>OMLO01001579.1_pt1 | contig 17697 bp, 13 predicted proteins | sample 1674811 | NCBI WGS metagenome assembly OMLO01 (sample SAMN06265003, study PRJEB25207) | coral metagenome | isolation source: Coral host | place: Mexico:La Bocana,Puerto Morelos, Mexico | collected 2008-11-13 | reverse complement strand
GCGCTCGTTCGTTTGTTTTACACAACTTGTGAATAAAAATCGTACGCGCTCACCAACCGTGAAATAACCTATAAATACCTTCAGTACAATTAAGTCTCATCCGTCACCTCTGTGAAGTTCTCAATTTTGATCCGTCTGTTTTCGTTTTAACACGACTCGTTTTGCAGTCCTGAGTATAAGAGCCGTTAGTCGCGATATTCGGATCTTCTTGTAAACTTTTACCTTTCATACAATTTGGCGCAACTTAGATGAATATAAAGACGATTGTGAGAACAAATTTGAACACACCTTGTATTCAATTAACAAATTGAACACCGCAATCAAACTTCGCAAATTTTATGTCGAATTATTGGTTAAATGCCACATTTAATGGTAAATTCCCATTCTAATTATCTGACATTGATAGCCAAATAGAGTGCGATATTAACTCTGGCTATCATTTCTAAGAAAACGTTATTGACTGAATGAAATAATCAGTTATGTGTGCGGGTATTTTATACGATGTATGTATTTTCCTTGTTTCTTTGTTTCTTTGTTAGTTTTTATGATCATGTGAATTGTTTTACCTTAAGTTGTTTCCGTAATTATTTGCATTTTTACTCCAGTCGTACAAACAAAGTCCCATTTCATTGGCTATATTTTTCGCTCTTGGTGTATACACGTTGACATCGATTCCCCAGGAGTTTCTGAAAATTGTAACTTTCGCTCCAGATGGAAATAACACCTGAAAAGTAAGAAAGTCTTAATTTGTAATAGCACGTGCATATTATCAACGTTAATGCACCTTATCGGCCCTTTTTTTAACGATTCAACTCTTGGAATTGCAATGAGGACGGAGTACCCGATATTTCAGGTACCATAAACGGGGAAGAAACGCAAAAACCCAAAAAGGCGTAGCGATTGTTTGAAACTACTCTCGATCATTTAACCTAGGACCGATAAAATATTCTTGGCGTCATATGCGCTCGCGCTTAAATGAAGGCCATGTTCAGTTCAATTACCGCAGAGGTTGTAAAAACCTGTCTTTGAAGACTTTTCGACAACCCTCCGTACAACTCATAATAGAATTTTCACGGTTGATTTCTAGGACTGAATGGGATTCACAGCAAGTTTTGTCTTTACAAAAAAAAAACCTCTGCAATTCAAATTTAGAGACATATTTGAAATAGGGAAAATTTCACAATTTTTCTTTATTCTGTCTTCTGCCGTTTTATTTTACTTTTTCATGAATGTTGAATCAGAGCAAATTTCTGATAACAACAACAACAACAACAATCTTTATTTCGCGCCCATAGATAGGGTCATACTAGTACTAGTAGATGGTAAACAAACGGTCATTAAACCTTTTATAGTACCAAGTTTCTGCTAGGCACTTGGTCGCTCATTTAGTTATTTACTATAAAATTACGTTTAGTTTTTTCAAGTATCGCATAATGGTAAAAGTACAAGGGAAAATCAAATTTTTCAAAAGAGTACAAAAATGGGCTTAAATAAGCCATCAAAACTGTGGAGAGAAACCTTAATATATGTACTCACCTCATAGTCGATATTTATACCATTTATTATTTTGTTAATGGTTATTCCTGGTGATAAGCACTTTTTGCTTCGCATTTTCACCGTTATTGGGGTTGTACTGTCACGAGTAAGGAGGTCGTTGCAACAGTTAAACTCGATAACGTCATTATGGTCTCTAAGCACTGCACCACAATTGCAGGTAGGTACGCGGCCACAACGCCACTGCCTCGTTTGAACCTACTGACAAAAATTGTGTTAATCAATTACGTATACTATGGGAAATATAAAAAAATCAGCTAGCGCATTTCACGTGATAAGTCATTAATGACATAACAAATCCTTTTGACTGCTACTATTTTGTAAAGTCCAGGACTTGTTTGTCTCTTTTTGTTCGTTAGACGAAGATTGTACAAGGTGTCCTACTTGACAAGTGATCATGTACCTTAACTTAAATTGCAAAAAAACACCGACGAAAAACCATATGTCGAGCCCAAAAGGGTTGTCTCTCTCTTTGGTATTAGTACATCGTCTTGATTTAGATATTCAAACAGAATCCCTCTGAATTAATCTGAATTTTAAATATTTATAAAAAATTAATAGTACCCACCTCAAAGTTCCTCTCCGTATTCTTATACAAGACATAATCACCGCGCCCCATAAAATCGAACCATCTGAAATTTAAATTTTACAGGTCTTTAGTTGTTAATTAATTAATTTATTACATCCATTTTAAAATCACAAGTTATCCTTGCAATCGGATTGGCTCTCAGCAGTGCGATTTATTCCCAAATCGTACTATTTCTTGCTGTAAATCGCATATTTTTCTTAACCAATGAGAATAAGAAAGTAAATCAAAACAACCAATCAGATTTCAAGGTTTTTTTTAAACTAACCAATCACGTTGGAGGAAAATGAAAGACAAAAAGGTTCTTGTTTGGCAAATTAGGCAACTTTTGTTGTTCTAGTAGTTCTTGTATTTAGGCCATTAAATTGTGCGATTTTAAATTGGATGTAATAAACTTCGGGTCGTGCAATTTTGGTCTGAAAAATATACTAGTGATTTCAAATCAAACTCGCGCTGAGCGCTCGTTCGATTTTGAAATCACGCGTATGATTTCTGACCAAATTGCACTCCACTCAGTTCAATTACCATTATTTATTATGATTATTTGATTTCTTGCTTTCGTTTTGTTTTGGGTTTTTTTTCTTGAATAGGGTTTTCATTATGATTTGGCTTATCTTTCCACTAGAAAAGGTAATAGGATAATAAATTACAAAAATTGTAAGAAAATGATCGTTTTTTATAACTTCTGTTGTGATGACGGGTTACAAAATGTTTTATTTATTTGTTCGTCTATTTAATCATTTCAGCTGGATTTGGAAAGGCTTTTTTCACATTGCCGTTATTTATTCGTTTATGGATTCAACTCGCCAGGAACTCGTGAGAGGAGAAGTAGAGGCATACAACGCGCAACACAGTCATCGGCTTGCGTGCAGACACCTTTATTTGAGTCATGTTATGTCAAAATGAACAAAGGAACTATACAGCTGTTTCGACAAAGGTTGTCCCACACAAGCGTACTAAAACGTACACGTCAGTGCCGAAATATTATGCGTAGGAATAGTTAGGGTAGCACTTAATTGAGGTTAACAGTGTTTTAGAAGGGAGAAAGCAAGAATAGAATCACGTGTTAGTGTTAATTCCTTCTGCCAGATGCAATGATTCAATCAAGCAACCATGAGACCGTAAGTCACATTACCCATGAAACATTTCGACATCCTCGCGTACCGTTTAAAGTTTTTGTATGACAACCTTTCTCGAGCTCGAGAGACAAAAGGTCGATAAAATTTATTCAGACTTATAGCCTTCTGAGAGTAAAACTAGAGCAGCCTCCAACGAAGAAGTACAGTACATGTTATATCGACGATGACCATGAAACAGGGCTATATATACTGTATTTACAACAGTTCTAAGTAAACAGCCGGGCCCGGCATCCCAATTTGGAGATAAAAGCCGGGCTGGGGACAGGGCCAAGGCACCGGCTGCCAGTTGTTTGGTGAAGGCCAGCTGACAAAAGCAGGAATGTCACTTTTTAGTGACACTTTAACATATCTAGGCTAGGGTTTTCTGTGCCAGATAGCGTTGACTGTCTGGCTAGGAACTTTACTCAATTATTCAACATTGCTCAAGAGTTAATGTTTTCTTTTGAGAGGGGACTACGCATCATGCTTTTTTTGTCGTCATCGGAAAATAATTTATTCGCACTCGAATAATATGGGTTAATACTGATGGCAACAACGAAATTCAATTTCGCTGTTCTCAAACTAATCAAACACTTCAAGATGTAAAGAAAAAGTTGAACTTACGGAAGATCAATCAATCAATCATTTCTTGTCGCGCCAGTAGGCGCATAAGGCCGTACACAAAACAAGATCACAAAACATGTGGAACCCCTACCCAATCTACTCTAGCTTAAAAAAAAAAAAAAAATTCAAAAATACCAACCTTCCTCTTCCTTCGGGATGCAGAACGCTATAATGAGGATCGGTGACAGATTTGCAGTGCTCTATGGGTGATTTGTTTATAACGGTAACCTGAAAGAAGAAATAAAAGACAGAGTTTTAAGCATTTAGCTAATGCTGTTGTCAGTAAAACAAAATCGTGGTCACCGGCAAAGAATATATTTCGCTGGTACTTTGCCAGTTTATAAGCCTATTACTGGTCGATTACACATATCTGAAACTGTAAGCCTAATTAACATTCATTGACATAACTGTCTCTGGTTAGAATATCAGACGATTTGAAGCACTACGGGTCAGTTTTTTTTCCCGTATATACCAATTCAGTAATTGTAATTAATTACAGCAATTAAGAATTAAGGTTACCGCATACCTTCAGGGGTGTCTCGTGCGCAAGCGATGTAGCGCATCCGGTTTAAACTGGTGTTACCTAAACCCATATATCAAATGAAAGCTTATAGAGCTGGCTTTTAAGGACGTTCGCGCGAAAATTTTCTACTCGATAGATTTTTTTTAAACTTCTACCACGGACAGATAATGATTTACTTGTTTCAAAAATGAAATAAAAATTGGGGGTCACCGACTTCGTTTCAGAGATAAGGCGTGTGGAAAACTAGTCTGATTTTGATAAATTAGTGCGCGTAATTAAGCATGGTCTCCAGGGTGTTCAGGTTAAAATATCAAAGATTAGTCAACAGAGGCAAAAAATCCTAACAATATTTTGTAGAAGTGAATCTGTGGCGTCAATAATTTTAAATATTGCCATCATTTTCACAAACCTTAACCCTTAGAGAGGCATTTGAAACTGACGCACAGCTAAACGAAGAGTTCAAATGAACGGAAATCGATGGAGCGTTTTGAAAAATATTCAAACTTCTACCTGGTAGATTTTTTTCATTTTTTCGCAAAACGTAGAAAATCGGTAGAGAAAATGGCCCATCTAAAGAAAAATAGGGGTCACCGAACGTCCAAGATCGTTAAATCCACGCAAAGGATTTGCCCTACTATTGTTCACTTCACTACTTAGCGCGCGCTCGATGAATGACGTGGCGTGTGAATTTCGTGCGCAGTAAGGATGCGCAGAAACAATTAGCGCGAACGTCCTTAAACTGTACCAAGCATTTTGAAATAAATTGAATTGTCGACAAGAGAATATTACCTTACTTCTAAATGCGTAAAAAATTAATAATCGTAAAAATTAATAATCATAGAATAAAACATACATACCCAGATTTTGGGGAGATCAACATTTCCTCGGTCCCAAAACAAGCTGTTTCTATAAGATAACTCTGGGATTATGACCTGCAGACCTTCAGATACGCCACCTTGCTTACAAGCAGCCTTGATTTTAACCGTTGTACGGTTTGTTCCTTCCTGAAGCTCAATTTCACAGGACGATTTAGTATCAACAAGATCTACGTCTCGAGGGGCCCGAAACCTTATCCTTGGCAATCCGCGGGGGTCGGTTTTACGAATCGGTATTGTGGGCGTTATAGTAATTTCTTCCGTGGAAAGTTTACAAGACTCCACAGTCACTACAGTGGGGTGAAACTGAAAAGAAACAGAAATAAAAGACATGAAAAATTAAGTTCTAACCTCACGAGCTGCTTCTAAACTCACTCCCAACTTCTAAATGAGGTGCTGGGGAGAGGAGTACTGTTAGTAATAATTCAGTTTAGCACCTCGGCGCTAACAATTACTTTAATTTTGATAGCTCAAGGGAGTTGGCTTATTAAATCTGGAAGATTTATTAATGAAGGAGCCCTTGTATCTTTTTTTTTTTCGAAAAAAAACAAGATCGAGTTTGATATGCTATTGTCTAGAAAAAAATAAACATCTCTTGATTACCTTCAGTCCCGCGAAGAATGGAGCTGTGATGTTCTTTGTTGGTGACCATACGTTTTTTGGAGAAGTAGTGAACTTTGCAGAGACGTTGCACACTATCTGTTGATATAAAGAAGCAGATTTAAACCTGATTTACGAGTCCCTTTATTTGAATTGCTTGCACTCAATAACTAAGTTTCCATTAAAAACAACAAAAAGAAAGAGGCCTGTCTTTTGCTTACACTATGATATAGCAACAGTAATTTTGAGTCGCTTTTTTATCAGATGGGCAGTTGCTTATAAGTTTGACAAGTTTGACAACAAGGTCCTGTTAACTTCCTGACTTCTCGGTTCCTCGGATAAGACTTTACCATGAAAATTATTGAAAAAAAAGTAATTGAAGGAGATTTTCTTTCTTGTTTTCTTTTTCTTTCTTTTCTTTTTTTTTTTTTTTTTTTTTTTCTTTTTTTGTTTACTTATTTCAAACTCGCGTCAGGCCAGCAGTCAGATTCGTGCCCGTTGCTATTTTCGCTTAGCCGGAGGAGCCTTGGTACGAGAAAGTAAGGCTCTGACGACAAAGGACTTTCGAATCAATTCGATTTTTCTTGATTGGCCTAATGGAAACAAAGAATTCTTGAGGTGAAATCAATATTTCTTTGCCGTCCTCTGCAAAATAACAACGTGAAATAACCAAATGCTGCGTTGTCCTGAGAACGTGAACCAACAGCGATCTGTGTCCCAGATTTAGTTTCGTGATTTTTACAAAGGTAAACAAAACAATTTTTTGTTCATATAATACTGCGAGACTCGTACGTAGAATATAAAATCAGTTTTCAATTGACGTTGTCCTTGGCCTTTCCTTGGTGGTTACCAAGCTCCCTAACATGAAACAACTGTGACCAGCCGTGTCTTAAAAATTGAGGTCATGAAGGATTTGAGAGAAATTTCTCCCGGTTGATACAAAAAAAGCAGCAAAAAGTAGGAAATTTCAAAACGCTTAAGTTTTTAACTGGGAAAGAAATTAAGTTTGGCGATGATTTATCCAGGAGAATAGGGCTATGGGGCAATAGTGCATTTTTTTTTTCTTTTCTTCTTTTTTTTTTTATTCAAAGATTTGCCAACTGAAACATGCTCCTGTGCTATAAACACAAAATTATTAATTAAAGATAATGGCATTTCTCAGAAAAAAAAAGATTAAAAAGAAAAACAAACCAAAAAACACAATGTTCTATAGACTTACCCATTGACCTATTTTGTACTTAGAAGGTTCCAGAGTGGAATGAACTTTTGCATTGGCCACGCTTTGGCAAGGCTGTTCATTTCCTTGACATATTTCCTCTCTTTTTAAAGATACGCCTTCGGCAAACCAGTCTATTCTGTAAGTCACATTCTTCCACTTCTCGACGCCATTAAAAATATCGACCTCACACAGCAAGGTTACTTCCACGTCTGGTTCACCCCGGAAAGTAATGTTAGGATTTCCAAGGTTGTCACTGGAAAATTTTGTTGGCGGATCTGACCAAATTAATGCAAAATAACGAAAAAAAAATTAGCAATCGTTCAATCGCGCTGCATTTGAGATGGTAGATATCCAGCTCATCGCTACGCGCCTAGTTGGATGTAATGAATCTATATCTAACAAGAACAATATAGAAAGTGAAAAAAAATAAAAAATACGCATACCCTTATCATATTTGTAGAGTAAAATGATCGTCCACTCTTGAATTGCATTGTCCAATGATCCGGTTTTTAATAATATCAAATAATTTAAGTCTACAAAACATGTCTCGACAGAAACGTCTATGATTTTCAATTACAATAATTGATGTAAACTTTGAATAATGTGAGTGCCCGTCGTCTATCCATGAAAAAACGTTTAGTTTCTCTAACTGAAAAGACTTCTTCTTTAAATCAGTCCTGCCACTAAGTGCGAAGAAAGCAGAATAATAAGGAAAAAACAGATCCTGCACTTTAGTCTCAATTATTTATAAACGAGTGCGACTTACCATAACAGTTTGGGTGCACTCCTTCCTTACCATAAGGACATGGTGTCATGTGACCTAAAAGATAGAATTTCGATCAATTTCAGATTACAAAGATGAATTCCTGTCCACAGTACGCCAAAGAAATTTGAAAACACCTGGATTGTAATAATAATAATAATAATAATAATAATAATAATAATAATAATTACTTTATTTAAGTGTCAATTATGTGTTTAGCACTTTCGCCCTAATTGGGGATACTTTTCCACAAGCTAGAATTGGAATTTGGAAATATTGGTTTTTGAGGAGAGGGGAAAATCGGAGTACCCGGAGAAAAACCTCTCGGAGCAGAGAAGAGAATCAACAACAAACTCAACCCAGATATGATGCCGGGTCCGGGAATCGAACCCGGGACACATTGGTTGGAGGAGAGCGCTCTCACCACTGCGCCATCCCTGCTCCCCAGTGTGTGTGTTCATGTCTGGGCTGAAAGTATTTTAAAAACGGCAGTTTTCGGAAAAGATAATTTATCGCCACAATAATAGGTTTAACTCAAACACAAATCCAAAAAGACCGATGATTGTTGGGTTTGCAATAGTGAGGAAGGGACCTAAAGCAAAGCTTATCATTTTTAGTTAGCAGCAAAATTATTATTGGTATGGCAATTGGCGAGAACCATTATATATTTCTCACCGGCGCAATAGGCGATTGCACAATAGTACGTTGGCCTAAGATAGTACACGTAGAAATCGCCGCAGTCTTTAACATTTATGTCGAAGGTGTCAAGGCAGACGAAGCCAAAACTGTTGACGCATACTTGGCGAACCACGTTTCCTTCTCCCACCGTTGGATGGCGACCATTTAACCAAATAGGGTCATGTGTTCCGCAGTGATATTCTGCCACGGTCTTTTCTGGCATCATCACTTTACCGCCAGCATCACTTGTGAAGCGATACCATCCCCACTGCAAGTCGCGATCGCACAATGCTGGTTGTCCCGGTTGCCAGACGCTCTTGATGCTGCGTCGAGGCTCGTTGATCTCTTCGTATGTCTTGTTGCTGCAACAGTTGTTGCAATTTGCTGGCTGGCATACGCAGAAGTTCAGGTAGATAGCGAACAGAGAGAAACTCAGATAGGCAAGCTGACTGATGTTCACCATGTTAGATCATAGTTTCTATGTACAATTCTTGGTCTTGTTGATTTGATCGAGTTTTGGTTACAAATGAACCAAGAGGGAAGAAGAAACGAGGCTTTAAGACCATTGCCAAGTAGATTGTGATTGGTGAATTGCTCCGGATGACATCGATTTGATGTTTATATTCAATGAAGCATAACGATATAGATGTTCATTTGCGGTGTGATTGGCCAGAGTATATATTTCCTCGATGCTGAAGGAAGTTCAAAACCGTTTTTCACCGCTACAGGTTCAACTTCCCCTTTTAAAACAACGAAAATAACTGCCTTCCGTTAAGCTGCGCCGGAAATGTCTGAACAGTTCCGTTTCTGAATTTTGCATGGGTGCCCTAAAGTACGCTTGGTGATTTCAGAATTGCTATTTTTATGTGCATTGGCGTGAGGTGGCATGGAGGGGAGGAAACTTTATTTCTTCGTCATTCTCTAGGAAAACTATACTTCGTGTTTCTAAAACCGGAAATTGCCTTTTCTTTTCTCAATGTCGAGGCTTTTGTACTCAACTTTTGTAATCAACTTGATTATCGGATGCAGTCTATTGAATATTAAGTCCGCGAAACCGAGACGCAGCCGAAATGATTGTCGCTAATAGAAAACGCAAGCGAGCAGCCCAATTGTATTAGCAGACGTCATTCCTCAGTTAACGGGGTGAGGGTTCATAAAAAAAGTTTGTAAAACCGGGGAAAGCTTTATACTAATGCATATGACCTCAATTCAAAGAATCTGTAACGTACAATGCGAGAATGTATACTTGAAATGGCATATGCAAATGCTACTGCCATTAAGCAGAATTTTTCTCTCTCGCTGCTAATTAATGCCTACTTGTATATGATCGCTATGGTAATTGCTAAAGAAGAAAGATGAATCTAGTGTCAACTACCCCGCTATGGAAGCCACTGCTACGGTTGCTGTCGAAGCTATCGATCGGTGAGATAAACTTCAGTCGATTCAGTTTTGACGCTCGTGATGAGTGATGATCGTTGTGAAACGCTCAACAGAGATTGTGCAGATCACTACAATAATAAATACATACACTGAAATGCACTGTTTCCACTCAAGATCCCGGTCCTTGATTTCTCTAGTAACCATAGCTATCATATGGTAGCTGAGAAGCGAACGATCAAAGTCGTATATGTTACTCACCTTTTACTGAAGCGAACGGAATAATTGCAGCAATCATATGGGAACCAGCCTCTCTAACTAAGACGAAATCTTTAAATCTGAAGAAAGGAGTGAATCCCAACAGCTTTAGACGCAAAGGATTTAGTGTTTGTCGAAGAAATAACACCGAATCACGCAGGTCTCGAGCAAGTCGCTATATCTCGTTCTTCGAGCTATGCAAACTGAAGAAATTAAATGACCACTAGACCGTAAGTCTTTATTTGGATGAATATAACATCATGTCAGCGATTCACAACAATTTTAGCAGCAAAAATATATCGCCGAATTGAACTTTAATGTCTCCTAACACTCAAACTATACTCGATTGTTGAAAAGAAATACTTCAATGATGCAATGAAGTTCATTTTCGGGGATGATCTATTTTGGTCGTATTTTTGGCATAATCAAATGCTTCTTGTACCGTATCGTTAATTGTGTTTAGGATCATTACTGACTTCTTGGCTCAGTGACTTCTGTCTCGAAACAAGCTAAAAGTCTACCTCACAGTAGTGAGGAATACATAAATTTCTTAGCTTTTAATCAGCCAGTCCTAGATTCGAACTCTTTCCAACGGTCTCTAGTGATTCTCCAATCTTATGGATAAAGACGAAAAAAACACAAAACAAAATGGGGGTTGTTAACTAAAACATGCACGTGCTGTAATTTGGCGCCAAAAATAACTCTGCTTAGTTGGAACGTTTGCATAAATGTTCCCCCAGGCTGAACGCTTTTCAGGTCAACAATACTCGTGCACGTAGGTCTTCGCAAGACGTGCTTCGCCACTTGAAATCCGACATCCCGCTATACGTACCGCCGCCCACTTCACCTTTATTGGTTTACACTTGGAGAACTAACAGATTATTTTCCAACAAAAAGTTTATTCCGCTCCAGATTAGATTTTTATAATCACTGCGAAATATTGAGCTAAGAGATGCCCTGACGAGCGCAATTCTACACGATCAAAAAAGATCTGACAATATTGCCGCGTGTGGTTCTGAATATTGAACATGGATAGATAACGTTTTTGGGAGGTTATGTACGTGCAATAACGTTTAAGGAAATGATACCGCACGTGCTTGAATCATACTTCCATGGTACTTCCTGTTTTGTAAACTGAAATCAAAATGATTCTCTGCTAGCTGGCTAATTATCTTTTGATTCTTAAACGGAACCTTATAAGGTAGAGCTGATGTCCCCTTTTGAACTTTTTTATGCTTCATTATTTTATCGCACACGTACGTATACACAAGTTCTTTGGTATGCATTATTAAACCTGCCTCAAACGTAGAATGTAATACGTTTTTTTGGCGAGAGAGCATAGTCCGTGTCAACTTCCCCTTGTTTTCTAATACCAGAAAAATGTCAATACGGAAATTATCAGACATAATCAGGTAATATGTAGTTTTAATTTAATTGAAACTAACAATACTCATCAGGGATCTCACTACGTTTAGTAAATTAGCTCTTCACGTTGTCCCAATAAGGCTAAAAATGACGTAAGTAAGTCTATAGAACACTTTTCAGCCAGAGTGGCCCATTCAGTATCACGGCTGGTATCCAAAGGAGCCCTGGTAATGAATATTGATTGTAAATCATGGACACGAAACTCTATTTTATTGGTTACTGCACTGCGCATTTTGCCATAAACTTCTTTAGTTTAATTCCATTTCTGGTTTGTCGTGCGCTCTTAAGATAATGCTGACAAGGACGCAGTTGTTCGCTTTTCTGACAGCGCCATTCAACGCATGCACGCACAACATATAAAATCAAGGTTTGGAAACAAAAGGGGAAAACGTTAGTGTTCCTGCTCTTTTTCACCCATGGATCACGTAATCCATGAGCTTGGAAGGCAGTCAGACTCACTCTTTTTTAATGAATTTATTCATGTAACCTGGATTAAACTGTTTTCTCCGGCCTCCCCTGCTTAGTACTAGTTTTTGTCCAAGTGCGTTTAGTCTTCTTCAGGAAGGTTCTTTGACAAGAAGGGACTAGAAAGTCTTACATTTTTTTTCCCGACAGGTAAAGAGCCTGGGTTCGAGTTTGAGCACATCAAAGGATTGAAGTCGACCATCTTGGTTTGATCCGTTTTTTTGTTCTTCCGTAAATATGGTGCTTTTTTGGCTTATCGGATTTTACTCACGCGTAGATGAAAGCTGATACGGGCTAGAAATTGAGATAGGAAAAAAACCTTTTTTCTTGGCAAGAAAATTTCTCTCCTTGTGGGGTCCGAGGTAAGCTTAAGTTGTTGTTAACTTTTGGTTTCATTGTTTCTTAATTGTTTTTTGTGTATATACACATTGAAGTTCTACCTGTGTTAGTGTTGGAAGTTCAAACGGCCTCCACGGGGGGTGGAGGCCGTCGACATTTATTGTCGAGTGCACGTTTACGAGTGGAGCGGGGATGGGCTTTGGTACTGACTGAGTACACTTTTTGAACGTTTGCGGTGGACATTCTTCATCAAACTAAAATGAGCCATTTTAATAAAATTGACTTAGGTTTCTACTTATTGCTAAAGATTGTGATACTCTCATCTCAATACTACACTTACAAGTCCAAAGCTAACATGGGACAAAGATGCTGAAACATAACAGATAGAAGATAACTTCATATCAATTATAAAGCTTTGTCTTGTCAATTCTGATACCCGGGGCGGTACTTACATGAATATGAGGGCTATCGAATGGTCCGTTTTACGGGCATTTGCAGTGATGAAATGAAGTTTGTCTCGCAAGCCGAGAGAGCACTTCGTAAATTTTCTGCTACCCTTAATCTCTATTTTAGTCCTTGAAACTATTAGAGGGCTGGTAAAGATCTGATAAAAATGAACAGTAATAGCAGTCATTCACTAGATACTGCACAAAAATTCCTGTTTCACATTTCCCACAAAAAACTCAGGAGGACGATTTTCTAGGAAAATTGGACTTAAATACTAACAAAAGTAGGTGAAATAAAATACAAGAAAAATGGATCGAACAAAGAATGATTAAGGACAGCATCGATCAAACACGTGCGAGAGGAACCAGATTAAGCTAACCTAGGATAAGCGAGAATTTGGATTTGAGTTTTGTAACTTTGTAGTGAAGCCTTTTGTTTATTTATGTTTTGCCTTCTCTTTTGAGTTTGAATAGTTTCAAAGTAAACAAGACAAACTTAGTGATCTTTCCAAACAACCCTGTCCTGACTAACAAACTAACCTGTCATCCAACCGAAAACCAGAGCTTGGTCAGCGCTCCAAGAAATTACATGACCTCGATGAGCACTGACTAAACATAAGTCCACGATATGGTCGTGTTATACTGGCAAGCGGATACCTTGTTTTCACAGGGTAGTTACGTGGTGTCTCAGGACATATATTGGTTTGAGACCATATATGGTAAATGTTTACATAAAAGGACGAATCAACGATCAAACCACTATATGTGCAGGGGGAGGGGGGGGGGGTCACCAGTAACACCACGTATCTAGGTTTCACAGCTGTCAGTTGACCATAACATCGATGTGCACTATCAAATATGTAAGCTGTAAACAAAGGCCTCATGCCTAGGTCGACCTATTAGCTAGAGCACGACCGCTATGCTGACTGACGTCGTCGTCCCCGTCGAACGCACCTACTATCCATGCCGAAGGCCATGTTGACCATGAAAAAAGAGTTTTCTATTTTTATGCATGCATGTGGTGCTTCTCCAAAGTTAAAAATTATTTTATCAAAGTTCTAAAATTTCAGAGGCATCGTCAAAACTTGTAGCTTGCAATCAAGTAACACAATAACTAAAATGGGTTCGACTTTTCGCAGGCTTGTTACGCTTGCCGCCTGGTCTGAATAGGATAAAGTGGTTTCAAAAGTAAACTATGTTGGCACACTTTCTTGAATAAATTAGATTTCACGGTCTTAAAGTTATCAGTTCTTATTTTCTATGAAAATCGAGGATTTTAACCATCCCTCAGCTCCAATATTGGACAGAATAAAGCAACAATTAACCCCCTTCCCCACCAAAGCAATGATGAAGGCGCGAAGAAGCAAAAACGCGCCAATCTTGCATCACTGAAATGGGGGGAGGGAAGGGGTGGTCCAGATGTTCCTTTTATTTTGTCCAACATTGTAGGTCAGAGGATGAGTGTTCTTGCAGGTCCAAGGGTTAAAAACACATTCACTAGAGAGCAGATAAATGTAGAGTTTGTTTTATTCAGCTAAAAGCAATTTACAAAAGCAGAGTTTGAACCATAATGTATTATATGAAAACACTGTTAAAATATAAGACACTACATTCGACCTGAACTAACACAATGCTCCAAAATGAACCCTTGCATAGTAACCATAGTAATTAATTATCATTATTTTTTCCAAGCGGGCACGGTAACAAATCCTGCAATCTGATTGGTTCTTAGCGCGGTTCGGATTTTCCTATCTCTGACCACGGTCACAGTAACGCTTGCGTGAGTTTTTTTTCTGTGAGATTTTTTTCGTTTGAGAGCTTGGAAAAAAATAAATAAGTTATTTACCGGCTTAGGGTCGGTCCGTATAGTGAAAAACTGTGAACTCGGACTTGAAAATGCTGCCCTCGGCCTGCGGCCTCGGGCAGCATTATCAAGACCTCGGTCACAGTTTTTCACTATACGGACCTCCCAGCCGGCAAATAACATATATTTATTTTTTATTATTTTTTTCGCCAGCTTTTCAGTGGTCCGAGATCTTAAATCCTTGAATCTGATTGGCTAGTCACGCGCGCTCCAGCGGCTCGGATTTTCCCAAGCGGATCCCGGCTACGGACCGCTCCAAAATTTTATTCTTTCTTTTATTCTTCTTCGTTTTTTCAAGCTTTTATGTAAGCATTTAACATGGAGTCAAGCATTAAGGCAGCAATTAAAACCATTTTCTATTTTTCATGAATGTGTCGCTTAGATTTCGAGCTCATTAATCAACTCTATTTCAAGCCGTGCTTTTCTTTTTTATTTCAATTTTTGTCACATCACGGTCATTTTTAGGCAAAATCCAATCCTGTAAAATATAATATTAATTTACCCTGTGGCATATGTAAAATCAGCCTACAAATTTGCCAGACCTAAAGGGGAAGGCTTTCATCGAAACTCAACCAAACAAACCAAACGAACAAACCGACCCGGCTTGTTTACAACAATTTAAACTGACATTAGCCCGCTATCCAATAGCAATGAACCTACGGTCAGCAGTTCATTTAAGGAAAAAACACGACACCTTGATGAGCTTTAAACACTAAGCCCGCGATATCATCGCGTGATACTCGTTAAGGGATACTTTGATTTTAAAGGTGTCAGTTAACCATAACATAGATGTCCCGTATCAAAGAAGGTCGCTATAAAGCAAGGCTGTATGTCTCTGTTAAGCTAGTAGCTGGAGTATGGCCACCATCTCGTCGCAAATGAGCAATACCTCCTGTCATGATAACCAAGAGAAAACCAATTCATGGGTTTCCTTTGCTTTCCTTTATGGGTATGGCGCTCCCGATTGACGACCCTTTGGGCCGCCGGAGCTCTGCTATCAAACGTAGAAAAAGTAATGTTTAGAAAGAGATCTCCTTTTTGTTGTTGTCGTCGTCATATTTTACAATAAGCTCGTCTCCTGATGACGCAGAGCGTCATTCGAAGTGTGCATCTCTACGTAATCACAATCGACACTTGGTGTGCCCTGCAGCTCTTGGTAAATGGCGCTATTCGATAACTTTAATTTCTCATACCGAGGAGCATCTTGCGAAATTGGTATTTCCTTATAGAAAACGTTGCGTTTCCACATGCCGAGCTTCTCGTACCTGGCATTGTCTTCCTCTAATTTCATTTCTTGTAACTCGTATTTTTCAGAGTTTGAAAATGCACGTTCACCAGGCATCACACGCAAAACACGCTTACGACTCGCCATTTTTCAGCGGTGGCAGTAGCGAATCAGATAAATGATGAGGATGGCAAGGAAAAATACTCCACCACATGATGCACTAATAATTAGTGGATAAGGGACCTTTCCTTTATCTTCTTCTGTCGGGTCTATATTTTGACAAAAAATCAAAAAAAAAACCAATATGTTAATAACTATAAACAAAGGGTGGGCAGACAATGGAGGATGGCATTAGCATGTATCTCTAACACGGGTCATTTTTAGAATACGCGTTCTTCCGATATGTTCTTGCCAATACATGTCCTTCATGGTTTTCAGGGAGTCTGGATCGACAGTCAGAGGGCCCAGTTTGCCGTCCTGTATGAACTACAGTTGATATTGTGCTAGAAGACTGCCCGGCCTAGGAACAAGATAAGATATTTAGGAAAAAAAAAAACAAGCAAACAAACAAACAAAACAACAAAATGAAACAAGAAACGATTAAACAATTAATACAGTCATAATCAATTATGAAATGCATTTTATTTTGCCGTGACTCTGTTCAGTAACTGATCTCTGACGACATGAAAATGTGGTAAGACTTTTAATTTCTTAACACTTTTTGACGTCTTCTGTGATCCATCATTGAACAGATTCACAGCAACATGGAATCTATTTGGATGAATGGCTGACAATGATATCGTTTCTTCAAGATATAAAGATAGTAAATAAAATGCACATTAGATGATGTCAGCTTTTGGTACCTGAATGATAACATTTCAACTCGAATAAAACTGTCCTCCTGATAATACTGTTCGGAAATCTGCCAGTTCAAATAACAAGAGTTAGCACCACTAAAACCAACTGAAGTTATCTTAAACAATGAAATAAGATAGTGAGTTAGTGTGATACATACGATCATTTTACCCTAGCCTTTCATGTAAGCAGCAATCATTTTTTTTAATTTCATAGGCACTTTGAGCAAGTTCTAGAGCCTCGCATACAAAACTAATTTAAAACACTTAAATAGTTTTGTGCAACCACAAGGAGAACCCAAAATTTATACTCCTACATGTTTTTGTTTTGTTTTTTTGTTTTGTTTTTTTGTTTCTGTTTTTTTTTTTTAATGGCATCGTATCAAAAACAAGCAAGCTACCTTTAAAGATAAATGTGCATAACGTCGGAAATGGCGCCCACTACTTACAAAAGGTAGCATCGTCAAACTTGCCTAAAATGCATGTATGTGTATCGAAACTGTGATGGTAGGCTCATAAGAACACCTTTTATCTGTCATATTTGCCTGGCCGGCCGTCAAGGTCACTTCAAATCGGTCTGCATGGCAAAAATCAGCAAAATTGGCGAGAAACGGTTGTTGCGATTTTTAGACATGACTTGAAAACAGAGTGTGAAAGAACTACTCGCAGCAGACCTCTGCTCGCGGGAAATTAGTTTTGATTTTTAGATGTGCATAGAATTGCACTCTTAATATTTCTGACGAGTGATGCCTACAAACTCAGAATATTTGATGATATATATATGTCTGAATTTATGAAAACCAGGTCAAATTTGAGGCAAAACTTTTGCGCCTGCCTGCCGGCGATAGCCGGCAGGGAGGCCTTTCCCGTGCTTTAAAATACAGGGGGGTTTCCGTCAAGGAGG
>OMLO01001578.1_pt1 | contig 17701 bp, 15 predicted proteins | sample 1674811 | NCBI WGS metagenome assembly OMLO01 (sample SAMN06265003, study PRJEB25207) | coral metagenome | isolation source: Coral host | place: Mexico:La Bocana,Puerto Morelos, Mexico | collected 2008-11-13 | reverse complement strand
AAGAACAAGGCCCCCGCTTTGGATAAGGCCTGTGTTACAGGTTGGCTCGGAGGGTATTGTCCAGCCGACTCTTTGATGGTCTGGTTCCCAGCGCACTGGGCTCCACGTGTTATCCAAGAGCCAGAGAGAAGGGAGCAGGAACATCGTCGGCAGTCACCGCAATGGTTTGATGAGCAGATCCCTGACCAGACCCCTGACAAGTATCGAAAGCAGTACCAGGATGCGCGTGACAGTCGAGCCCTTCACTTCAGGAAACGTGAATACCTCAAGAGTCCTATTCATCTTCTCACAGCATCCATACGCGTTGACTGCTACTCCCTACCGATGCAAAATTTTTAGATAGGCTACCGAAACTACGACTTGGCTTAATCAAGGGAATCTTCCAGACTAAGGCATCTTCACCGTGGGCAGGTACCAAATCAGAGCGCATCCAAGTCTCCCTGTGCTTGCCCAATGAGAGAGATCTTGATACATGGTATGAGGGTGTGTTTACACTGCCGCTTGCATGGCCTGACATCACGGACATTCATGCACCATACTTCAAGAAGACTTCAGCGTATCAGCTCCTTGCTATTCGGAACCAGATGGGGGTGTCCCACATGTGGGGCGAGATCAACCCCCAATGGGCAATGCTCCGCCATCATTTATGGAACCAGGGCCCAGGATACCATATGGGTCGTCTAGAAGAACTGCTTATCCTGCACCGGCCTTGTCGACCGGGGAAGATGTTAAGGATTCACTCCTGCCTCGCACTTATCGGCAAGCATGGTGGAATTGGGAGAGTGCCAAGCACGAGTTCGTGAACATGGGTACTAGGTCTGGGGTTATCTGGTTTGTTGATGAAAATGAAGCTGTCAACCGAATTTTGGAAATCGTAGGCAGGGATGAGATTGCTATGGCGATTACCAACGAGGATGCCAAAGAACACGACGCAATTAAAGAAGGTCGAGCTCACAAGAGGAGACGTAAATACGGCCTTACTTCAGAAGCACGGATACAAGTTGAAGGCACATAGTGAAAGAAGGGCAAGTCGGAGAGTGTGTCGGAACTTTGTGTTGGGGGAGAAGTAGTGAGAGCCGGGCTAATGAGAGCATGTTTCACCGTTTCACCTTGGGGGCTATCATTTTGGTTCCTGGTTGTGTTTGGTGGTTTTGGTGTTTTTGTTTTGGGTTGTGTTTTTGTTTGTCGTTTTGCTGCCAGGTAGACCCCTTTTGTTGCATTGGGATGCACAAGATTATCCTCTTTCCACGACTGCCACCATTGTCATAATGAGCGCAGCACAGGAGCAAAAAAAATACTCCGGAGTCACTCACTCAATGCAGTGCCTTTATACCATCTAATTAAAATATTACCTGCGCCTTTTCATTCTAGCTTCAACCAAAAGATGTCTCTTCTCAAGCAGGCAAGCTTAGTTTCGAGTTTACTCCGCATGAGTCCAATCTTACTGAGTAGAAGTTGAAGATGCTAGATGATAGATCGTGTAGAAATCTAGAGGCTTCGTGACATGCAAATTCGTCTTTCTGCATCTGAGTCTTTTGAGTCAAGTGTTGTGCCTAAGAATTTAAGTAGCAGATTTGTACGTACCCAATAGACTGTTTTAGTCTATTTTTTTCGATTTCACTTTTTTTGAAAATAGATCTATTTCTTCAATTTAGATCTATTTTAGTTTTTCACAAACATAAACTATTTAGAAGCCACGATAGTTTATTTCATTGCCGAAATTTTTGTCTAAATAGTCAATTTTCATCAAAGAAAATTTGACGAATAGTTTGTTCATCAGGGCCAGCAAGATTAACTAATAGTAAAAAAATAGTTTGATTTTTTTAGTTAGATTTCTATCTATTAGTTAGATTGGGCTGAGGGCAAACTTCGACCAAACTTCGACCAAACTTCGACCCAGTGCTTCGAAGTTTTCAGCTGGCATTCACTTTTTCACCCATGATTTTTGGGCACTTCTTGGGATGCGTGTTTCGGGTTTTTGCTTCAAATATGTATCTTAGAATCTGTGGAGTTACAAGATATTGCAAAGTTATGGGTGCAATACAACACTTGGATTGACCAACAAAGAGATCAGCATGAACGACACTTGTGGAGGGAACAGCCAAGAGTGGGAAACCCTTGACAGATCACCTTTTGGGGAACAACGCATTGGCTGACATAACGCTTTTGAGGGGTGACCATGAGTAAAAAAACGATTGTGAAGGCTCCATGACTAGCACATATATCGCATTTTGAGGGATCACTACATGAATAAGAATCAAACTTTGAGAGGTCACCTTGAATGACACTTTAAGGGATTGCTGTGAGTAAACTAAACTTTTTGAGAGATCACACCTTGAATGACACTTTGAGGGATTGCTGTGAGTAAACTAAACTTGTTGAGAGATCACACCTTGACAAACACTTTGAGGGATTGCTGTGAGTAAACTAAACTTTTTGAGAGATTACCTTGACTAACACTTTGAAGGATTGCTGTGAGTAAACAATGCTTTCAGAGGGATCACCTTGACTAACACTTGGAGGGATTGCTGTGGGTAAACTAGACTTTTTGAGACATCACCTTGACTAACACTTTTTGAGGGATTACTGTAAGTAAACTACTTTGAGAGATGCATCTGACAGACATGACAAATTCAAAGCTCCCAGGGATTGGACAAACGCCGACTGAACCATGAATCAAACTAAACATTGAGAGACACCCCGTGACTGACATGACACGTTGAGAAATACCTATGAGTGACAAGAACAATACAGAGCTCAGCTTGACTGACACAGCACTTTTACAGATACCCATGTGTGAAAACAAACCTTTTTGAGAGACCACACCCTGACTGATACGACACCTTGAGAGATGAACGGAATTTGAAAACACTTCGAGGGATCACCATGACTGACATGGCATGTTAAAAAATACCTTTGGATAATGATGGCATGATGTTGTAACAAATGAACGAACCAAAAAAAAGACTTTGAGGGGTGCTTGAGAATTATATAGTAGCATCCGTGAAGGTTGTAGGAACACGTTTAAAAAAACTTGGTGCATCCCTGGTTTCAAGAAAGCCCTCATGTCCGCCACCAAGGTCCAGAACCTTAGATAAGCATACCTTTCCAAGTAGCCAAGTGCAACACATATACCCCTTCCAAGTGTCGAAATCTTTTTCCCAAGTCTCTCCAAGTACCCCAAAGTTACTCACAATTAATCTTAAAAAGTCAATCGAACTCATTTTCAAAAGTCATTCAAAAAGTCACTCAAAGTCTCTCAAAGTCTCTCACAGAATTATTCAACAAGTCATTCGAAAAGTTTCTCAAAAAGTCACTCAAAGTTGTTTTTGTCAAAGTCACTCAAAGTCACAAGTCTCAAACAGTCACACTCAGAAGCTGTGGTAGAAATGCATCTTGTGTTGTACGTGCATTTTTTCGAACATGCATCGTGAAACTAAATACTTTCGCCACAACCCTGTATATAGTGAAACGAACAAACTGCACTTCCCAATCTCAGATTCCATGAAGCCTTTTGAATAAGTAGTGGAGACCCAACCTGTAATGCCTTGCCATCTTGATGGTGGTCTGACCTTGCAAGTTCCCCTGTGTGCACTGCATTGCAATTTGTTGCATTCGTTGCATCATGTCTTCACCAGCATACGCCCAGACTAACCTGGGGTTGATGCACCTCCCCATCAATGATATTTCTTGCAGCATGTGTGTCTTGGAAGTAATGTCAAACAATGCCTCAGACTCCTGGAGAAAGTGTTCGGCCAACTGGGTCTGCAACAAAAGCATAGTTCTACATGTTTCCTCAAACTCTACTGCTGCTGATGCAGGCAGCACCCACTCATCCTTGTTTTCACTCAGAATCTCTTCCATGCGACAGTTTGCTCTCAACATCAATCTAACTTGACGGTGGATTGCCAAATTTGGATTCATTTTGTCTTCCCACAAGGCCAAAAGACCAGGGCCTAGACTTTTCACCTCGGCCGCTTTCCCCCTTAGTTTGGGGTACTTACCTTTGTTTCTAATAAACATGGATAACCTGTTCAGGTAGCGGTAAGGGTTTGGGGTTTTGTGCTGGCGAAAGTATGACTTGAGGAACGACCAACATACTTGTAAATTCTGCTCCGGGGTGTCGGGGAGAACGTAGCGCACAAGTAAGGCCAAACAACTACCGAACTGGTACATGTCGGTACCAAGGTGTTTGACATGCATGTAGTCATACGCGATTGTCCAACATGAAGCACCAGGAAGCTGCAGTAGCGCGCACCGAGATTTCTCCCCCCAAGCATGCCACCCTGCATGTGACCACCTAGTCGCTCGCCAAGGGGCAGTTTCACGAAAGTCAGTCCACGTGTTGGGTCCTGTTGATTGACATTGGCACCACGCGCATGGTCCACTTCTCAAATCATAACGAGGCATGCCGAGGATGCTGCAGAAGTAATCGAGATCGCCTGTTAAGGCGAACAGGCACGCTTTGTAACCTCCTGCTATATGCTTGCCTGCTTTGGCTTGTTGTGGTGACCCCCTGGCGTACCTAGCACACAAAACTAGATGCTGCTGTCACATGGGAAGTTGGCCTATAAACAATCTGTACGGTTACCAATCATAGTTTTCTCTCAGAGTATCACATGAGCAAGCATACATTCTTGTTTTAACCACATTGGACTATAACAAAACCCATTTTTGAACAAACACAAAAATCAAAAATAATTTCAAGTCATGATTTTACCCCATGGGTTCAAATGTTGCCTCTTGCCCTCGAAGTCGTGGCTCGGCCACCTACCTTCCAGCATCACACGAAAGCTCCAGCACAGAACTGCAAAAAACTTGGCTCTAGTACCACCATCAACAGCACCCTTGATCAGGCGATCGTAGATGCCCCAAACCCAAAACAGCAACTCTCGGGTGTGCCCTTGTCCGACAAGACTGTACCACGAAAAAAGGGTCATCACCCTCGACCAGCCCTTACCTAGGCCTACTATCGGCACACCATCCCCATGCAGGGCTATGGGGATGCATGTGGTCTTGTAGTGCTGAATGTCCTTCAAAGGGTGTGCATGCATTTGAGGGTGCTGAGCTACACTATTCCAAAAAGACTTCGAAGCGTCCTCGCTGTTCAGAACACTCTTCTTGAAAGTATTGGGATATTGGTGGTACATTGCCGAAAACATTTCGTGAGGTAGCAAAATGCCTTGCATAAACTCACCAACTGGAGGGGCAAAAGGCATGGAAATCCGAAAAGGATCGGGGAGGCAGCTAATTTTTTCAGCTTTTGCCATCAGGTCAGCATGACACTTGTTTGGGTAAGTGCCATTTGTACCAATGGATGCCAAAGCGCGTAGATCACCTAACACCTTCTCATTTTTCTCTGCAGCAAGAAAATCTTGCACGGCTAGATGACTGATTCGCTGGAGCAACTGTGGTGACATTTCCCCCCAAGCAAAACGTTCAAGAAGGAATTGGGCAAGCTGGCTTTCATTGCCACAGGTTTCCACTCTAACCTCAGCATTTGCCTGTGCTATGCGTTGCTGGATGCCACCTGTCCTCTTGCGCTTTGCCATTGTGCCAAGTTCACTGGATAAAAAAAACTGTGTTGAAAGTATACTGGACCGATGTTAGAAATGTAAAGACCACACGTGAAGTTCAAATTGTCATTTCTTCATTCCAATGCTATACTTGTTTTGCGGGCAAATGCGTTTTGTGCAGTGATGGTGCTAGATACGCGTTGCATTTTGACGAACTCGCTTTGAAGATAAATCTACACTTCTACAAGAGTTTGCTTCAAAAAAGCGAAACACAAGCAAGACATGCTTTTGCATGAGTGCACATGTTCTATCAAGGTGAAGCTACCAAAGTAGAACTCTCCAAGCAGAACCCTCCATTTAAAACCCTTGTCTTGTTGAACCCTCAAAGTAGAACTCTCAAGGTAGAACCCTCAAAGTAAAACTCTCCAAGTAGAACTCTCCAAGTAGAACTCTCAAAGTAGAACTCTCAAAGTAGAACTCTCAAAGTAGAACTCTACAGGTGTGGCAGTCTAAGTCAAGGAATCCATCATATAGTCAGTCAATATGTTAAATGTTGAGATACAAATCCAATGAATACAGCCCTGGTAAAGTTTTGTAACGTATGAATGACTGAGTCCATCACAGTGTCGTTTATCCTACTCAAAAGTGTTTTCTTTGTGCTACTCAATATCCAATATTGTTTGGAAAAAAGCCGGAACCATGAGTGTCTTTACATGAGACTGTCTTTTTTACCGTGAAAGATTCCTTTTCTTGTTCAAATTACCAATCCGCTGCAACTAACACAAAAACTTGAACAGATTGTTTTCACACACCATGTGAGTCTCTTCAGGCTGAGCAATGTACCCTGCCTAGGTAAAGATCGAGAATTGCAGTGCCAAAAAGCACGCGCAACCACAGATGGACTTCCACGAAGGGTCAACCAAGTCTTTCACCCAAGAACCCCAGAAAACATCATATTAAAAAAAAAACTTAACCTACCCAAACATTAAACCTGCAATACAGAGAAACATCTTTTGCATGAATTTCAATGCTTCTAAACTCCGCTCCTATTATAAAACCATCACAGGCACTCAAGGTGAGACGGTCAACAGGTATAAGCCTTCATTGCCATAGGTTGCCCGCAGAACATGATCTAACACTAGTTCTTCAAAGCTTTCAAAGCACCCTTCGCTGCCTCAATTTCAGTGTTGTACTTCTTCACACTGGCTGCGATATCACCCAAGAAGGAGTCAAGGCTGGCCTTTGTCAAAGCGCTTTCACCAGGCAATTCCTCCCAGGCTTTGACATGATCAAGGTCACGCAAGTGCTTGTTAAGCGTGGTGTAGGCCTCCTTCATAAGCGCAGCGCGATCTTTCAAAGCACCCTCTTTGCTCAGCTTCATGCCTTCCTTGATCAATTTCTCACATGCCCCATACGCTTTCTCAACAACGCCCAAGAAGTTCTTTGGGAGCTTGCCATCATTCTCAAGTGCCTTTGAATCAGCCTGCTTTTACATTGCCCTATAACCCCCCCAAATACTGTGGGTGATAGCAAGAAAATCATAACATGACACTTTGAGAGACCATGACACTTTGAGAGATCACCTTGACTGACATGACACTTTGAGAGACCATGAGTGATGAACTTTGAGAGATCACCTTGACTGACATGACACTAGTGATGAATTTTGAGAGATCACCCTGATAGCAAGAGAATCATACTAATCTTGAGGGGGGCACCTGTTGCTTTAGGTTCATAGGTTAGATATACCGGGAAATACTAGAGGAATGGATTTAGAAGATAATAGTAGACATTAGGTATGTAGTGATAAAAAATGGTCTCAAGGAGTCTCAAGGCGTTTAATGTGTTTCGATCAGTTTTGCTGTTTGGCTTGGACGAAAAAAACATCAAGTCTTTTTGCAGCTTTTGTCCTGGCAATGGTTTCTACTGGAGAGAAAAACATCTTAGCTATGGAGGTCTACGCTGAAGTGGAGGTAAAGTCTGACCTTTCAATGGACGAAGTAAAGGTCTCTAGTAAATCCTTGAAATGGCTGGAGGTGGAAGATTCTGCACCGCATCTATGCCTACGTCACTGGCTTGTGGAGAAAGCCAATAAGACTGCATGGTCCAGCGATGTGATTGTATGGGAAAGCCTTTACTATGTTGTGAAGGAGGTGAACATCTTAGATGATGAAGCGAGTGTGCTGGTTGCTGATATCTATGATCAAAATAGCAAACTCGTTTTGTTTCGAAAGTAGACCTTCAGGGTTTTTTGTGCCATATGAAGGCTGCTACACTCCTTCGCAAAAGTGTGGTGAACTAGCCCAAGAGATCAGCAACCTCAGGCCCATCAAAAAAAACGTGTTTGATTGTTGCTGTGTTGTTCCTGTATATTAAACTGGGATAAAAAGAACAAGAGGTATATACAGCTCAGTGACTCTTGAAACGAAGTAGGAGAGCAGGCAAAGGTTCTGAGAGGATCACTTTACATCACATTTTTCTCAGAGTTGACACTTGTAAAGCTCAGCATGCATAAGGTGCAAAACACACGTAACACCTTAAGTGCGTAACCATGAAGAAACTACATTTTGAGAGATCACCTTGACTGACATGACACTTTGAGAGACCATGAGTGATGAACTTTGAGAGATCACCTTGACTGACATGACACTAGTGATGACTGACACAACTGACACTTTGGGGGACCTCCCTGACTGATGCATGACACTTTGAGAGACCGGCTTCACTGTAACAACACTTTGAGAGATGCCCGGTATTTGGAAACCACGTTGAGAGAGGATCATTGATAAAATGATGTTGTTGGAGGTAAGTAGGAGTAAAGCAACACTTGGCAGAATACTTGCTGTATTTTTGGCATTGTGTGACTAAGTTAAGTGGCTATAAATCTAAAAATGAAATCACATAAAACTCAGGTCAAACAACATGGCTAAACCAAAAGCCAGACTGTGTAACCATGAGATGGATAAACCTTAAGCATTCATTCACTGTGAAGGTGTTGTAAGGCAACAACAAGTCACTGTATTTCCAAAATGCCATGAATAAAAACCATCTATGAAAAATTTGACGTTTTTGAATGTCTCAGTCTCTCTCACAGTCTCTCAGTTAAGTTTAGGAAAATACATATGGATTTGAAGCAACAATGTTTTGACCATAATGAAGTTTCTTGACAAATCCACGGTCAGCAGTAGTTCAAAAGTACTTTGAAAACATTTCTACTTGAAAACACCTGAACACGTGCCTCCTTGAGAGCCCACTGCCATTTGAGTTGTGACATCAAACCAGCCATCACCTTGGCCTCCTCACCCTTTACCTTCTTTGTGCCTTTAACCGTTTCACCACTCCTGTTAACCTTTGATTCGGTGAGCTTCAAGACGCGGAAGGACAGGAACTCAATTCCTGTGTCTGGATCCTTGGACGAAGTAACTTCTCCACTAGTGATGCTTTCTTTCAAAGCCGCCTCGTTGCCGTGGAAATGTGTGTGAAGGAACACATTGCGAGGCATCCCCTTCTGGCTGTCTTTTGCTTTTTGTTCAGTGAAGACTTGCCTGTACTCTTCAAAGAAATTTTGCTCACAATCTAAGGCATAACTGCCATCTGCCTGCTTCTTCATCAGTTTGTTGATGAGCTGCGTCTGATATTGTCGGGTAGATGGCTGCTTTTTGGACTCAACAGTCCACATATGCGCGATATGGGGAGGCAGCGCACCTGCCTTAAGAAGCTTCGCGAACTTCTCAGCTTTGCCCTTATGGCGGTGAGTTTCATCCTCTACCTCAGCCTTTTCTGATTTGGGGTTGGTAGCATCTTCAATGAAGTTGTTGATCTCACCTTTATGGTTACTGGCTGGGCGCTTGCAAGGTCCTGCCTCTGATGCCACTGCTGCTGCTGGACGCTTCTTAGGCGACATCGTACGCTCTAGATTCTAGAGGGGGCTTAATCTAGCAGCGCTCCTTTCCAACACTCTCTTGACTGAACACGAAATGCTATGTGTACACCATGTTCACTTCATGTGTTGACCATGTGCAAACCATATCTTCAAAATTTACACTCCATGCACTTATCTTACATATTTTGCGTGTGTGCTGTAAACAGTAGCTCTCCCAGTCTGTCGAAGTCACTTACACAGTCTACCAAAGTCACTCACAGTCTCTCAAAGTCACTCACAGTCTCTCAAAGTCAGAGTCAATGTTTCCATTTCTGTTTCTTGGGTCAGTCTCACAAGCAACTAGAATTACTGTACTGACAGTCGTTTGTAGATCCAAGTGTGTGATATTTGAAGTCATCACCAACAGTTTGTGTTAGAAAAAATGGTTTGTCCATCCAAGAAACACATGACGCTCAAGGATAATTTGTTGGGATGGTGTCGAAGTTTCATCGAAGTTTCGACGAAACTTCGAGTCGAAGTTTGGTCGAAGTTTGGTCGAAGTTTGGTCGAAGTTTAAGTAGAGGTGTTTAAAACATTGTAAATATCGATGTTTTCAAAGCATACTTTTAAAGTTTGACAAAACTGCGACAAAACTTCGATCAAACTTCGACTCGAAGTTTGGTCGAAACTTCTTCGAAACTTCGACCCCCTCCCATGATCCCCCATGTTGTAATACATATTTTCGTCCGCTGATGAAGGTCGATCATCAACAAAGTTCAAAAACACAAGCCCCAAAAAGGCAAGATCTCTCAAAGTTTTCCTGTGTGGGTCATCAGTTTTTCTTCGGCTTCTTGGACTTATGAGCCTTTCCCTTTGCCTTAGCCTTGGCTTTTGGAACTGCACCAGGCTGCTCCATAGAAGATCCAACTGCACCACGTCCACCCTGCTCTTCATACCCACCCTTGCCCTTGCCCTTCCCTTTTTGATCGAAAAGGCGGCCCATTGCACTCATGATCATCAAGGTCATTGGGTCGGCAAGGTGGGAAGCATCACCATGGATACTGCCATCACTAGCGATCACCATACCATGTGGGGGTGTGATCCCGCCTGATTCTTCAGACTCACTTGATTCTTCCCCATTCCCTGCATTGTTATCCGGTGTTGTGGGCATGGGTTGAGGGGACCACAAGCTGGGGCTCAAACGCAAAGTCTCCTGACTGTCCACCACACCTTCAGGCTGACTGTCTTGAACGCTCTGAGTCGCAGTAGTGTTCAATCCTTTCATAGTGCTGGGCTGGTCGTCCTGAAAATCTTGAATGGTAGTAGGTTGGGATTCGTCCATGGTCTGGGGCTCTTCCATGGTCTGGGATTCTTCCATGGTCTGGGATTCTTCCATGGTCTGGGATTCTTCCATGCTCTGGGATTCTTCCATTGTCTGGGATTCTTCCATAGTGCTGTGTTGGGGAATCTGGGAATCTTTCTCCGCCATGGAAGGAAAAATCACTGATCCACACAAAGTCCCTACAAAACTCTGATATTGTCACAGGCTGCGAAAGTACAAGTAAACTTAACTTGAAAAATAAGGATAATTTATATTTGGGCATGAATGTTGGTACACAAGATTGTCAGCGTGTGAAAACGGCGAAAGTATTCAAAAGGTGAATCACAAGCCTTTAATGACATGTTTTGACAACCACTTACAGTCCCTCAAAGTCACTTACAGTCCCTCAAAGTCTCTCACAGTCCCCCCCCCACAGTCTCTCACAGTCTCTCAGAGTCTCTCAGACACACGCACACATGTTTCATTTTAGTAACCTCCCTTTCTCACCCACAACTACTAAACAATTTCAAGAAATTGAAATCTTGGAGATGTTTGACGTTTGTGGTCATTGAAATTTGAAATGGTTCAATATCTTGAGATGATATGTATGGGTTGAAACTTGAATAGATAGAACTCACTTTGAGATGATATAGGTTCAATATCTTGAGACGATATGTATGGGTTGAAAGTTGAAGAGATAGAACTCACTTTGAGATGACATAGGTTCAATATCTTGAGATGACATGTATGGATTCGTTTATGTAGAGATAGACGTCACTTTGAGATGATATAGGTTCAATATCTTGAGATGATACAGTTGATGGAAAAATCGTTGATGCCCGAAACGGTGTTGAAACTGGTTTCAAAAAAACATTTGGGGCATCATAAGTGGTGCATGATTTTTCCATCAACAGTATGTATGGGTTTAAACTTGAAGAGGTAGAAGTCACTTTGAGAGGATATAGGTTCAATATCTTGAGATGAATGTATGGATTCAGACTTGGAGTTATAAGTCACTTTGAGATAGTATAGGCTCAATATCTTGAGATGATATGTATGGCCCTGTATGGGTGTAAACTTGAAGAGATAGAAGTCACTTTGAGATAATGTAGGCTCACAAAGTCTCTCAAAGTCGCTCCATTCACCTATGTAAAAAATATGGCGTTACTACAACTATGAAATTCTGTGGTTTAAGTTTTCTGAAATTCAAAAGCTGTCCCAAATCTTTTGGGGTATCCTGGGAAGAAACAATTTCAGAGCACCGCTGATTCTTTTCAAAGAAACTCTCAAAGATATCTCAAAAAGAGTTGAAGAGGATTGGACAAAAGAGTTGAAGAGATTGAACCAACACTCAAAGTCTCTCAAAGTCTCTCAAAGTCGCTCAAAGTCCCTCATGGTCCCCCACAGTGTTAGCTTGTGTTTAAAGGTTCGGTCAATCAAACTGAGAAATTTTAATTTCGATTCAAACCTAGATTTCAACGAAGTACATTGCAAAACAACCCACACCAAGTTTCAGAAACATTTTTTTTCATCCCAGATCACACCAATCAGCTGCTAGAGTGCTTGCGCCTTTTGCGCGATTCTGTCGAAGTTAGTGAGCTCGAGGGCAACGATCTCCTTTTCTTTCTTTTTCTTTCCTCATCTCTTTCCCTTTTCCTTCTTTCATCATCTCTTTCCCTTTTCCTTCTTTCATCATCTCTTTGTCTTTTCCTTCTTTCCTCATCTCTTTCTCTTTTCCTTCTTTCCTCATCTCTTTCTCTTTTCCTTCTTTCCTCATCTCTTTCTCTTTTCCTTCTTTCCTCATCTTTTCTCTTTTTCCTCCTCTTCTCTTCATCATCACTTCTCCTCTTCCTTGGGGAGTCACTTCTCCTCTTCCTTGAGGAGTCACTTCTCCTCTTCCTTGAGGAGTCACTTTTCCTCTTCCTCCTTTTCTTGGAGCTCTCACTCCTCCTTCTACCTTTTCTTTCATCACTTCTACTTCTTTTTCTTCTATCATCCTTCACATCCACCGTCTTATCTTTCTTCTTCAGTGGCTGCTCCTCTTTTGCCGCTGCCGGTGAAGTGCTCTCCTGCTCCTCTTCTTCTGCCTCTTCTTCTGCCTCATCGTTTGCCTCTTCTTCTGCCTCCTCGTTTGCCTCCTGGTCTGCCTCCACCAAGTAGTTCAGAGCCACATAAGCCTCGTTGATGGCCTTATCATCGAGCTCGTCCTTGACCGCTTTCGCTGCTTTTTCTTCTTCTTCGACCAATTCATATGGATCCCTTTCCACCACCATACCATCCTCCACTGTTTCATTCTTTGCTCCTCCATCTTGTTCATCTTTCTTCTCATCGTTCCCTCCTCCTCCATCTGTTTCTTCTGTCTCATCATCACTTCCTCCTCCATCTTTTTCTTCCTTCTCTTCATTCTTTCCTTCTCCATCTTTTTCATCTTTCTTCTCATCATTCTTTCCTTCTCCATCTTTTTCATCTTTCTTCTCATCATTCCCTCCTCCTCCATCTTTTTCATCTTTCTTCTCATCATTCCCTCCTCCTCCATCTTTTTCATCTTTCTTCTCATCATTCCCTCCTCCTCCATCTTTTTCATCTTTCTTCTCCTCATTCCTTTTCCCTCCTTCTTTTCTTTCCTTCTCTTTCTTCTCTCCTCCACCTTCTTCTTTCACAGCCTTCTGCCCAAAATGGGCTTGAAGAACGCGGCCCAAATCTTCATCTCCAACATCTCCACCATCACATGAAGCTTGAACTGCGGCTTTAGGAACAGGAGGTGGTGGTGGAGGCTGCGTTGCCCGCCAAGGCGTCATTGGAGGGCCCATCTTTGGCGTACACCCTTCTACTTGCACTTTGGGAAGCAATTGGCTGGGATAACTTTTACCATCATCCCTCGGCGAAGCCACCTGTGCCAAAACTGGCCTCACACTCAGGAAAATCTGCTGATCCAGCACCTGAACCGCATTGTTGACCTGTTGAAGCGTGTCATAGGTGACATAGTAGTTGACTGGGTTTCCTTGCTGATATCCCCTTGGTCTAGCAGCATGTACATGCTGGACACCAGCACCCAAACCCCATCGCTGCAAGCCGCTCCACACTGTCGTCGTAGTGTGCTCAGGCGCCACATTTCTCAAAAAGAGACGGGCCGGTGTGTTCGACACCATGGCGATCACACCGGGATTAAAAGTGAATGGTTTGATTATGCATGTTGTTTGCATGTGTGATTTTGTTTTATTGTTTGAAACTAACTCATTGATGTTTGAAGTCGAAAATTTGAAACAAAAGTTGATGTGTCAAAACTGGTTGAAGTGTTGAAGTGTTGAAGTGTCTAACACCGAACGAAGGGGCAAAGTGGTGTCAAAGTGTTGCATGGTGGGTTACAATTTGGTCGTGGAATGTTGAACAGCCATGTGGGTGTAGCATGTGTCCTTTTGAAATTGAAATTGAATGTATCATGCAGTCAGTGAACTTTGAGAGACTGATTTCTACATCTTGTTTAGATTGTGTTTCATCCCACCAGTTTAGAAAAACTTTGTAACTGTGAGTGAGCCAGCGGTGAAATTGATCTCAAACCAACCATCAAACAACAAACTTTCAGGCTGCAAAGCTTTCAGACCCTCAGAGTTTCTCAAAGTGGTGTTTCTCTCACAGTGTTGTTCAAGGTTTCCACATGTTGCACAAGGTTTCTCTCACAGTCTCTCAAAGTTACTCTCAAAGTTTTTTCAAAGTGTCCCTCAGAATGTTTCTGAAACCTTTGTTTTGACTACTTGAAAAACGTGCATAGCAACTACAAAGACATATTGGTACACTACACAGTTGAACACAAAGTGAGAGTATATATATATATATACATCTATAAGCTCTTCTAACTGAAAACCTTTGTGCCTCTTCAGCAGGAACCTTGATTGACATTCCAAACAAATCAAACATAGCTTCTCGCGGCTGTCATGTTCTTTTTGAACCTTTATACCAGTGTTTTTTAATCACTGTAAATTTCCTTGAATCTCCATCCCTTTTCACATGTTGCTGAGCATCCAAGAATGGCAACGTTGCTAAACGAAAGTCCCGGGTGAAGAGTTTCATGAGGCCAACATTGAAAGAAACATACCTTTGGTGGAAACATTTTGATGTAATCAAAAACTAACCTCTGAATCCTTAAGAGTGTGTTTTGGTATACTTGAGTTCTAGTTCAATCAAATACCTGTTACGCTAAGATGGTATACACTTGCTTTCAAGAAGGATCGACCTGATCAAAATTCAACGTCAGGTTTGACCCAGGTATTTCTCTGTGTCTAATGAATGCCTCTTTGAGACAGCGCACAGAATCAAAATGGAAAACTCTCTCAGTAATCAGTAGGGTTTGCATGGCCACACCAACTCAACTGACATCCTCTCCACCCTCCTGCTTGGTAAGCTTGCTTTTCTTCCTCAAACGCTGCACTGGTGGTTCATTTGATGTTTCTGTGTCCTTAGCCTTGTTGCTCTTCTTCTTCTTGTGTTTCTTCTTCTTCTGGCTTCCAACATCCTTGGCTACATGTTTGTTTGTTTGTCCTTCCTCTTCTTTTTCCTCGTCATCTGCCTCCTTGCCCCCTGTGTTGCCCTTATCTTTGGCATGCTCTTCATGTGCATGTGATGCTTGTGCAGTCTCATGAGTTGCTTCTTTTGGCCATAACTGGTTGTCAAAACGCAATGCTGCTGTCTTGTGCGCCCTCCTGCCTGCAGCCTTGATCTGCTCCCAATCCTTTGCACCTGCCCTTTTCAAAGCATCGCATGTGCCATGGTAGGCTTGGCTGACATACCTGTTCCTGGCTTTTGACCTGGTCAGCTCTGAACTTGTGGGATCTGGCTCAAATTCAGGCATCACCACTGGAAAGGTGTCACAATCCACCTCTTCACCCAATGTCTTTTGGGAAGGTCTTTTGTGTACTGTCTGACTTGGATGCTGGCTCCCCTTTCCCCCGTTTCCCTTCTTCCCATTGCCCTTACCCTTCGCCTTGTTTTTTGTGTCTCCCGAACCCTTCTTCCCTGCTCCTTTGGTTCCTTTGCTCTTCTTGGGCTTTGTCTGGTTCAGGCGTTGTTGCTGGGACTTCCCATCTTTAGCTATGGGAGATGCATCCTGGGCCTCCTCGAGCAACTGCCTATCTGAGTCAGAGATAGCTAACTCGAAAGCAGAAGACTTTCTCTTTGGTTTCTTCGTCTTGGGTGAGGGGGTTGATGCTGGGGAAGCTGCTTGACTGTGTCTCTCTTCCTTTTTGGGCTCAATCATAGTAATGACACACTCTTTGGGCACACCCTCAGAAGTAAGAACATCATCAAAAATACTTTCGTAGTTCACGCTCACATTCAAAGTCAAGGCAGGCCTAGAACTACTAGAAGGCCCTGAACTGACAAGAGGCGGTGATTTTGGGGCGGGCGCTGCTGAAGGTGGGGCTTCGTCACAAAGTGCCCACTGAGTTTCAACAACCTCTGGCTTGACCATGATCAAGTCCAACACCTCTTCCAAAAGCTCTTGCTGGTGAGAGTCAGCTTTACGAAATGCACGCTCTTTAGCGTCTGGAAATTGCTTAAGCTGGCGGAGGTGGGACAGGCCCATGCGTATCGTGTCATCTAAGATGTCTACCAAATCATTGATTGGTTTTTTGGTGTAGTTGATTTTCTCGGATTCCTCTAAGCGCGTAAGGGCTTGTTTGTGCCTTTTGCTTGAGATGATGGTGTTGGGTGCAATTTTCACGTATGACATCCATAGCGGTGCCAAATTGCAAAGCCATTGAACTGGTGTGCCACTCTTCCAGGACACGTTAGGGGGTGCCTGCACTAATTTGAACACGTGCCTATCATCTCTTGACTCAATGAGTTTTTGCAATGGTGCCATCAGGTCTGAAACACCTATTGATGGATCAGCCACAAGTCGCGTTTTTGCAGCTGCCAGGGACGACATAGCGCCCCCCGAGCCCTGAAAAAACCCTTCTAACCTCCTAAGATTTAGGTTGACTTGACCTAAAAATGTTTCCCACAAACAGCAAAGTAAGACTCTTCTCTCCAAGTTTCCAGAAGCCACTCTCTAATTTACAATTCTACTATCAAAGTTATGGTAGCCACACTCAACTTTTGTTCGCTCAAAGTCAGTCAGCAAAGTCAGCCCGTCAGTCCATTCACTTGAATTCAGTCCCTAGCAATGCACTCTCTAAGTTGTTTCACTGAAAGATACTCAAAATCAGCCAGCAAAGTCAAACGGGATCACAGTCAATCTCTCAAAGTGCAATCTCTCAAAGTTTGTTTCACTCAAAGTCAGTCAGCCAAGTCCCAAAAACAAAGTCAGTCAATCTCTCGAAAAATCTCTCAAGGTTGTTTCACTCAAAGTCAGTCAGCCAAATCTCCCAAGAACAAAGTCAGTCAATCTCTCAAAGTGCACTCTCCAAGTTGTTTGGCTGTGGCTCTCCACGTCCGTCTCTCAAACCTCAAAAGTGTCTTGTTTCTGGAAAAAGAAGATTTTACCAAAAACATGCTTTGTTTTACTCTCACCCTTGCCCAAATCTACCTAAACCTGTTCCCAAGAAACATCATTCCCCGAAAAAACTCTCAGTTTTTTTTCACTCTGTCGTTTTCATTCCACATGTTGCTTATACTGTCATTGGCTACTGTTGGCCTCTTGCATTGTTGAGAACAAATCAACCCCGACAATCGCTACAGCCCTTGCAAAAGTAACATGTTCACAAACAATAGGAGATAGCCCAAAAATCACAACCACAACAACAACCACAACAACAACAACAACAACAGCAACAACAACAACAACAACAACCACAACCACAACCACAACCACAACAACAACAACAACAACAACAACAACAACGACAACGACAACGACAACGAGAACAACAACAACAACAGCAACAACAGCAACAACAGCAACAACAACAACAACAACAACCACAACCACAACCACAACAACAACAACCACAACCAACGACAACGACAACGACAACCACAACGACAACGACAACGACAACAACAACA
>OMLO01001576.1_pt1 | contig 17710 bp, 10 predicted proteins | sample 1674811 | NCBI WGS metagenome assembly OMLO01 (sample SAMN06265003, study PRJEB25207) | coral metagenome | isolation source: Coral host | place: Mexico:La Bocana,Puerto Morelos, Mexico | collected 2008-11-13 | reverse complement strand
TTAACAACATTTTGCCTATTTACCCAAGTAATCAATTCACCTTATTGATGTCTACGCCATTTACCCCAATGTGAAATGGTTGGTTCAAGCACTTGAATAAATAAATCAATATTTTTTCCTCATAAAGCCATCAAAATCCAAAGTTAGCAAAATAGGTTTTTGACAGCAGTTGGCTTTTCACAGTGCCTTCCTGTCTAACATCTCATCTGCATAACATTGTGCGAGTTGATTTTCCTTTGTTATGGTTAAAATGACAAGAAAACAATGGTCAGGATCATTATAATTTGGCGTCAGGCAATCAACTGACCAAAAGTGACTGACTTGGTATGTGCATTGAGAATACACCGTATAATACCGCATTAAATAACAATGTTCTGGGCTGCATGTAGCTCTCTGAAATAAGCCAAGTACTACACAAACAGCTGTTCTGATTTAAGGGAAAATTTCCTCCATCACACAGTCTCCAATATGCCACCAAGGTAAGACAGATAATATTTACAATCATTGAGATTCTCACAAAATAATTCTTAGCTTTCATCAAGCTGGAATTGTTAAAATAATATTCATATAGAGTCAAGAATTTAGCTAAGATCAAAATTTCAGAAATCAGTGAAATACAATGTACTTGACATTTGGCCTTAAATGAACTCAAAGTATTAAAAGAAGTGAACATAATATCAGATTTAAAATAATATTTAAATCTCATAAAATATTTTGATAGGCTTACAACCAAAACAGTATAGAAGGGAACATTGAAGTGATCCATATTTTCAAAAGCAACTTAAAATGTAGGCATCACAAATGAGATGGCTTAATAAATCATTATGGATTTAAAAATAACCTGACCTACAATTTAATTTTCAATGGCAAGACTCACAAATCAAAAATTTCAAGGTTATAGGATCTGCTTTTCTCATCAAAATCAGAATAAATGCACAGATCGACAAAGTAAATTGCTATTTATTATTAGAAGCCTTTCCTTGTTTAAGTCAACAAGTACAGTCACAACAGAATTGGTACAACTACGTCATAAAAAGTTTTGAATTAAGAAAAATACCAAATAACTGCCTAAAGCAAAAAGCATCTCACTTTGTAATTTATTGCTTGAAATGGAAAAAGAAGGGCCAATTTGTGTACAATGTACATCTATATTAATTTTAACTGTCATAACCTTTTGGATAAAATTAATACTAAATAAATACATATTCCACACCAAATCATGAACATATAGGCTTACATTTTACATTAAATTCATTTGCAGAGTTTAACACAGAACCAATGTCACACAATTTCGAAAACAAAAATTATTTCACTGCATGATTAATTCCATAACAACCTCTTCAACGTGATATGTTTGTATATTTATGTTAGTTACTCAATATCACATTGTGCACTCAATTGACAGTCAAGAACAAATTAACGTTGGTCTACAATGGACTTAACAGAGTGTTGTCAAATGTGGAAAAATGAGCATTTGAATTTACCACAATGGCAAATAATAATTAGCTATCAAGTCTTTTATGTTCAACCATATCGTTAGCAAGAATTCTCAATCAATACCTGCATAGACAAAAGCATACATGTTTATACATTGTACATTACACAAACCTCTTCACACTAACCTTTAACATGAGTTATAGAAATTAATCTACAGTGAATGTTGCACTAGCCACTAACTTACAAATCCCATTTTTTGCCATAAGATTGTCTTTGAAGGAGAGATAAAAGCATCACGGACCAACATTTTTCTGTTCACTTTATCAGCAACAAATCAAAGCCGGTTATACTAAGAAGAGAACAGCTCATCTCTTAGAGAACATGATAGCCGCATGCATGAAAAGCTTTCAATGGAGAAGTTGTTACCACAAAAATTTCAAAAATGTCATGCAATACTGAGGTAACAGAGACAAGAGCTCAAACCAAGTTATTCGGAAATTGAGACAAGACCACAAAAATTGTGCAATGTAGTGATCCCTTAGCAAAGAAAGTTTTAGAGAAGAATAGTTTTTTGAAAAAGCTTTAAGAAACCATCTTGTGTGACAGAACTTTTGAATGCAGAGAGTGATTTGAACCTGTGTGAATTGGGACAATAATCAGATATTATTTATCTCTTCAAGAGAGTCTCATGTTGCACTTTAAAAATGTATGACCCATTGTTAGAGATTGTCAACAAATCCAGACATACAAACTTCAACCGCCAAGGGCACAGAGGGCGAAGAGCTAAAACAAGTATGCACAGTGACAGCACTATCAGCAGCAGTTCTGTGTCAAAGATACTCTACCTGCCCTAACATTTGACTGTTAAAGATCTCAAATCTGCAGCTGCCATTGACAACAGCTAAGCATTATGTAGAAAATCAGCAAGTGGGAGAAGGTAAAATACCAAAAAATTAAGGTGTTGATTTAAGAGATATGCAAAGCTCTGATACTAAATTAGAATACCTGTGGTAGTAAAACAAAATAAGATAAAGTAGAGAAAGGCATATTACGACTTGAACCTTTTAATCAAAGAAGTTCAAATGTGTTTCATGCTACATATGTGATAGTAAGGGGCATGTCAATACCTCAAATAGCAACTTGGAACTCCCAAAGGATGCTCTGCTTCGCTCCCAAAATCCGTCTGGTTTTAGTAGATAAACAGTGTGAATCTTAGCTACAAAACACTCCTAAAAGATGCACACAATGAGGAAAATCTATTAGTAATCAACTGGTATATATTTTTCACAAAGGAACAATCAAACTTAGTTAGAATATTCATGTACTTGTAGCAGTTTGTCCAAGACAATTAAGTAAGTTCAAATTGTTGTGCTAAATTTAGAAAATTAAGTGCTCAAAGCAATGTGAAAAATAGGGAGGACCATGCCATGTTAAACAGCTTTCTCATACATGCAATTTAGCGGTAGCCCTGGACATCACAGTTGATTGAATTTTGATTGACAGTAAGTGTACATTTATTTGTTAACCTAAAGATATTTATTTACAAAGTTAAGTACACATTATTTGATACATGGTCAAATTTGTACAATGATTGTTTATACTCTAAAATCAGTGAAAACTGAATAAAAAGATTGGAACAGAATAGCACTTCTTTTTAGTACTTGTTTTTAAAGTCTCCGTTGATACTGATAATTAAATCACTATTGGCAGTAGAATTGCCGCAGTGTTTCAACTAATCAACTGATCAATCAATCAACACAAAATTCATTGTTTTCTTTATTGAAATCAATGAAAATTTCACTTTCCAGAGCGATGTTTTTGTTTTACAACTGGGCAGAAGAGACAAAAACAAAATAATTTATAGACTTGTAACTAATACATTTATGTCAAAGGATGAACGTTTTCAAATTGGGCAGGTCAAGATCACCAACAGAAAAAACAATATGTTGATTGTGGTGATTTGCAATTTTAAGATGTATTTTCATATTGTGCTTTCTTGTGTTGTGATTGTAGTTTTGTTTTGTTCAGACCTCTTTTGTCTCATTAATGTTTATTCATTATCGATAGTAATCTGAAACAAAGGTGAATAATAATTGTTTAAGTCAACTGATTAATAACATAAAAACATAAAACTACACCAAATAGACCTATATTCTTTTTAATCAATTTGAACCTCTATGAATCAAAAGCAATTTAATTTATAATAATTATTTTTAACCCCACAAAAGCTAAATCTAAAATGTTGTTTCAGCTGAATTTCAATAATGCACTATAATGATTCAATTGAACACCAGGGTGCAACTGAGCAAGCCGCATGAGTTATCTAATGTAACTGGACATGTATGTTAATATCTGCGTTAGATTCAACTTAAATTATACAAGTAAAACTGGGAGCTTGGTTCTCTGATTGGATAAAGTGAACTCTTGAAGAGAACTCTTCGAAAGTTAAGCAAACCTTGACTAAGTCTCCGATTGCATAACTGTCTCAAATTCTCCCAGCCCTCCTCTTGTTTAGATGAGACTATGTATGTGTAGCCACGGAAAAAGTGCTCTGTTGCTAACTAGTGGATAGGGCAGTTCGTTTTGTCTGCACTTATTCACTGGATAGTGATTCAGCTGGTGGTTGGCATTATCCAGACCTTTGAACAACCAAGGCCAGTAGTTTGTGGTGCAATGATAGTCATATAAGACGTGTGAAATTTGCAAAACCAATACTAAGTGATAAATGTTTCCCAGTCAGCATTAAAAAATGCATTATAAATTTAAGCTTGGAACAGAACAAACCTGTAAAGCTTTTAGCATAGGCTTGACTGAGAGCCAAGTGGAGCCTCGCATGTCCAGCACAAGACTAAAGCCAAGTTCGCGTTCATGATCGCTGAAATTAAGCAAACAAAGAAAATAAATAATATGTAAATATACGGCTTTAAACCCTGCTACAGCTGAACCCCATTATTTTGTACTCTGAGAGGAAAATAATTACCGGTAGTAGTAATCTGAATAGTGGGTGTTTGAAATAACCAGATCAGCATTACATGTGAAAAATATAACGATAATACTAATTATTACATAATGAATATTATGTATTTTTTTATTGACCAAGGAATTGAACACCTGAGGATAAAGTTCATTACAGTAAAACGTATAAACTGCATGCAAGATTATAGTGCAATCAATGTTCTAGCATGGTCTGATGTTATGACGACGTACCTACAATGTACCAATGGAGTTAAAAAAAAAAGGGATGATTTTAGACCAAGGGAAACAAAAATCAGTTTGAGAGAGCTGAGAGTTTGAAATTCACCAAGATCAAATAGTGAATGACTGAAAAAAAAAACAAGAGCAAACCCAAGGGAGAAGGGTTTGAGTTTGAAACAATGAGGAATTCAAAATAACCGAGTTTGAATTAATGGGATCCAGCTAATTAATACTGAAAATGATTGTGGTGGACCAGTATGTCATCCACAGCCCAGAAAAGTATTACATACATGTACTCTAAGTCACTTCATGTAATCAACCCAGAGCAAAGCAAAGCCTACATGCAATGTATGTGGAAATATTATACATGGGAATCTTCTAGAGCAATAAGTTTTATTAATAGTTAAAAATAGTTCTGTCACATGTATCAAAGTCCAAAGATCACTGATGATTACAGAGCATGACCAATTTAACAAACTGTTTTTACAGGACATTATAGGGCTGGCCAAGTGTATATAACTCACTGTCATGGGACTATCACATCTGTAGTGAAATTGAGGCTGGGAAAAAAATTAAAGGGTGGACACATGTAATTAGCACGATGCCATGCTTCTGCCGTGCTGAATTACATTCAGTAATCAAGTTCAGCAAAAGCACAGCAGAATTTTTAGGTTTGGCAAGCAGTTTGGTTTGACAACCTTGATCATGCTAGACGACTCTGGAATAGCAGGAATTCAACCGCTGTGCTTCTTCCACGCCAAACAAAATTCATTAAATTAATTAAATGAATTTTGACGGGATTGCACTCCCACAGGGAGTTAGGAGAATAACTGTTAGGTGGCTTCAGTAAATCCTGTATCTGGAAAAACCCTGCCACAACATGTGAATCTGGTGTGCTAGGGTCAGACCAAACAATTGTATGTAAAAATATGTTTAAAAATGTACTAAAGATATTGTTTACCTAAAAGTTTGTAAGAACTTGTTCAGAATTGCCAGTGCATTGATCAAATTGGAATTTGGAAATGTTGGTTTTTTTTGAGGAGGGAACCAACAACAAACTCAACCCACATATGACACCGGGTCCGCGAATCAAACCTGGGACACATGGGTGGAAGGTGAGTGCTCTCACCACTGCACCATCCCTGCTTGCCCAATTAATTGTAATTAAGTTTGTCACGGCAGAAGCACAACTTCTGAACTGGGCCTAAGAAAAGAAATGGTACATAATTTTTTTTTACTACAATCAAGCAAGTTTGATTTTTACACTGTATGTAATTTGATCAAAAAATCCTAGGACATCTACTATTTTCTTATTAAGTTATACAAGAGAGCAAATCGTAATTCCGTCTTTAGTGTTTAGAGTTAAGAACTGTGGCCTTGTTAATTACATGTATAATGTAGATTGATAAGGAATTTGCAAAATGTAAACAAAAAATTGCTTTACATTAATGACCTCAAAAACAATAAAAACAACAACAACAAAATATAGATCTGACTGTCTGCATGCTATGATAAGCTAGCTTAATCTAGAATTCTTTGTGCAGCTCTTTAAATTTTTACATTAGCTCATAACCTTTGCTAACCCATCAACCTGCTTTTTATACAACCCTCTGTAACTAGCTGCATATTTAGTCACATAAACCTGATGGTATTGTCTCAATTTTACCTTGTTCTCCAAAATGCTAGCGGAAATAACAGTTACATACCCTGTAAAACCTCTTGGCAATGGCCTTGTACAACTGCATGTAATCTTTTAAAATAATTATCATGTTCATGACTTGTGCACATAAAGACTGTCTGAATTTCTATAATCTCCTTTAATCATTTGTAAACCAGACAAATCTTTCCAAAGGCTCCTCATTGACTAGTATACACAATGTACAGACCAGGATTATTGTTTCGTAAATAATTTGTTCCTATAAGGCTCCTTATACTTCTCAGACAAAAATACCAGGAGGTGAAAATCATAACATTTCATCTTACAAATTTAATTTAAATCTGTCATCACATCCTTTTCATTCTACAAATTTTAAAATAAGGATAATTAACAAATTGCTGCTGTAATGTAAAATCACAACTTCAAAATTTTAAACTATGCAAAAGATCTTGAGAGTGAATATTTTGATAAAATTTAGCATTACAAACACTTAAAAAAATCTCTCAACACAATCACTTTACATGTACTGTACATGTAATGCATTTCTCAGATTTCACAACAAGGACAATTTTCAAATTTTTGCTAAAATGTGAAGAAATACCGCCACCACTATCAGATTTTATCAATTTGTTCTCTGCAGTCCACTACAAAAAATATCATAATTTCAATTTGTTTGTAATGAATGCTGTATTGGCAATGCACTACTAAAAGAATATAAAACAGGAGTCAAAAAAAGATTACACATCAGGTTGTCGATAATAACTTGAAAATTATCCTAGCTAGGAATTTGAAACATTTTCAACTACAGGGTAGTAAAAAGAAGAAAATGGACTGTACCTTATTACATGTACTTGAAGTTCAAATGCAAATTTAAAACTCGTGCATCTAAGCTGTACTTCCACAAAAATTGAAAAGACAAGAAATCTCATAGAGAAGATGCTCGCAGCTTGTTACAATAATTTCAAGAGATCAACATAAATTTTACTTAAAGTTACATTTTGTTTTGAATACAGTGCGAATCATGTACACTTAATTGTGGGTTTTTGGAACGTCCAGCAGAGTTTCTACCTATGTGTGATATGAAACCCAGTGTGAGGCCTACAAAGTCCAAGTAGTTTTACAGATAACAAACCACACAAAATGTAGTGGACAGAACCTGTTCAAAAGCTGACTGTATTGTGTTATGACAAAGCACTTTGAAAGCATTTTGACTTGAAATAAATCACTACAAAAGAGACAGGTGCAATCCCAAGAAATTTGTAACATGCAAATTTAGTTACATGGATGTCAATATTGGTTACTTACATTTTGACCAGAGATAAGGTCCCCTCCTTGCAGTTATACAAAACAAAATTTCACTTTACCAGTAAAGTAGACGTTCAAACGCTGTTTATCAAAAACACTTATTCCTCACAATAATTTCTCACAACAATTGTTTGCATAAGCCGAAAAAGATTTTTCCAAAATAAATAATTAATTTAATAAATCTTGAATAACCTGAAAGAGTTCTCAGTAATAAGGTACATTACTAGTGTGGGCAATTTTATTAAATTGATTTCGTGGCAATCTGATCCAATGATGACAGCCGCGGAATAGTTAAAAGCTTGCAAAAAGTTTGTTGGAAATTACGATTCACAAAATAGAAAGACATAATATCAAGTGTACTAATAACAAAATCAGATCAAAATTTACGCGATAACGAAGTTAAATTACTTTTTAACTCGTTAAATGAAACCTCTTCCCGGTTTTCGAGCCGTTCTGGACGCAAAACAAACTTGGAATATGAACTGCGGACGTTAAGACTGATTGCGTGAATTGGAAAGACCTCGTTAATTATTTAGTGAAAGAAATTTACCAAAGGCAAAACCTACTTTCAGACAGAAAACAAAACAAAAATGCCACGAAATATTCAGTAATCGCATTTTTTACAGAACTCCATTGAGATGTAAACACTCTTAAAACAACAAAGTCAGCAAGGTAAACAGCGCCACAAAACAGCTATTACACAGCAGTCGCAGACAAACGTGTTTTTGCAGTCATGCAACAATTTTCCAGTCATATCGTTCGTCGCGAAAATATGCAATCAGGTGAATCACCGATTTTACGCATAAATTGTGCATTCTACAGGAAAAAGTCGTGTTAAAGTCGTTGACGTCTACAAATTATGCTTATAGGGACGACAGATGCCCCGAGGCAAAGTTGACAATTCAGTTGCAAAAAGATTTTGACAGCCGCGCAAAGAACAACTTTTGACAACCGCTCAAAGAATGTTTACGCTATAAACTTCAATCTCTTATTAGAATCACTCAGCTTGTATTAAGCAGATTCTACAAAGACCCGCTGTCCGGGTGTTCTATTACAGAAATTTCTTACAATTTTTATTGCGCAAATGAAGCTTCAAGTATCACTCAAAATTTCACTCAATATTTCCACAGAGGACAGATGGGCATTTCGACAGCGCGTGACAGGCAACTGTTCCACAGTGCCTCTGGCTCTCCTATGTATGAATTATGATTTCAGAAAACAATAAAAACAACCATTTAACTAACCACTTTCCTTATCAGGCTTTGCCATCTCTAAACATTATAATCGACTGCACCTCTCTTCAAAATGACAACTACCGATCAACTTCGCGAGGTTCCGTCTCAATATCAACAACACAGTGATAGAACACAAGACCCACACTGTTCTCTCATTACATCGACTGTTGTTTTAAAACTGATCGACCACTTCGCTACCAATGAACCAGACAAAAACGTCAAAGAAAAGAGAAGTTATTTAGTTTCACAAACCTCGGTAAGCTTGCAAGATAGGCAAGTAATCGAGTTAAAGATGAACGTTCGATTTCTGCTGCTTTAGATCTTGCCGGAAACGATATGATCGGACCTCCTCGACGGTCTCTGCCTCCTAAAAAACAAATATTTCATAATTCACTATTTTACTACTGTGGGCCGGGACCTTGTGACAGTACTATACTTAAAATCAAGGTACTAACGAATCAGAAAAGCGGTGTGCAAATTGGATATCGCAAATCATTAGAGATTTGCGGTGAACTAAATTTATATATCACCATAGTTATCGTTCGGACGCGCTATATCGGGCATTTATTGACTCTCCACGGTTTTAGTAGTAAAAGTTTATCGCTTAGACAATTCAAACATACCAAAGAACAATCGATTATAGAGGAGGAGAGGCGTAACTTCTCAGACAATTCATAGAATAACACCGTTGAATTCGACAATGGTTGAAGATGACCGCTACAAACATGTCACATACAGCCTTACCGTACAAAATCGCAATTTTCTGCTGGAGTAGGTCGAGAATATCCTTAGCTCTCAATCCTTCCCATCTGCCTTCTCCTTAAAACATGAATAATTCGGTAAAATAGAGGACAAATTCAACGGAAAAACACCAACAATAAAAAACTTGTGCCACAGTTTGCCTCCACATGATCTTCTCAACAAATACACTCTCCCAGCCGGCGTGTTTCGAGAACTCTGAAAAACATTTACCTGAGCCGAATATTGAGGACAAATCGCTGTCTGATGAGGCAGTCGACCACCGTTCTGGTGTATTCATAGTCTATTTTATCGTTCGTACTTCATTCTATTAGCTTTACGATGACAGTTTTGGCTACGGGAAGCCATCTTTCATGCTATACTCCCGTATTGTAGTCGTGTGACGTCACGCGTAACGAATTATGATAATTTATGCAAAGTCACAACTTCTCATCCTGTCATCGACAGGAAAAGATTTATATTTTGCACTTGACAAATGATAACTTCAACTTTTCTGGAAAATTTCTTATCTCATATTCCATCTATGCATTTCGCTGGAAAATAAATCGCTTATAATTTTCAGAACCGGGCGTTTCCCTCTTTCATTTACGATGTGAAACATCCGGTAAAGGCAAAAAGCGATCACTTTAGGAAACTAGGAGCGAAGCTTTTTCGCACATCTCGGAAGTTCAAAAATGTCTGCCCTCATTTGACCTCGCCTGAAAGGAAGGCCGCCACACATCATCGTATCGTACCTGGTATCTAAGTGATACTTAAAAATTTCTACGTGCGATTTTTGAGCCAAAAATTGACTCAAAATCATACGACTTGTCGTTTGTTTTTTCCAGTTGAGAGTTTCGTGGAAGTTTTGTTTAAAATCGCGTGCAAAACGTTTGTTAATGTAAATAAAAAGATAATTATCTCACTTAGCTGCAATACAGTTGATCTGACTGGAGCTAAAAATAACTTTTCACTGTGGGTAAAACCCATTACCACCATCGTGAGTTTACGCAGTACAACAAGATACAAAACAGCGGTGTACTTTTTTGAAAATCTTGGTCCTCGCAGTGAAAGCGCAAAAAGTGGTTTAACAGTAAAAGAAAGAGAAAACGTTATACTGAAACATGTATACAACATCGACCTCTAGGCTGCTCTGCTTTAAATACTACACGACCGCAAGTGGTTTATCGAATCTTAACACCGATGCGGTTTCACAAAGAATCTGTATAAATTGGAAAATGTACGATTAAGACTCTACACATAACTCTGATGCTTTAAACTATTAAAATGCTACTTATAAAGAGAAAGATACTGTAGTTCTATTTTTGCTTCATTTATGCGAGCTATATTAAACTAGATCAGCTACGGTGTGCAGGCGAGATTTCGGCAAGATCATAAGACCCATCACAGAAAGTGCCTTTATTTAAGACTGGCTAACCAGAAGGAAATAATCCCTCTCTTTAAACATTTGTTTGTTTTCGATTATAGCGTTGGTCCCCAGCCAAGATATCTGTCGTTTGCGGCAGAAATGAAATATCCAAACGGATGGAGTGGAGGAGGGGATGGGTCGAGAATGTTTCCACGAAGGCAAATTATGTTTAAAAATGTCTGTACGGCTGTGGAAAGTCTCTGGACCCAATTCGGCACAGAAGATGAGGAACTATAAACGTGGAGAAGCTGAATCATTTGTTCTACATCTAACCACCAGCAGAGATTTGCCCGCCGGCGTTAAATCGATAAAAAAAATGCCAATTCATTAATTTTCACAGTCCAACACGCAGAGATAGCAATGGAATATAAGACTGGTGATATTTTTGACCTCGCTCTTCACTTTTGAGCAACTGAAAATCAATATTTACGCTTGCCAGAAAAGTTAGTTTCCTTTTGCAACAATGCGCGCCTTTAATGGTCCTTTATCAGAGTATCGGATCGAGTGATTGGGGTTTTCGAGGCGCCAAAGTGATCATCAAACAATCTATATTATATTTCATACAAATACAATGTACGAGGCGAAACTACCCGCAGAAATAAATTACGATCATTTCAAGAATAGTTAAAGGGTTCAGACTCGAGAAGTTGTCGTAACATATGAGAGGTCCATTATTAAATGTATGACAATTGGATTAAAATTAGAGACAATAAAATCTCGTATTGTGCTTTGTCTGTTTAAGTTCGGACCGCGCTGTGAAGTCTAATCTCGAAAATCAAATAAAATAACCTTTTCGCATGCAAGATGCACGCTCGTGTTGATTTCTTGGTCGCGAACGAAACAATACGATCACATTCCACGGAAGAAAATGGGCATATCCTGCTTGAAGCGACACATGTAGAAAGCAAGAAAATACTGCGGAAAGGGCAGACCTACGTGAGAGAAAAACAAGTCACTTCTACTTTTAATATCTTCGATTTTGATCCTGATTGCTTAAAAAATGAAGCCTCTTCGACTGGTTAAAGCAGGTCTCACGAGGATTTAGAACCAATCACAACACTATAATTACACACGAAGTTGAACTAAATTGAAGGGAGATCTTTCTTAGAATTAAACAACGTTTACCGATTTTGTTGACAAAGTAAAGCATTTTAAGCGCATATCTCTCTGCGTGTTTCTCTGGTTTCTGCAGTACAAAGAGGCTAGGGGTTTTTATATGACTTTTCTCCCTGGGTGGAATGCTAGTCCATCGCACGTTGATAACCACAAAGAATTCTGTCAGGTTGCCCCAATAATTAATCAGTACCCATTTAAACACCTGGATAGGGAAAGGCATTTAAAGTGTCTTGCCCAAGAACACAAAATCATAGCCCCGTCGACCTCCTTCAATTTTGATGACTGCGCAAAGAAATGATTATTTTACAAGATATGTTCAACCTGTTCCAAGGATCTTGTCGATGTTGTGTTCCTTCTCGATGTTGTCTTCCGAGAAGACGACAAGAAATTGTGACAATGGGATGGCATTGGGCCGTATCTTTTCTTGCAGGGTTAAGTTGCGTTGAAAAAGGTTTTTTTTTTTTGTTCGTTCACCATAGCTAAATAACTAAAAAAATACGTTGTTATCGCAGATAATTCCGTTTTATCAAGAGGGTATTTCCTCCGTTGATTTTGATACTCTGTCTTCCCATTTTACTCAGTGTAGTTTCCTTCTCTAAATAAACTCACAAATACCCGCTATGTTCGTAAACAGGAAAAGCCGTTTCAGTGCGAAAAACTTCTAAAGGCAGTTATCGAAGCCATTTAAATGCTATTCACATGGGCAGTCACTAGAATGGTTTACTTTTGAGTTCGATTCACCTCGTTAGTCACCCAGTGAGTCAGAAGTTCTTGAAGTAATCTAACTGTATAATATAACTTTGTGTCAAAACGGATGTACACTGTACATGTTTCGTTTTAACACCATAGATTTAATTAATATTTAGTCAGCATTTATTGCTAAAAGAATTTAAAGGAGGCGATTAACTGCCTGTACTGCCAAAGAATCGTGTTTTTTCCGTCTTTTCGGTGTAAACAAACAAAAGACAGTTTGGGTGGAGTTTCCGGAGTAAAGACTACTTTCAGCCATTCTTCTTTATTTTAAAAAAACTAAGCTTTTGAGAAGTTACACAAGGACTCGCCAAAGTCGCCAAAATTTTTAATCCCTCTCGAGAACGTAAGGTGCAAATTGATGCCCTTGTCCAGATTACTGGAGCTGACACAGGGTGGAGAAATAGATGTTAAACAGACCTACAAGAAAGCCTCTTTTTGAAATAAATGTTTTCAGTACGTATATATGTGTTTATGTAGCCTCCGAACAGGCTCAGTCCCGTCGAGCCCACCCCGATCTCTTCGCTCTAGAATTAACCGAAAGTCAAGAGCATCAAGAGAATTAACTCGAAACGCGCGCAAACAAGTTACGTTAACAATTATATATTAATTGCGAGACGTAACATGATGGAAAGCAACTGAGGAGCAATGACCACGAACACTTTCTTTGTTAGTTCTTATTTACAGCAAAAGGTAACTCGAAAAGCTCCGTTTTCCTTGGCAGAAAAGATCGCAAACAAAAAAAAACTTTCCTTAAAATCTTTGGCACCTTTTTTTTTAACAAAAACAATTGTCAAACCAAAACTTGTCCAGCTTGGCCTTACAAAAGACGGAACGAAAGCCCTTGACGAAATTTGTCAAGTTAAACTTTTCCGGTCCTAAACATGAGCGTATAAACTTAGTAAAGGAGCAGGCGTTACTTATTTTTTAAATCAGTGCGTTGGCGTTTAAGTGTACGTGAAAGCACGCCAAGAAAGGTCGGATCAAAGGATCCACACGATCGAATGACTCGTAAGAGTCATTGTAACCAAAATCCCGGCCCTTCATTGTGCATTGAAGCTGAATGAATATAAATAGTGAAGTTATTGTTGTTGTGCGATCTCTCAGGTATCGTTTTCAGTTTGTTGAATAATATAACAAAATTATTTAGACGGCGACCCACAATTTATTTCGCGTTTTTTTGCTCAGTATCGCAGATTAAGCTGCTATTAAAAGGCAAGGCAATTTTTATAATTTAGAACCAAATACCGGCATTATTTCAGTCGCAAATTGGAAGATCATGGCTCCCAATATAATCAATGACTTGCTAAATTTAGAGGTACGCTTAGATCATCCTTGTTTGCTCGTAGCGCAACAAAAATACTCCTATTCCAAGTTCTTACAAATGTTTTGTTTTCGTTGCTCGAAATACCTTTTCCTGAGTTTCCGGAGTGAACGATAGCCGGAGGGCCTTAGGCGGAAAATTGCGGGGTTTAAGAAGGCATAAACCATGGACAAGGTCTGAGTAACAGAAATTTAAACATTGTATATCACATTTCTGTAGAGAAGCCTTTCAAGTGCTTTTTGTTGCCGCAGAAGAGACGCATATTGAGTCAAAGTAACTGATAGACGCACGTGCTTGTGTTTTGCGTGGGGTTTCCCATGTGCTCGATTGCAGTTCCAAAGATTTTATCGCTCTAATATGCCCCACGTTTCCGGTATACACGTAACTCAAAAGTGTGTGTGGAAGGAAGTCGTTGAAGTTCTTTAAAGATTTGCAAGACCGCTAAATAATAACACAGTTTGGCTTAAGATCGTGTTGATATCAAAACTTTCCGCTTACGGAATATTGTCTTAGTGTAATTTTTTTACCGACGCCGGTTTTGCGCTGACCTGGACAAAGAGAATTGTTGATTAGCCCCATAAGCAAAATAGGGTGCCTTTGTAAACTCTTATCGAGAGTAAATGTGGGCCGTGGGCAAATGTTTACTTGCCCAATTTATAGTGATCGGACCGATCAGAGTGAAATCTGTTGACTAGTTACAGAGGGCAGTCCGAACAAGGTTTGATCAAACAAAGAAGAGTCTTCATATGCATTCGTGTGCACACGAGCATGCGCAGAAGGGAAACGAGGATCTGAGAAGATCTGGGAACGATAGAAAGTGAAGATATGTGCAAAACAGACCATCTTACCTCTGCGTTAAAACGAGTCTTCGTGCAAAACCAGTCATTGAAACTGAGTTCTGCCTTTTTGGCTCATTTTCCTGCAAATCAACCAATTCACACTCGGGATGGGTACAAAAATGACCGCTCGTTTCTGGTCGACAAATGGTAACTTGATAATGCGAAATTGGCGTCAGCTCAGTGATTTTGCTACTTTTCACGATTTTTCACATGTTATCGTTTCAGTCATTCTTCCTTGAAATATTGCTGCTGGCACAGTAAGGTTAACTTTCTACCCGATCCAGACCTGAACTGAGAATGTCAATTTTATTTTTTATTCTTTTCCGGTCACTGAATTTTCTATCGAGGTGCTGACAAATTTGCCTGAAATAATCTCCTCGGTAATTTCTCAAAAAAATTTTAAAAAAAAACATTTCTATAGATCAATTAGATTAAGGAAACAATACTGATATAGCTGGATTTAGTTACACAACAATTGCATGAGTTCAACTGTCTTTTATGGTTGGATTTAATTCATGCGAGATATATTATTACAATTATGAAAAATATATTTAATTAATTACACAGTAATCGAGAAAAAGTCAATTTCCCTGTCTCTAATTTATTTCTCATTATTCCACACCGATGACGTAGCTTTTTGGATGTCTCTGATTGGTTCTCTATGTAAGCACATAATTGCAATCAAGTTGACTTCTAATGCTCTTTCGCTGATGGTATGATGGGATGGCATGGGGTGTGTGAGGGTTAAATTTTCTCCCATTACGATCACCAGCAACCACGCTTTTCTTGGCTATGCAATGCCATATTGCAGTCGTTAAATTTAAACCTCCCTAGCCCGAGCTCATAAACGTATTCAGTAATAGTGTGGACTAGAGAGAATTCAGGCCTTCATTGAACGGAATGCTCTCCAAAACCGTAACACACCAATTCATTTCAATTGTCTCTAAATATTCCGTATAATACACGTAGATCGATTCAGCAAGACAGTCTTCCTTGAAACCTATTTTTTTAATTATGTATTGACTTTACAAACAAGTGTAATGTGTAAGTACAGGTTTGGACGTACCCCTAGAAGAGCGCACTGCATATCACGAGCTAGCATGAGATCGCCTCAGAGATCGGAAGCAAATCACGAGTAGGCCTGTGCGTGTTGTGAGCCGATCGCCAACATAAACATAGCTTATTACAGATCAAGGCTGAACTGAAAGTCAAGGTAAATTATAGGCTTATTTCACGCTATTTTGGGCAATAAATGATATTAAGTTGACTAGGATCCCATTATGGCTGCTGGTTGACCCAGTCTCTAATTAACGGCTTAAGCTGTATAAGTGCCAAAAGAAATGCCAAGCTTACAATGATTTGTACTAAGTAAATAGAGTCTACAAATCCTGCATCTTAGTAACTTATAGTTAGTTCGTTGCATTTATAACCAGCAAGAATCGTGTAAAAATTATGTCTTAAATTGTTTATTTAGGATGTACCAAGGAGGCGAAAAAGTCTGTATTTATATAGCATGAATTTATTGAGTCTATCTCAATCTCTTCCCCCTAAAAAAGGTCCCTCGGCAACAGCCCCTCTGTGCGGCTAATTTATCTCACGAGTGTAAGTTTTGCTCCAGTCACCAAATTCGGGCGTAGTCGATAACATCTTCAGTGAAAAATTATACCAGACTTAATTAATACCCACATGCTGTAAGTTTTAACGAAATTCAAGTTAAATGTTGCTTAGTACTTTATCGCCCGTCTTCAAATAAGATCAGTAAAATATTGTGTTACGCATTTAACTGAACGTTTGCTCGATTTCCCCCGCTCTCTCGTGTCCAGTCTACCCTCCTCCTCATCAGCAGAGAAGCGCGGGCTCCTTTCACGAACAGCGGCTGGTACAACCTCGTTCAAAGTGTCTTTTACGAACCAAAACGGCATAAAAGTTTCGGAAACATATAAAATCATAACTGTAAAGGTTTCGGGCGAAATACGCTTTAAGAATTCTCACTCTATTTCAATCACTTCACTCACCAGCGGAAAAAAAAACGATGATTCATTTAACATTCTCTGACAAAGATGGAATTGTTTTGAGTGATGGTTACAGACTTCTGATTTCCGGATGTACTCTAATCCGATTTTTTAAGGTAACTAGAAAATCCCTGGTAGGTAGAAATAGTTTCACGTAACTGTTTGGTCCAAGTTGTCTGCTAAATAGACCCTCAAGTCCTGTTGACTTTTAAGTTTCCATAACAATATAGCAAGTGAGTGCTTTCACTTAATTTTCAAATGCTGCAATATTTGTTTGTCAAATCCGTGCACAATGACTGTTGTTCCTTTTGTGGTTACCTCTGTTTGTTTTTCTAGACGAGTGCCGGTATTTTTTTAATAATTTTCCGGACTTCCGTGCACAGTCGGTTTGCAGACTCAAAACCAGCCTCTCAAATTAACGAAATCAAGATAATTTAACTCAAGAGTATTAAATCCTCTCATATTAACGAACAATACAGACTGGCTTCCAAATTCGATTTTTAATTAGCTGATACACTTAAATTTTTTTTATGGCAAATATTAAGCTTTAAGGAGGATTTTTTGTCCCCAAATAACTAAACCTGAAAATCCTCCCTTGAGATAGTTTCACGTAGAGGCCATTGCCTTTACTATACCGTTTGTCAAATCAAATATGGGTCAAATAATTACATAG
>OMLO01001574.1_pt1 | contig 17718 bp, 7 predicted proteins | sample 1674811 | NCBI WGS metagenome assembly OMLO01 (sample SAMN06265003, study PRJEB25207) | coral metagenome | isolation source: Coral host | place: Mexico:La Bocana,Puerto Morelos, Mexico | collected 2008-11-13 | reverse complement strand
TTTTCTGTCAGTATTAATTCTTGCAAGCTAGAGAGCCTGGGATGTGAATACAGAATATGTTATAGAAGACATTTAATAAGAATATCGGGTTTCATACAGACAATCAAAATGAACTTAACAGTCAAAACACTGACAGACCCACTGAGGTCTGCTTAACACCCACCAACCAAACAAACTATCAACTGTCTGCAAGCAGCATAATTGTAAATCACAGTTACTCTCCTGTAAGCCAAGGAACAAGTGAAATCTTATCTAATATAATTTGCTTTCTTCCGAACCTTATAATATGTAATTCAAAGTAAAGAAATCAGGACATTCTTTTCTGTCTTTCCACAGACTGCTAAAAAATTTATACTTGCCACAGAGTACATTTACCAAAACCTTTCTTTTCCCTCCCCTCCCTAACTAGTTAGGAAGAGAGCCACAAGTTACTCACCCTCCTATTGCTGGTGTGAGACAAAGCAGTCGGTTCTGGTCGATTTTGACCAACTGAAGTTTCTTGAGTTTTCCTGCCAAAAAATATTACCAGTCGATGTCATGCAATATCACGATAAAAAAATTTATTTTAATTGTTTACAAATCAGTACACTATTGACAGAAGCAAAAAAATGTGTTGCAAATGAAACATAATCTTGCTACGAATACATGTACCACCTTTTAAGAGGCTAAACAATATAAAAGATTATGACTTTTGCAGTTTACTGCATATACAGTAGATGCACAAGGTCTTAAACTTAAGGTTACAGAGTTTAAACTACTGCTAGCTGATAGATCATGAGCTTAAGTCTGGTCAAGCCACGTGGCTTCTTCATTCTGGTGTTTAACACTGGTTGTGACTAGAAATAGTGCTACTCTCCCTTGGATGGGAGACGAGTGCACTGCATGTGACCTCCACCAGTTTGCCTGATTCTACAGACAATTTGCCACTAGGCATTTAAATCCAAGAGTGGAGACAGCAATGTGTACTAGGACATCTTGCATAAGGACACAACATGGTGACCCTGGACATGGCTAAAATCCAAAAACAGTAACATTCTGAAGACAACTGGTGCCTCCGTCAACAGACAGAGAACTATCTAATAGTTGATTTCAAATCCAATGTTAAGGCCCAAACTATCTGAACAACACATGACAATTCATCAATCAGTTAGACACTGTACAGTGAACTTACCCACTGTGTCAGGAAGTTCTTCAAGCAAATTTTGTGATAAGTGAAAGTCAGTAAGACCAACACAACCAGAAATTTCATCTGGTAAATATTCAATCTTATTCTCTGATACGTCAAATATCTGGAGCTTCTTGAGGTTGCCAATTTCCTGATGAAGGCAAAGACAAAATCCTCATGATTAGCAATACATGTAAAATTAGAACACAAAATCAACACAACATCAAGAATAAATTGAAGGGGTGTGTGGAAAATCCCTTAATAATGACTCTTGATCTCATATCAAATTCTCCTTTTTTCATAAAAGGAAGCAGAAAGGAATTTGCTAGGAGAATCTTACAGTCTATCAGATGTCACTTCTAAAGGGTCTTGTTCCATGCAATATTTCAATTAGAACCAAACAGAAATGAAAAGGAGCTAACTAAAGACAGTTATCGTTAATATTAAAACAGCATTGTCTTAAGTATCAACATTTTATGATTATCCACTTCATGAGTCGGCCAAGAGAAGTCTGAAGTTCCAGCCTAGTATAACCATGAGACAAAGACAAGGAGAAAGAGACAATAATCAACTCAAATCTACTCACTGGAGGTAATGTCTTCAACAGGTTTCCATCCAACCACAACTCTGTAAGGTTTGGCAGAGATCCAACAATGTCGGGCTATGTAAACAAAAATCAACAAATTAATCAGCAACACCAAAGCAAAAAGAACTGTTTGGTTAGGGAAATAAGCTCTGCTCTGTTGACAAGCAATTGTTTTTGCAAGGATTACTTAGGTCTGACAGACAAAACATTTTAAGCTGCACACCACCCCTGTAATGAAGCAAGAGAGGATCCATCACCATTTCGAATCTTTTTACTATCAGTTGAAATCAAATATGCCAGATTTCAGTCGTGCAATCTACGTTCTGGGATCTTCAGTAAGGTAAAAGGGCTATCCAAAGGTGATAAAATGAATTAAAATAAAATTTTCCTGCTTCTAACTATATTATAATACAAATTTTCTTCTTCAAAATTAATGCACTGCACAAGGAACTGACTGGAATTGACTTACGAGTTCTTCAAGTTCATTACATCCAAAATCCAGTCTTTCAAGCTTAGTAAGGAATTCCATGGAACTGAAATTTAAAAGAGAAAAAGATTAACAAAAAGTATACCTTACTTAAACAAATAATTTGTTACCCAAAGTAGCAGACTGCAGACAAATGGGCGGAAAACTAAGTGGCTGTAAACTTTTAAGAAGAGCTATGTTATCAGTAAAATCTTCTGCAGGCTACATGTATTGATGTGAAGAGGTATGGAGGAAAATTAAGAAATTTATTTGGGATCATTTTCTGTTAATTCAGTGCTATATCAGGTGAAGCATGCCATACCAACAGAGATTCAATTGCAAGCATGTAACACACTAAATCTGAGTCTTCCAAGAATTCATTCCTTAACATTCAGTTAGAGTGCAATCTATATACATTAAAGAAAATGGCATTGAGTAGAATCAAAATGCTGAAAACTTACACCGGTAGGTACTTGATCAAGTTTTCTCTGGCTTCTAGTACTGTGAGTTCTGTTAAACTAACAAAAAATATAACAATATAACGCATGGCATTTATTTAATAAAATTTGTTTCATGTTCAAAATTTCATCTAAATCAGTGCAGGGCTGTCATTGAGGCAAAAACTCGGAGAACCTTCTCCATTTTAGAGGCTTCCTCTAAAAATATTAATTGTTTATTATTAGTTATGACTTATTAACCAAGAGTCATTATGGAAACGTCTAAGAAATGAGACCTTACAGTATTGACTGAGCAACACCAAGATCAATTCTGGAAGGCTAAGGTTTGAGATTTTGCTGTAAAATTATGGGCCAAAAGTCACCTTGTCACTGTAGTTGTTGATCAATAAATGTGATCAAACATTCAAAAATTTAAATACTCACCTTCCAATGTCTGGAGGCAACCGGATCAGAGATACGTCATTAAGGCAAAGAGATGTAAGATTTTTGAGCTGTGCAAAGCCATCTGGAAGTCTGTACAAACAATTGACAACATTGACAAATTATTTCATTAATCATCATCATTATCTTCATTCAAAATGCGAGGATTTCAGCCATATTAATTGTCAGAGGGGCTTTACTTGTTGGGGTTTTAGTCCTGCACAGCTACAGTGTAATTACTGAACTTACGAACAGACAGGAATACCCAAGAGCAGTTTTCATTTGAGTGTCAAACAATAATTGGTTTTGCATCAACTATGCTACATGATTGGCTTTAAAAACATGAATTACTTTTTTATCCAATCAGAAGTCAAACCCAAACCAATCTTGCCCTCAGTTCTCCATGCTTTACGGCAGCAACATGAAATTACTTTGAGTTTCGATTGGTTCACTATATTGACTGTGTCCTTTATGATTGGTTAGAGTAATTAGAGAACAAATGTGACACGGAGTAAATGCATTGTGTCAGAAGATAATAAAGAATTATATCGAAATATTATAAGTACATCAACATTTCCTTGAATTTGTTGCCTTATTATGGGCACAATGCATTTATTCTCTATCTCTTATCAGCAGTTAATGGGTTCTAGAATGATTACTTTGATGATAACCAGTACTTTGGTTTTGGTTTAACACACTGAGTAGAAATGAAATTGAATAAAATTAAGAACCTTGCTGATGTGAGGCTGACTAGTCAAGGCCATTTACATAGGGTGGGAAAGGACTTGAACTCAGACCTACTGAGGACGAATCCAACATGACGATTTCAAACCAGGGATCTGCATATTTCATATCCAATTTCATATAGAGGCTACAGTTTAATGGAGAGTTTTAGCCCAGCAATGTCCAGATTTCACAATTACTGGGCAACATAATATCTCTGAGTTAAAATCAACTGTCCATAATCAACTGAGAGGGCTTTTGACTGAATATATGTATATGACAACTCTGGTCAGAGATTCATTAAAGGCAATTATAGTGCTTGCAATGAAATGCAAAGAAGAGACTAATATTTTTTTTTGTTCACAAATACAAAGCAAGAACAATAAAAGCATAGAATTTTTCTTAGTTAAACTTAATCAACTGGTGATAAGGTCATTTTTTAACTGAAGCAAAACATTTTTCTACAGAAAAGCAATAAAGTATATTTCACTTCCACTATGTTCAATTGTTTCACTGCAAATTTTAGCTCAACCATTTTTGCTTTTAAGCCTTCTCAATCTTCTGGTTGGAGTAACTGATTGTCTAGTCAAATTTTCAAGTAAAGAGTTAACAGTAGAAAAGACGATTGCCTAACAATCACTTATAGTTTGTTTCATTTCCCCTGTTTTGCCAAAATATAATTTGCGCAGTCATTCTATCCACCAATAATGTGAAATACACTATGAAGTGCTTGTTGACATGAAATAATAAAAGTTAATATGAAATGCATGTTTCTATAGTAACAATGACTTGCTTATAAAATCTTCTGATTAAATGCTGTCTCCACTGACCATGTCTACAAATGTTTTAGGATTTTCAGAACTCTTGCATGCACCTACAGTTTTAGATCCAATGTTATGACATGAAATATTTATACATTGATCTTTTTTGCTGTCAATTAACCTTATAAATCACCTTTACTCCAGTGATGTGTAACCTCGATGAGAACATGAAGTTGTTAACATAAAATTCACTCATATACATATATTTTCTTGTTAATTACAGTGTAATCACATGATTTTAGAGTAACTTTTCCGAGAGAAGCACTTAAAATTTATTATGTTTAGGAAAATAAGAAATAACTTTAGATACATAAAACATTATTTTGCTATTCGAATAGCAATAACAAAATGATACAGCCCTAAGTAGATAATATGTCATATTGACTTCGTGATGTATGATATCTATAATATTAATTACTGAATGTCTTAATATCGGGAGTTCCATGGTCTTTGTGTTTCTTGGCTGTTAAATCAATGCTTCTGATTCATTTCTAATACAACCTCTTATGATATCCACCTCATAAACTAGTTACGGCCTGCATCCACAGAATGCTAATGTTGTCATTGTAAACCAATAAATTCAATACTGGAACATTCTTTGTCTAAATACCATCCAGAGCTCAAAAACATAACAGATAAATCTAGGAAATTGCATATTTTCTACAGAATTAATTACAATTAGTTGACACATATTCAACAGTCAGTGTGATAAATAAAAGGAAAAAGGTAGTTTGGACCAAATTATAGTGGACTAGCGCTATAAGGATTTAGATGAATGATCGCAGTAACAAGAAATAATAATTGATTTGTTCTCATGACAGAAAGGATGACCAAAGATCCTATGGCATTGACTGCAAAAAAGCAGACACGGAAATAAAACTTTGAAAATGAACAAGCACATATTGGGATTCACCTGTACATGTGTCATAAACACCTACATAACGAAGAAGTCAGGGTGGAGGATGTGAAGAGTCTCTTGGAGAAAACAGTTATATTTAAGCCACTGGTTAAGACAGGCATTCCACAAATGCAATCTGAAGAATGCTGTTTGATCATGGATAGGAAATCAGCAAAGGGAGGACAACACGATTGATCAGCTTATGCCAAACAATCAATGTGTTTGATTACAAGGAAAGCGTTTGAGTTCTGACCCATTGGAACTACATTTTGGTAAGCTGCCCAGTGTTGTGCACTCCACAGAGCGGAAAGCTTTTAATTGAATAGGACAAAAATCACGCTGGTTAGACATTTGTTTATGTTTCTTAATTTGCATTTACACAGTCTGAACAAATCGTGCCAAAAAAATCAATGTGCTACCATTTTTGCGAAGCTTTTGGAGTTTAGCAAGTACTTGTTTTAAATGTAGTTCATCCAAACATGACCTGTTGACTGGAAGGGTGAAGATTTTTGTCCAATTTTAAGGCAAATTAATCAATTACACGATGAAATAAAATCGGGCAACACGAAATTGGCATGGTATTTCCGACATTTGCCACGAGAGCCGGTGGAGTAAATTTGTTTCTAAACCCACACAAATCTCTCCAACCATGAGATTTTCTTTGAATCAAATTCTTAAACAAAATTTTAACTAGAACCGGGCATATCCTAGATAGTAAACTCAGCGACATTACATTGTGACAAAGCGAGTGTGCAAAATTGAGGCTGGCATTTTATCTGAGTTAAACTAAAGTACAATACAGCTCCCTGTAGGAGTAACAACTAACGACTACAGCAGGAAACAGCAATAATTATAGTAAAAATCAAGAACGATCATAAACAAGTGATCGCTTGTTCTCGAAGGCCACGATTCGAACAACTTCATTAGGTACACGAAAGGTAGCTCTGCCGAAACTTTCAGACGGTTCGAATTTTAAACACAGAACACGCTCATATTGCGAAGAAATTCTAAAGTACTGCCTAGTTTTAAACATTCTTCTGCAAATCCCATCACAGAAAAGGAAGAAGACACAAAGCCAAATTAATAAAATGGTGAAAGCCTTGCTGATTGATCATTAGCTCAATTTCTTGAAACCGGCTTGATTTTCTCGCGTGAGGTGGAACTCCCAGAAATTACGAAGACTTACAACTGACAATATTACTAAACTAAACACAAATAACGAAACAGCACAGTCTCTTCAGACATTAAATTCCCCTAATATACCTAAAAAACGTGAGTGCTTTGCAATTTAGCATAAAATCTAACATACTGTCGGAAAGTTAGTGTATGTGATTTGCAAGCATTCAAGTCTTACACACGGTTACCTTACACACAAGCTAAAACATAAACAAGACTAGCTAAATAGAATGTTGAAAGGTGGTTGACTTTTGAAAGACAACTTTTGTAACTATTTACAGCGCTAGTAGAAGTCTCACCACGTTGCTCTTGAACAATAAACCACAGAAATCTCACAGTATTTGACAAAGATAATTACAACACAACACTCACTTCGAAACAGGATTGCCACTGAGATCTAAGGTAAGGAGACTCTTGCAGAACTTTATGTTGTCCGGTATATCGCAGATATCTGAAGGAAAAAAAATCCAGAGATTTAACAGAAGAATATAACACTTGAAAATGTTCTAGCTTTCTAATACCACGTTGAAAGCATACAACACCTCGAAGTTATAAGATCAAGTATGAACAATATCAACTTTTATTTCATAGCGTATCAAACCCGCACAATGCACACACAAATACTCCACTACCCTCTTCGCCTTTATAAGATTTCAAAGAAACACCTCTTTTACAGAGGTCTGTTAAAAGACATATCTTACCATTCCTGCTGATATCAAACTCCTGAAGGTTCGCTAAGTTGCCAACTTCTGGAGGTAAACGGGCAATTTCGTTGTCGCTTAGACCTAATCTCCGAAGATTGTATAAACGAAAGAAGGGCTGAGGAGGCAACGAAAAAAATGCAAGTTACAAACGTGCCGATTAATATAATCTTCGTTAAGAAGCTTCGTTATTACCCTTGGAAGATCCTTGATTTGATTAGCATCTAGAAACAGCTCCTCCAAGGATCTATCATAGCGGTAAACTTCGTCTGGAACGAAAGTAAGACTGCAGTGACTTCGGTCAAGAGAATCGACCTGGCGATTACAACGCCATGGTAAACAACGAAACATTTCCTCGCCGGGATCAAGTTCAAGATGTTAACCCTGTCCGATGGCAGTCGACCATTCAGTAATTATTAAAATACGTTGTTACAACGAGTAGAATACGCTAGGCAGCCTCTGAGAGATGTTGTTTCTTATCATTTTGAGAAGACACGCTCAGAATCAACACCATGTGACGTCACGACAGCCGCCGTTCCTCCTGCCCCACAATGCATCTCGGCAGGAATTTTTCGCAAAGGCACATGGGAGAAATCTTGGGGCGTGAGCCTGCAGTGACCTGCGATCATACCTTCCCTTCCCTCCCTATATTCGGACTCTTTCCAAGAAAAAAATCTGATGGCAGGCTAGTTCTCAAGTAGGACAATTCACTATAATACAGTTTTTTTTTACATAATACATTTTTCACTGACTGCAACTTGCCTTTAAATCGGTTTCCCGTGGAGCATACACCGTGGAAAACTGTTGTGTGAACGCAAATGTCCGTCGGTGACGAAATGGCTTAAAAAATGACGCAATAATTAAATTAATGACGTCCAGACAAGTAAATCATCAATTCATTTTACGCAACCCTATTAGCTTTTATTATGAGAGAAAAGTTCATTTTTTTTAAAAAGGATTTTAGATTGATTGGGAGGTTCCAAAAACTCTTGTTGGACTTTGTGATGCAAGACAATTCAAGTCGGTACAGCTATTAAGTTGCAAAGGAACAGCAACCGTTACTTAACATGGTTCTTCTTGAATTTTTTAGCTGGGAATCAGTGGCGCTTCCTTCGTCTATAAGTGAAACATTGCTAGCCTCGCTCCAAGGACGGAAAGAAACTAGTTGGTGTTCCTCAGAAATCGTTTGCTTTGTTCTGGGAGCTGTTTTCATCTTATTGTTTTGTTTCTATGTGTTTGCTGCTAAGACAATAAAATGTACAGGGACGTTTGCGACACCGCAGTTTCCCGCTATTCTGAGTTCCAAGAAAAAGAAAATTAAGCGTCATAAGCCGAAGAAATCGAGTCAAAAGCGACTGACTAAAGCCCAGAGATTGCAGGAGGTAAACAGAAAATGGTCAGCTATGTACTGCTCGGACAATTCAGACTACGAAGAGCCCGAAAACATTACAACGGTGCCATTCGGAAGTCTTGAGATAACAGAAGTTAAAAAGGTCAGTTTTAGAGACACTATTCAAGATGTGTATTTTATTGAGAGCAAAGAGGAGATGAGAAGGCTGGAAGAGTTGCAGAGCATGGGCTATGACGTCACTATAACAAGACCTAAGTCTTCCGCGCGCGATCACGCGCGCAAGAAGACAACACAAGCCGCGGTCTTCGAAGAGAAAGAAACCGCTTTGTATCCAGCCATGAGTTCAACTTTTGACAATTATAGTGACAAAACCGAATATACTGACATTACAAAAAGGGCGGTAAAGAAATTGGTGGAATATTCAGGCTTCCAAATGGGGGATGTTAAAATAGGTTCGTACGGGAGCCGTATTTTTAAAGATGAAGAAAGACTGCTTGAGATACCACTTTTACGCGAGAGCACTATTTAGGTACAAGACATCAAGGCGAAACGCGTTACGAATTTCTGAGAAGAAGTCTCTTGTCTCAGGACTTGTACAAATACAACTAACAAACAAGCGAAAAGAAACTTTTATGATGCTACATAAATGACAGAACTGAAAAAAAAAACAAATGAATTATACTTGTGCCTATATTTTCCAAATATCTATTTGTCATTGTGATATTTTCTGTTTTTGAAACGTTTTTATTAAATCATATGCATCGGTGTTTTGATTTTGTCGTGATTGGTCTGGAACGAGCGGCCAGCCTCAGCATCATGTGGAGGATGACAGTATACAAGCGGAGGAAGGTAAAAAGAAGCGGAATCATGTAAGTCCACGTAATACAGTCAGTGGAAGACCATACATGCGTCTTGAAACACCGATTCTTGTCCGCGGAAATGATTTTCTGGCCAAAAAATGGTCGAAAAATTAGGCAATACCGATAGGCATGGGTCAACTGAACTGCATGATATCTACCTGATTTTGTACAAGAAAACAAAAATAAGGCTTTCCTATTCTGGTTAATGGACAAATAAATGAAATATTTGATTATCAAATTGTTGCTCCGTGACTTTTAGTACTAGATAATCATGAAGCTAATAAGAATCATTATTAATATAATTTTAATTCCCAAAACCAGTGTCTCTTTTAAATGGCAAGATTCTTGGACAAAGATTTTCGCCTTTTCAACGTTGTTTTCTAAAAGCTTGGACTCCCAGTTTCTTGTGCCGAGGCCCCACCGGTTAAGGGTGACACAGGTGGCTCTGGGGATGAGAAATACACTTAACTGACCGAAACACGAGCCTGCTCGTGGGCTAGTATGAAAATGAACGTGGTGTTCAAGTCGCAGAGGATAGAGCACTGTAAAATTATAACTATCATGTAGCGTCCTGAAGTAAACCTTATACATCCATCCAGTAGAAAACTCGTCTGTCCAAGGACGTTTTAATACATTATTTTTTCTGCTATGAGTTATTTTTCTTCAAGCGCGCGAGCGATGTGAGCGCGGAGCTCGAGAGCAGGCCCATTTACTGCGTTGCTGTAGACTCAGGAGAAATTTTCTTTGCGCCTAACAACCTCAATGGCCGGGTTTTATGTTCAGCGGTGAATCCAATTAAGGGAAACGGAAGGCCTGGTCTCCCTTCAACAACAAATTGCGGGTCAAATGAGGGCCCCGAAAAAATTATTTTTGTCACGAATATTTTGCAACTATGTAGAAGAAACTGTGACAAAATCGAGAGAACAAAATTAACAAATTGACGTATGCGTCTGTCCTGTTATCGATCACGAATTTCGTCATAATATTCTCAAAGTAGCTGTGGATCCGCAGACATTTTAATATTGTCAAATTGTCCGCTTTCGCTTGTTGACGCATTGCATATATTATAAATTAATGTGTCTGTCTGCTTATTGACAATGAAAATAAGCCAATGAGCGCGCTAGAAATTCTGCAGTTCTCCTTGATTCAGCGAGTCTCTTTTTTACAAAAACTCCAGCCCAAGTAACCAAAATTGGCAGAATGATGAGTTTTAAACCCTGACAGCGTGCGCGCGGAGTATTCTATTTGCAATACTAGTACCGTTGTCTACATGAGGACCTGCCAGGGGTTTTTAATTAAAAGGGGAACATGATCATTTATTTTAAAGGAACAACGATATTTCTGGAACTAATCTGATAATTGAGAGAACAAGGGATATCTTCAGGGACTTTAGACCAAAAAAAAATTTGGGAGCAGTGAGATTTTCAAGGGATCAAGGGAGCACCACTTCGGCATGTAGCAACCTCGTTCCCAGGGACTTTTTCAACGAGGTTGGGCATGCAGCGGTCACGCAGGAATTCAATGTGCAAGCACACCTACTTCACGTATGATTCTGAAAGCACGCATAGTTTGCTGATCTCGATTCCGGAAGTTTTCGAGGATTATGTTTATTTCAAATGAGATCGCGGAAGTAAAATAAAGTCGAGTGCTTTCTCCCAACGAGGACGTGACAGCGAGTCCTTGTTCCACTTGATGTGATGTACAATAGTCACGTGCTCATGTCAGCTGTTTGGTCATCAGTGTGTCTTCCGACCCTATTTTCGGCAATTTGGCCGCGAAGTGAAAAGATAACGGTAGGAAAATCTCCTGAATTTCGTCGGAAACACGGCAAATACTGTGCAAATCGTCTGGTAAACACAGGTAAAAGAAGGCTTTGTGACGGAAATTTTTCAGAATTTTGTCGTATATTTTTTTCGTTCCCCCTACCCTACCCCAGACAGTGTTGTGAATTACACTTGCCACTCGATCCACTTTTATCCATAACACTGGGTGCGCAAGGAAGAGTGAAGTTTGATGGTGTGACATAACTGTTTTTCTCCTTGTAGAATAGCATTGTAGGCTAGAAATGACTTGAAGTGGAAACCTTAGAATTCATCTTGAAGAATGAACTATTTAGGCCGTTTTGTGTCGAACGTGCGGGGATTTTACAGCGAGATAAACTCCGCCACTCTCACAGGAGCCATCGACGTTGTGGTCGTTCGACAGGAAGATGGTTCTTATATCGGTTCACCGTTCCACGTTAGATTTGGGAAACTTGGCGTACTTCGAAGTCGAGAGAAGATCGTAAGTAGAAGCATTCCTTTTAACTTCATCCACACATATCCATTAGGCTAATTCTCGGACAGAAATTTGTACCAATGTCGAATCGCAATCTACGTAGCGGATATTGCTGACATAACACCAAACGTAGATAAGACATCTCCAGTAGTAGTAGGTTTTAATCAAAATTAGTTTGGAATATCTCATAGTAGGTTATTCTTTCATTGAATGAATTCTTCTATTATTATTGTTTAAGAGCCAGATCCATGATTTGAATGAACGAGTTTTTGTACTCTCGTATCTCGTCATTTTCTTTATTTGTCGCTGTACTTAGAAGCCGTGTAGAGTTCCGAGAATGTCTTTTTCTTTTTCTAAACATCACAAAGAAATATATTCCTTTCCAATCATTCCTTTATGTTCAGTAATATTTTTAAGATTATGAGTCCAAACTTCACATTATCAAGCGATTTCTTCCTAAGAATAGAAGATGACATACTTTTTACCAGTGTAAACCCCTTTCGCTGTTTATGATTGTGCGTTTAATATCACATATGTGCTTCTTTTTCTCCGTCGCTGAAAGATCTTAGCTCTGAATTTTCTATTTAGATACATAAATTAAAATACTTTTCAGAGCAAGATAAACATTGGGCAAATTATTGCAGAAATGTGGAAAGAAAGTTCACAAAGGAGCTTCTGTTTACATATATTGCATGAATATACTAAAATGCCCTTTGTTTGTTGATTGCATGATTTTTCTCACGGTTTATGTGCCTCTAATCTTCCTTCCCCACTTCAGCTTATTCGTTATTGTTTTCCCTTTAATATCATTGGTTTATTTAAATGGCACCACCATGTACACACCCCCTTAGCCTCTTGAGATAACAATTCAACTACATAACAACAATGAATGGAATGTTATGAATACAACACTGTACTTAATTATACAAGCCTGCAGAATGCAAAATGTTTGGGTTAGCTGTGTTTTTCAGAGTGCAGAGATTCTAGCCAAGTCAGTGTTTGATATCAACTAGTATTGCACAGTACATGAAATATAGATGTGTTGGTTAAATTGTGGTGAAAATTTTGATTTATAATTATTTATTCAGATTTTTAAGCCTGCTTTAAATTTTATAGAACACATTCACAACCGAGTATGTAATAAAGAAATGCAATGTTATGCTTTTTAGTTGCTGTCACATGTAGATTGAGAGGAGAAACTTTTCAAACTTATATGAATCTAGCTCGAAGGAGTGCTACCTGTTTTGCATCAGTTGGGAGATTTCATTTCTCGTTCTGTCTAGCAACACAATCATAAGCTGCAGCACAAGAAATATCATTAATTAAACAAAAGCCATGGAATAAGTGCAAGATAATCAATAGTTACTCATAGAGGCACTCCTGGCAAGATATGCAAATCGTACAATTTGTTACATGATTGACAGGTTGACATAGAAATCAATGGAGAGCCAGTTGAACTTCGAATGAAACTTGGCGATGCAGGAGAAGCATTCTTTGTTGAAGAAGTAGAGACTAATGATCTGTCAGATTTTTGCACCTCCCCAATAACTTCTCCAGAGGTTCTTCGCGATGTCAAGGAAAATGATGATAGATCACTTGAGGTAAACTTCTGTCGATTAAACTAGGCTGATCACAGAACATGTAAATTGGCCACCGTAACGAGTTAAAAAGCTGACGTTTCCAGCGTTAGCCCTTTGTCAGAACATGTCTGTATGGTCCTAAATGCTTTCAGTCACAATTGTTTTTTTTGGCCCTGCCCTCCAGGAAATCCAGTTGAACTTCATAGCTTCTCTGTAATCTAATGGCTAATGTGATCTCCTCCCCCCCCCCCTGACAATGAATGGTGAAATAGGGTTAAACTTAGTTAATATTCTATTTTTCTTTTCACGTTAATCATTAGGAAAGTGGTAGCAACACAAGTGTTAGTAGAGAATGCAGTGAAACACAAGTGGCTGAAAATGTAGAGAAGGAAACCACTGTGACATCTGTCGCAGAGAAAGAATGCAACTCGACTGTTGATCAAGAAAAGAGCAGGTTAACTCCAGATGAAGCAGAAATAGAGGATAGCAAACCAGATGCGAAACATTCAGATCTTAGTGGTGAGGAAGCTAGCAAAGCAAATGACGACAATCACAGTGACCCAGAAACTGGGGAGTTTGAAGAGTCTTCTTTGTCATCCTTAAAGGAGCTTGGTGTGGATGGCACTGAAGACAAAGTGGTCCCCCCTGTCGATAACATTTCAGTGTCTGATAGCAACTTGGAGGTACGTCCAGTGAAAATTTTCTTCCCAATTCATAGGCCTAGTTCTTATTTGGGCCATAGTCTACTAGTTTTGGGTCACCTTGTCTGACCCAAAACTAGCCAGCCAACATCCTGGTGGAATCCTCTTCAATGATTTGTAATAAAGGTGTCTGGGAAAAACTGTACAGTATAGTACAGGGTGACTAGATAGCACTGGACATAAACATTGTAGCTGTGAATTTTGTTCTACTGAGGGACTTTTCAAAAAGTATTGGGGGTGGGCTGGAGCACAGGGGGGTGGGTCATCAGTTTTTGAGGCCTTAGTAAGGGATGGGTCACTCAATTTTCAGCCACAGATAGGGATGGCTGATCCTGTTATATAACAGAAATTGGAAAACATTTGACCCCTATCAACATCTAATTGATCACTGTTCCATGTGAAGTGAGACTGGAGGCTGAGTACGCTAGGTTTACAGTCAAGGTTTTTTTAGAGTTAACGGACATGACTTAAGGTTGCAAGAGTAAAGGAAAACAATATAATTTTTTAGATGATTTTGTATTATTGCTAATAAATAAACATAACGTGTAAAATAATACCACAGTTTCATACACAATGTATGCTTTTGTTGGATTATGCAACAAAAAATGTCGTATGAATTTATGATTGATCATCGCAGTTACAATTTGTGAAAAAAATGTCATGTTTCATAGGTGGTGGATTGTTTAATTTTCAACCTTTATTTTAGGGGTGGGTCACTTAGTTTTATGCCAAATGGAAGGGGTGTGTCATATGTTTTCTAACCACCACATTTCCAAATACTCCAGCCCAAACCCCTCTGTACTTTTTGACCAGTCCCTGAGAGTTTTGTATTTAACAAAATTGATCTTTAGAAACTAACCTGCTGGCAGGAAAGAAGGAAGTAAGCTAGAATTGGGAAATGTTAATTGTGTACATGTATCTTGTGATTATACAAAGAAGACGATTGGCGTATTGATCGTGATACTATTGTTGTGGCTCATCTCAGGTTACAGATGGAGTGACCCCTCCTTCCAAGTCACACAGTATTCCTATACCGATGCGACGGAATGTTGATCAACATGATTGCTTATCAGACAGTGAAACCACGGTAACATATAAATTAAATATGAAAAATGGGTGCCTTATGGGAATAATTGTCAGTGATGTGGATTCTGCTAAAATATGTCCCTCTTGAAACAGTTTTGGATTTATTTAATAATAATATTAACGTCTTCGTAACAAATTCATATTAGGTTCTGTTTAATTTGACTAGTCAGTCAGTAACAAACATTTAATAACATACCTACTCTGTGCTATCACACCAAGTAAATTGTACATTTAACACCTGTTTGTGTGCACCATAATCTGATGAGATACCCTCAAAGAAAAGTTAACTTATCCTGGAAATGTTGAATGGGCAAACAATTTGTTTTACATACACATATAACTATGTCGGGTGATAAAGATACAACCTGTATCTCTGTCTTATCATTTAGTGGCAAGGTTCAAGCTCAGCGTCCATTCCGAGTGCATTTAGTAGAGACTTCTATCCGTTGTCTGATCTGGATTCACCCATTGGCTCTCCGCCTAATCATGGGTAGGAAGCTTTCCTGTTTTTGTCTTAGGCTACTTGTCAAATTTTTCTTACTGTTTGCAATAGTTTTCGTTAATATTTGCCATGAGAATTTATTGATTCATCAGGACAGTATTCCCAAGTTGACTTTATCATTCTCGTCAACTGTTTTTGTCAATATACGTTGATATTATAAGCAGAAATAAACCATTGATCACCTGTAATTTCACAAGTGGATGGCTGTCAGGAGAACTTCGAGTATGGAATGTTGTATTCATTTTTTCGGCAGATATAGCTAAGTTGTAAGTGAGAACGTGTCTTAGGTCAAAAAGCCTTGGAATACAGTTTTGAAGTCTGTTAAGGGATGGCCTATCTAGTCTGCATCCCTAAGACAGGCATAAGAGGGCTCTAGTATGTGATCTTGGGAGAAAACCAAATTCTCATGTAATGCTCAGAATTAATACACCTTATTAGACGTTTTGTTGTGTAGTGTCACTGAGTAATTTTATGAGTTGTGCCGTATTTTGAAAAGCCCGTAGGGCGAGTCAAAATACAAACAATGAGTAAAAATTATCAGCGATACTACACAACATCTTATAAGACATTTATTATCCAACACGCCAATTTTTTTTTTTTCATAACTTAAATCCAATCCGTCTTGCACATTGCAAGAAAACCTGTCTAACAGGTTCTCTGGAGTACAAATATCGTGTGATCTTCTTACTTTTTTTGGTTGTTATTTGTACTCTGCAAAGTGCAGTTGGATAATAATATTTATTGTTAAGTGTATGACAGATCATGTTTTTTTAAATGTTTTCTTTTCCAGTGATGAACAAGTCAATGATTCACCCGAACCTCAGCATTATATGAGTGACTCAGAATTAGAGTTACATCAGAGCCAAGAGAACATTGCAAGAGAAAATGAAATCCGATGGGCCTGGGGAAAGCTACCGCAGGTATGGTTTGTAATTTTAAGTTATCCCCCAGCATTTAGTCTTAATGGACGACATTGAGTAAACTATTGGGTTTCAAGTCCAGAGGCTGATAAGTTGATATTTTTTATAGCCTGGTCAACATTTGGCAGAAAAGTAAGTCACAGCATTTCTCTTCATGCAATTAGAATTCAACAACTTGGGCTTCCACTTCATGTTCTGAAAAATAGGATTTAACTTATTATTTTTTTTAATTTATAACCTACATACAGTGGCAAATTAGGTACAGTTAATAACAGTTAATAACAGGTAATATTACTTGGGTAAGTGTGTACATATCAGAAAATTACTTCTCATATCAGTGACTCAAAAAGAGACCAAATTGTCAAAGGTAATTTAATTTGTGTTCAATTTCTCCTGATCATTTACATTGTACATTAGGGGCCAGAAGGACGATCTTTGCAAGATAGGAAACCCTCAGGTACAGACCACTGTAAAATTTGTTTTTGCATATCGACAACTTATCTAGTACTTCAGAGTGATTTGTGAACTTGCCTTTGAGTCAACTACTACCTAAGTCTCTCGTTAAATGAGAAGAGATTGATCAGAAATTAAGCACAGCAATAGTTTATTCTCATTAATTGCATGCCATGAAGGTTCTTTTAAAAACCACACCATCAAACCCTGCATCCATATTCCCCAAAAGGCTGAAAATTGACAGGTCGTAGCTGGTTTGGATTTTTGGTTTAAAGTGAAAACATTGCAGCTGCAATTTGAGCTTGTTGCTTGTTTGTTGAAGCAGATTTGAGAAAAGAAGACATCAAACACATGCATAAAGCAAAGAGGAGAGATGCAGCATTCAAGTCACATCACAAGGTTTGTGTGCTCTGCCATTACAAGCTGTGATCAGTTTATGCATAGTTAGTAGAGGGAGACTGGTTAGGAAACTCGGCGAACTTCAAAGGATCAAATCACTGATGTTGAACTGACCCATCACGTGACACTAACCCTGCACACTCAAAACAAGATGGCGGGCGGTAGTGACGATCTC
>OMLO01001573.1_pt1 | contig 17720 bp, 11 predicted proteins | sample 1674811 | NCBI WGS metagenome assembly OMLO01 (sample SAMN06265003, study PRJEB25207) | coral metagenome | isolation source: Coral host | place: Mexico:La Bocana,Puerto Morelos, Mexico | collected 2008-11-13 | reverse complement strand
CATGACAACCGACTTTCTCCAGTCTCTTGGAGCGTGACCTGAAAGAAAACGCGAGAAGACATGCCCTCCGAGATGCGCGACTGGTTTTCCTCTTGCGTGTTCTTTTGGCGTTACGCTCAAAGACTAAGGAAAAATGTCGGCTGCTCTTAGCCTAAATGAGGGTTAACAAGCCACATCCACCTACCAAACAAAGGTAATATATTCAAGCAGATAAACCACAGTTTCAGTAACATCGCACTTTGAAAACCTAAAAAGAGAATTTAATCGTAAATGGAGATGTCCGCCTTCAAGTTTGAAGTCTTATCTATGAGTTTATTTGTTGGACAATTGAATAGGCAATTTATTGATTTTGTTAAGAAATTTGGAGCTCTTCCACGACTCAAAATGAAATCAAGAGTTACCAGAAACATTTACTTCTTCTAACTGAATCGACTTCGTTCCCAGGGCTTTTCCCTTGAACGAGGTTGGGGCTGAACGAGAGGGACTGGACTGGACACGCACTAAAAACAATTGGTAAAATAACTTTACTAGCTATCCTGTTTTACAGTGCAGCTGTCAAGCAATTTACATTCTGATACCAATGGTTTGTCAGATTCTCTATGGATCTTCTTATTCCAACATAAAAATGGCAAAAGGATCAGAATTCCGTTTCACCATAGTTAGTGGAGGTCTTCTTAACTATGGTTTCACGTGGACAGACCTATGAACCATAGGAAACCAAACTGCAATCATTCCAACAGATTTTTTTCTTTCATCGCGTGAAACAAATCACAGGCTTAGTAGTGTTATGCAATATCTTTTGTTCATTTGACGTCGGCCCAGAGTGAACCATATGACGCTTATAGAACGTTTGACGCGTATTTAACTCGGCTAATTTATATATGGGTTGTGTTATTTACTGAAGTAATTAACACGACAGGCATTTATTGCTGGTGCTCTGTTGTAGTATCTTCTTACTGCAGGAATAGCGTGATAAGTTCTCACGACTTTTACATCTGTTGTTGAAGGATTTACGATGTTCTGTTGTTTTCATCGAGCGACATATAGAAGATTCGTGCGAACGACAAATGCATAGCTTCTGTGATGTTATCACGAGAGGAAAACACCCCTTACAGTACAGGAATTTGCGATAGGACCAATCTGTCTTTGCAAGACATTTTTAACCCCGTAAAATTGTCGAAATCAAACTAAATCAGAACAGAAGTGCTCGTAATATGCGACTTTATGGGTGACCCAGAGGACAGAGCTGTCATCGTTAACAAGGCATCTGCACATTAGTCTTTTGTCGGTGTGTCAAAACAGTCGCGGAGAAATCACCTATTTCATGTTTCAGCTCGCAATTAACCTAAATTCCTAAAGCCTAAAATATTTACACTGGCAGTCTTAAGTATCTACCGCGATAAAACTATCATATGAGGTGTGGAGCAAGTACTTAGACAAAGAACCTTCGGAACTCAAAATTTGCATTCGTTGAATAACTTGATCTGAGTTGTGTTAAAATTCGTCCATTTGAGACTGGCGGAATATTCAGTTCCGAGATCCGTATTTTGAACCGTATAACCGGCGCTAATTAACAAATAAAATATCGACTAATTCAGGTTTTTGATGCTATTTTTAAACAACTAAGACTCTCAAATGTGGCATTTTTAGCGTAAGCCAATATGGTAGTTCACGGCTTCAGCTTTCCACTCCTCGTAAATAACTCCCGGGAAATAACTGGCTAAAGTAAACTGTCTCACCACTTACCCTAGAGAAGATGCAACGCCTGTCTTCGGAAAATGAGTTCTCCGTTCGTAAGATTCTCTCCAACTTTGGGCACACCTTGCACCTATGTGTACACGTTGTCACTGCGTTAGAACGATTGAATTCTGCAACTTGTTTTAAGCAAAACTGTTTTACAGACTGAGGATTTGCAAATCGTCTACACTATAAAATATCGCTTGTCATTGATTGATCAGGAAGTGGGCTTTGTTGAGTTGACGTACACCGACACAAACCAGCTTCCTCTGATTAGATCCTCTCACTGACGACTCACACTCGTCTTACTAGGCAAGTAAGTTTAGTTTTAAGGCTCTAAGAGTTTAAACTAAACAAGGGAACAAATTGTACGGAAGCATTTCAACCTCGAACCGATCCAGCTCTCGTTTCCTCGCGCCAGATTTGTGTCTCTCCCCGTAATCGCTTGCGTCGCAGTGATATATAAAGTTGAACCCGAGAACAGCCCCCGGGGCAAGTCGTTTAGATTAGTCTGTTTCGATTGCGTTTGACGTACTTCCCAGGGTAGAGGTCGCGCGCCATCGAGTTAATTAAGAAGCTTCAAGAATATCAAAACACACGAGCTTTTTTGCCTCTGTGAAATTTAAGATCGATATCTGCTGGCTCACGACCGTAGTCAACGTGGTGCAGGAAATCATGTAGAGCTGCTCATGTCTTTTTACTCCGATAAAATGTAAGCTTTGTCTATACATGTAGTTCGTTTAGCAAGGGCCCTCTTATCTGGAGATCAGAAGTGAGTGAACAGGTTTAGGCAATGAAAACACGATCTCCATTCTTCAAAAAAAAAACTTTGGACTCCGTAACTGCAAGTTTCTAACAAAATCACTGGATAAGATGTCGTTTCAAAGGTGTTTTAGAATGAAGAAAGGGATGCGCACTGTGGCAAAGTGCTAAATCCCGCTTTCTTTATCCTTTGCTCCATAGTAGCTCTTTAGCACTAGACTAGGAACAGTCTCTCTTTTCCTCGAAGTTCTATGGCGAGCGCAAGAGAGCGAAAAAGAGACTGTTTGCAGCCTATTTTACTGACTTGAGCTTGCTGCGTTTGGTTGACAGTAACAAAACGGCTGGTTGACTATCTGATAAAATCCGTGGCTCTTTTAGTCTTAGAGCTACGTTTGAAGCAATAGGGAAAACTGAACCAACTCAGTCCAAATATCTGATCTACGCTTTATTCTGACTTGTAAGACACGCTTGGGTAGTGCTTAGTTGAATCAAACTGCCCCGATCCAAAAACAGTTCAGTTCATGCCAAAAAATTAAACAAATCGGTTGCCAACAATTAGCGCCCGGAAATGCTCTTCGCGGCTTCTAAAACGGAATCGACTGTTCATCGCTGAGGGTCCTGAGGTGGAGGAAAATTGTGAAGCCGGATGCAGATTTTCTCAGATTTTCAGATTATGTTCAGTGGTACGTGCGTATCCGTAATGCCTCACGTTCTCTTTGATTCAGTCTGGCTACACCACAAGTTAAACGCTCCCCAAAGGGCACCCTCGGTTGGTGGTTAGCTGTTTGGTGTACGTGTACCAATTTTTAACTTCAAATTCTAATTTTAAAACAACTTCAAATCTTCAAAATTTCCTATTTCCATAAATTCCACTGATCCTTTGAGAAAAACTATTTATCCCTAAGCTTTACCTAAAAAATCATCCAAAATTTACAAACAGCACGAAACAAAGACATTTGGGATGGGCTAAGAGATTTTTGATCGCTTGAGGCGGGAACGAGATTTTTGCGTTAAAACCTTGATACCCAGCCAAAATACGGCCTTCAGGTGTACCTCCCTGGCGCGAAATGTATTTTGCTATCTGATCCCGATCTCTTATACTCAGTCAGAGCACCTTCGCATGACGTAACGGCAGCCAAAGCATTGAAACGGCGTCCATGTCGATGTACCAAACCAATCCCGTGGCTGAACTCTTTTCTTCTTTAATTTAAACACTTTCCTTTGCTCCAATACATTTGCAGGCTAGAGCTGCTAGTCGCGTGAGTGAAAAAGCTCTATTCTTAGCAACTTGTTTAAAACCCTTTTGCAATCTTGCATTCACGGCGAATGATGAAGTTGTCGTGAAAGTTACCTTTCAGGTTTGCGTCAATGTCAAAACGTGATAATTTTTGGTCCGGAAATTTTAATAGCAAGCCGTCTGTGATAAACTACATATCCGGAATATAACAGAAAAGCGGTGTGCTTATTTCCTACTCAAACAAATTTCATTGTTTACAAGCAAGACATTATTTTTTATTTGCCTCTGAGAGCGCGAGCCTGTTATGCTGCTGGTTCCGATTTTGGATAAGTGATAGTTCACGCAACTCCGTTTAACCTTGGTGTCTTTCTAATCGCCTCACCGCAAATAAAGAGAGTTGTTTAATCTCCTTTTAAATATATACACCGAAACACAAAACGCCTTGCGATGATAAAGAACAGGTGTTGGAGAATATTGCCACGTTATTTGTCGCAGAAGGAATAAATTTGTTAGAAGTCATCTTATGGTCAAGTGGTTCAATCTGTCTGATATGCTAAAAGAACCGTGCTAGTCAAATTTGAGCAGGATGTCACTGATTAGTGAACAAAAATAATAACATACACAGCCACGGGAAATTTGCGGCTTTTTTGGTCACTGGGCTTAAGTAAACCTATGAGCCAAGAAGCTAGGCCGTGGCGAAATATCATGGCCTGGGATCTAGTCAAGGAATGTTCCAAAACACAAAGACAGAATTTGAAAGAGGTCTAGTAATTTTCAATGTGAGATTAAAACCTAGTGACTCTTTTTAACAAAACTTGACCAGAGCTTAAAGCTTTCCCTTGTTTTGGGGGCAAGTCCAGGGTCTCTCCATTCTCGCAACAAGTCAAAAATGTTGCGATTGTTTCTCGCTCCCCGCGTGAGCCATAATTGAGGCAGTCCGAAGTATTTCCTCTCGGAACGGAGTTTTGGGAGGCTGAGCTACCAGGTAGCCCAAACCCGCACATCATTTGTCTTCGTCGAGTTTGTTCTGGGGCAAGGATACTATTTCTACCGATCAACTTTGGAATCATCCTTTTTCCATCAAATCAGGTGATCCATACAAAGTCACAAGGTTGCGTGATCTCCTTCGCTAAAAGAAAGGATTACTTGTGGAACAACCCAGCTGATGGGGCCAAAAACAAAAACGTCTCTCAAAGAACTTTATTTACATGTTACAAATTCTAGCCTTCACGAACTAAAATGCAAGTTTGCAGTTAGTTGAACTACAAATATAAACACGAATGGGGTCTTTGCCTTTGTCTTTATCGAGCGTACAAGGTTTTGCTTACAAGAGACAGCTGAGGAGGAGTTTATGAAGTACATATATACATCGGTTCTTGGATTTGGCCAAATGTTGTTTTGCTTTCAGAAACACAGCAGCTCTTCTGTGATGTTCTGTTGTTTAATTGATTGATTGTTTGTTTGTTTGTCTGTTGCCTTGTGCAAAATGACTTTCCTCATGACTCTGTATACAGCTGGTTTGACGTCTCATGCCAGCTTTTCGTCCACCTAGCCAACACTTCCCTTCCTTGAACTCTTTACACGTCTACGTAGGCGTCTTCTTTCTCCACGTCATGTTCACCGTCATAAAACTCTCCATCAAATCTGTGCCAAGAGAGAGAAGCCTAATTATTTGTATGACACTTTATATCCCAGGCTTTTTCAACCTCGTTCCCAGGGCCTCCACAAGGGGCAGGAAAAAGACAGACACTGTGAACGAGGTTCAGCCTGATATTTGACGTGCCACAAGACTAACCATTTATAGCCAAACGGTTTTCTTGCTGTTCTCAGGTGGAAACAGTGTCTAGTGAAAGTTCACGGAAACGAAACGGTTTTTCTCCCATGATCAAGACTAATAGACCAATAGACTAATAGACCCCTTTCTCCTCTGTCCCCTTCCCTACCCTCCCTGACCTTCCTTACCTCGAGTCCTCATCCTGTCTGGCATCAGGGTCTTCTTGATCTTCCATGGCCTCCAAGCACATAAAATCCGGGGGGACTTCCTGCATCTGTACACTGGGGGCCCCTGTCAGGCATTTGATGTTTTCTATAACAGTGTGCTTTATATGGTCCAAGTACTGAGAGTGGAAAAACGAAGAGAAATAGAAAGTTTATCGGGCATTTTCATAAAAGGAAGCGGTTCACAAAGAGGTGTATACTAAAGAAAAGAAACGTGCATGAAAACAAAGTGTTCAAGCCTACACTGGAATTAGGATAGTCGAAGAGAAGAACCGTTATATTATTAGGGGTACAGGGAACCTATCTTAATAGTTAGAGGGCACGTGTAAATATATGTGCCCAAACTACCCTGTCCCCTCCCCATAACACACCCCTCCCCCTTTGTCGTACCCCCTCCCCTTGCCCATAACATTCTGCTGTTCCAGACTACAATGATAGACAATTTGTGGGTGCAAAGGAAAAGACGAACATGAAACAATTGATGCGTGAATGTCACTCGACCACTAAAAAATTGACAACAATTCCATTGTCATAAACTATTTCTCCACTACTGTACGGCCTGCAGGTCACTCCAAGTAATTCAGATTGCTATCTACTGTGTCTTATGGAAGCTCAATACAATAGGTTGTGCTGGGTCTATGCGCATGCGTGTATTTAATCTACTGGTTCATGATTGACATGTACCTGTTTTGTGTTCTGATTCTCTATCCTGGCTGCGATGTCGGGGTACAGCGAGAAGTCGGGGGCAAAATACTCAAAGTAATCTGTTTTAGTAAATAAGTGTATGGTTAGTTTCCATTACATGTACCTAAGGAGCTTAATCATGGATAGAGCCCTTAGTGATTTTCCACCACATCACAGTTGTTGCAAGTTTTCCTGCGCTTGATATCAACTACATTCTGATGGTGAGTTCTGATTGGTTCATTGTGGAATTTGTTGTGATTGGGTGGTTTAGCTACTATTGTTACTGAAACTTCTGAAGGTTGTGGCACTTTCCATTCAACCAAAAAATCTGAAATTTTCAAAATCAGGAAAAACGATAGCGAAATTCTTGAGAAAGTTGCCAGAAAATCCAGCAAAATTGTTGAATTTCCGAATAGCGAGCCATTCAACTGAAAACTCCCACAGAAATTCAGAAAGGAAAGTAAAACGAAACAGAAATTCCCAGGAAAAAAATTTCCAAACATTTTGGTATAGCTTGCAAGTTTGTCTTCTTTTCCATTGACTGGATGACTCCCTTTTTGTTCGCTTTTTCTCTCTATTGTTGGTTGTTACAAATACAAACAAATTGCAGATATATTTACCGTTGTAAGGAATTTCACTTGAGATTTCTTGATCGACTAACAGAGATGTTTCATACGCCCTAAAAAAAGAACATCAAACAAGAGGCAACACACATAAATGATGTCAGATTTTGTTGCAGTGCGAGTGAGCATGTGTAATAAATTATTCAAAACAAAAAGAGGACAGGAGTTGTTTATACAAGTAAAACTAGCAAGGGAGAGCGAGGCTTCGAATCAACTGATACACAACTTACCAACAACGTGCCACATTCTTTATAGTGTATCCTCCACCACCAAGAACTAGCATGGGAAGGTTGAAGGTCTTGGCGTATTGCACGCACTCACTTTAAAAATAAAAAGCACAAAACTTGTATGAATCTTACAGTACAAATCATCAACTGCAGCCTGTGAACTAGCCTCGGCTGGAAGGGACTGACTGCAGCTGGAAGGATCATGAAGGAACTGGTTGAGAGTGAAGTCAGTGACGGGTGAATGGGGTGGGTCTCTTCCCCTCCTTTCTTTGCACCTTTTTTCCCCACCTTTGAGAAGATAGCCTGGCTACATCAACTACGAAGATTGCAAAAAAAAAAGGAAATGAAATATAGTTCAAAGTGAGGAGAGGGCCCTCGTTCAGAGGATTCTTACCCGTGGCCTTTAATACTGAGATTAAAACACCCAAGTCTGTCACAGCCAAGTGAGTCAGCTCCACACTGAAATTAAAAAAAACAAACAGTAAGAGAAATTAACCACAACAAAAAAAGTATATCATCTTACTTCATTTAGCATCTCTCACTGGTTTACAAACAGTGAAAGAAAATTGAAGTACTTTGATGTAATTATTGGTATCCCGATCTGAATCTCGATACACAAGGGTACATTTGAACTGACGAACCCAGAAAGCCTCTCATTACCCTCTCTTTTCTCAGAAAAAGTTTACAAAATAATCTGTAAAAGGAACTGATGCTTTAAGAGAAAAGAACGAAGGAGCTCAAAGTCTTAAGGGATCAAAGCAAATAGAAGCTTACATCCTTAAAACAGGGATACAACATTCAGATTGAAGCAAAAATGAGTTTGACATAATATTATTGTTAGGAAATAGTGACGACAATAAAATTATACTAACAGCTTACCTGTAAAACAATACAGCTGGGCTGATAATGGTTCACTACGGTCTGCATTATGGGCTTGAAAAGGTTAGCATAACCTGAGGATGGAAAAAAAATTACTTGTACGTACTAGGTACATTAGGAGCAGCTTCGGAAAGCTTACCACAAAACTAAGGTATCTCTTGTGTTACCAGGGATGCTCGTTGCCACTGGAGGGTAAATCAAGGATTTTGGTCTCACTTACATGTAGGACGTTTAGCTGTCAAATTATCTTTAAGGGTGCACTCAAAGAGATGAAAATTTAAAAACTCTCTCATCTCTGTTTTTAGGCTTGATTTTTGCCACTCTCTTAAGTCCAGTCTTCCAGCACATGCTCCTTTCCCAAACAGGGGCTGGTAATTAGGGCTATTCTGTTTTAAGCAGTAACTTTTTAGTGTCAAATACAGCTTGAGCCATGCTTAGATTGGTCTCCTTTAGGAAACATATTCAAAATTTCTGTCAAGCATCTCTGACTTTTTCATATGGGAAGTCCCAGCACAGGGATAAAAGAAGAGAGGTAAAGACTGCTGTTTACACAATACATGGTGAAAAACTCCAATATTTCTTTACAATTACAACCTACCTTGATCATCTATTCCATCCCTCAAGGGAACATTTAATGAATAAAATCTTCCATTTTCAACTCCTAATTCAAACATGTCCCCTACAAATATAGACAATGGTTGGCTTATTAGCTAAAAAAAAATGACATCAAAACTGAGGATCTTCCTCTCCAAAAACAAGTCAGAAAGTATTTTGCACACTGTGATCATCAATTTACTAATGAATAACGCATTCAGATTCCAAATCTACAAGGTACATGTATCCACTTCCTGGAAGTCTCCGCAGGTTTTAGGCAAGTGAGCATGGCTGCTATTTCCTGCTCACCATAAAAAAGAAACTTGATCTGCTTTCTGATACCAACATGGTTCCTACCTGTCTAGTCAAAATGTTGGCCCTCACAAACTCCAATTAAACCTTGAGTGTATATACTATATAATTATGTTCTTATTACTACCTTTTAACACATAAAGCAAGTCTATAAAAATCATGAAAGGCCTCAACTACTGAGGTTAAATTTTAGAGCTTGGACCAGTGAAATAAAACCTTTACCTGTTCCTGGGAAGAAGTGATTACCAAACTTGTGAAAGGACAGCGTCATAACACGATCAGTCAAGTAAAATGCTTCCTGTAATTGCACCAGCACTGTTTAGTACACAGTTCAAATACATTTCATAAATACAAGTACATAGTTTTTTTTACAAACACTAAAAATTCAATTAATATTATTGCCCATGCAGGGTTTTGGCCCAGAGACCAAGACCCGAGGAGGTACCCTAGGTCTTGCAAATTACAAGTTTGCATTTGTTTCGTCGCCTTCGAGCTTCGCCATCTTCTGGTAGCATCTTGCAGCATTTGAAGGTCAATAAAAGGCTTCAAACGTTAATTTCTTCTTGTATACGCAATCCGAATTCAATACACATCCAATAAACAGGATATCAAAAGTGGGGGAAGCTATTAGTGAACACTATTTCTAGTTTAATTAGTTAATACCTGAACTCCATCACCGTGGTGAATGTCAATATCAATGTACAACACACGGGAATGATATCTGAATTAAAAAAAAATAACAAAAAAAAAGGTAATTGAGCATCTACTACTTAAGTTGGTGTCAAAAAAATTCAGATATTATTAAATATTAATACAATTATTAATACAATTAAATACACTGTTATTTTACACATTGTGTGTTGTCAGTCTCAATGCTGTTATTCACTGGAGCCCAAGACTGTAATCCAGAGTTACAACTTACTTTAAAAGTTCCAGTATTGCAACTACAATGTCGTTCACATAACAGAATCCTGAAGCCTAGTGAAAAAGTTTTTATATGTCAGCAAACACATGGTATTACATGTCACAAATTACATGTACCTTGAACAAGAAGCCACAAAAAATAGTCACCGAACAATGCAAGGTACACTTTAACACTGCAACTAGTGCTGGTTCACATGATAAGCTATGATTTTTGTTTACAAAGGCACTTTCATATGCAGGATCAAAAAAAAAACTTGTGTGTATATGACTGACACAGTAAATGATTTACCTCACATTTCTTTGCATGATGCAGCCCTCCTGCCCAGTTGACGGCAATGTCACATACCTTTGAAGCAAAGGAAAAAAGACAAAGTTTACTTCCTCATTCATTATAGAACTTCAAGACACAGATTAACCTCATGATTCTATTCTTCATGACGTATCTGTTGTACACGTAAGGTCAAAATGAAATTAATGTTAAAATGTCTCTCAACCCTAATTATTTATGGATCATGAATAATTAGGGTTAGAAGACAAAGGAAAATGAGAATCATACTAGGTCAAAATCATTTAAACCTGAATTTCATTTTGACTTACAACATATCCATTGCCTATTGTAAACAAGGCTGCATGCATGAATTGCACAAAACACATACCCCTTGATTAAGCCTCACAGCACCCTCCAATGATGCGCCCGTGTAAATTGAACAGAAGTCAAACAGGCCAGAAAACACTGGACTACAAAAAAAGAACTCACAGTTAATGTGGGTTAATACAAACATGCACTAAAATAAACTGTTGGTCACTGTTTGGATACTACATTTGTACATGTAATAAGACCCTTTGACAACAAGCATTTTGAACTTAACAGATTATTGGTCTAAACTTAGTTGCCAAGAAAACTAAACTGCTGGAAGGGATAAAGGCTGCTTAAGTCTTTGCCAACATATGTGCATACGTGTACAATAAACATATAAAATAAATACTTCACAACAAAATTCTAAACCCATCATGAATGATGAGTTATTTCCCTTCCTTGATACTAACATTAGTACCGGCGTTGATAGTCACATGGAGAAACAGAACACTCACCAGTCTTCTCCAACATTAAAATTATTCACCACTTTGTTCTGTCCTATTGTGTTTTGTGGTGTTACCCTAGTGAGAACAACAATATCTTCAAGTTAAATTACCTTAGTAACTAAATTGTAGTATGAATTGTGATCCATCATCGCAGTTACATGTATACACACAACTTTAGCAGTTGTGAAATTAAAGCCTGAAAAAAATTCAGGCCTGAATGGGATTCAGACTCATGATCTCTGGTGCAGTGCTCTACCAACTGAGCTATCAAACCATCTGGGAGCTGGTCACTTCGTGAGATACCCGTAGAAGGTGAAGGTTGCAAATGAATATATGAAAGATCATATATTTGAACTGAAGAGAAAGATGTCAATTTTGATTGATTATCCAGCTATACACAGGACTAAATTTATTTCAGGCTTAAATTTCAAAACAAATTTAAACCTTTTTCGATTCGTTACTGCCTGCCAAACAGCCACTATACATGTACATGTACAACTTAATCATATCTTTCAAGGCCACACTGTAACAGAATAAAATGTCATTGCATAGCCGTGATCATTGAAGTGAAATAATTTTCAATCAATGCGTTTACATATGTCTGTATGTTGAGTATAGGGTGGTAACGACAAAGAATCCTAGCCACTGTAGAGAGTTGTAGAGAGCTGGCCCATGGTACAGGTTTGACTGGGGTCTCCCTTTGATGAGTAAAATCGTCTGGCATTAGACAGAGTAAGATCTATAAGACACTCTTAGGGCTTAGGAGGATAGAGGTACATGTACATGTAAGTAGTAAAACTCTAAAGGCTGGTTTTCACTAGAGATGGAGTTGGAGTTGTAATCAGAAGTGCAGAGTGATGATCTACACGTAGTGAAAATAAAACCAAAGGAGTCAGAATCAGAACACTGATTCCACTTTCGACTTTGTTGCTTACGATCTAGTGAAAACTACATTGTTGAAGTTGAAGGCAAAAGCAGATAAATAAACCAATCACAAAGTTTGATTCTGGGCCTTGTGATTGGTTGGCTCTTCCCATTCTGCTTCTCACTCAAACAAACAAGTTTTCATAGGATCATAAGTGATGGAGTTGTACATGGAAACAAGAGGAATGAAAACGTTCGGATTCTGTTGAGCTCATGGCTCCACTCCCAAATTTCACTAGGTCATATAAGTGGTCTCAGAATTCCGACTATGACTCTGACTCTGTCGCTCATGACAAAAAAACCTTTATGGATGCATACAAGGTTTCTAATGAAAAAAAAACCTTTAGGGGAGATGTTTCTTCATCCTACCTTCTCAGGAACTGTATATAATCATTAGAATGAAATCTGCACATGTCATGGTATGTCGCCCTGTAAGGCTTGTACACCTGTATAGGAAAAAAGATAACTCAAGTACAAGCTTCTTTTTTAATGTAGATCACAAATCAGAAATCAAATGAGCATATTAAAATATCAAAAATGTTTCACAGATCCTTGAGGATACAAATATTATTACAAGGCAATAAATTATTTGTGCTGAAATTAAAAATAGGAAACCAGACTACTGGAGAGAGATTCATTATTTTAACTCAAAATTATGATTTACATGCAGTTACATGAGGACTCACTTACAAATGGGGTGAATGGTGAATGGAAAATGCCAGACATGGAGAGATGGTGAGACAAGCAATTTTGCGAGACTGAGTCAAGTCAAGTCAAGTCAAGAAAACAGCATTATTTATGACAACAAAAGAGCAAATAAGTCCTTCAAGACTTTCTTGGTCTTGCAATACATCAAGATTCTGTGACAGTTTTGTGAAAAAAATAGTATAGACAGTGAGAAGAACATAAAAACTAAAAAGAAAAGAGACTGCAAGACCATCAATATTTATTTTGCAGAACCATTTGTCACCCTTACAAACATACAAAACAATGTTTTTGTCTACAGTAATATACAAAGCAGCTTCTTACCTCCATTTTCTTGTGAAGATCATAGTTAAACACAAGGTTATGTGTTAAGGTGAGTCTGTGGGGTTTCATCGGATGATTAAGGCCTAAAAACAGAAAACAATATGTAATTTTAATGATATAACACAGGGATTCTGACACTCTATTTTTTGCTGTTTATAAAGGGAGGGGGTGTATATGTTACAGGTCAAAATAAAATTCAGGTCAAAATTATTTTAACCTAGTTTGATTCTCAATTTCCTTTGTCTTCTATCCCTGATTATTCATAATCAATGAATAAGTAGGGTTGAGAGACAAAGGAATTTAATTTTGACCTGTAACATATATTCCAAGGTACTTAATTTTTCCAGCTTCTGTAATTTAGAAAACAATCAGTTTACAATGCTTAAAACGTAATGTTAGCGGTAAATTAAAAATGATCCATGTCCATTTAAGCTTAATCGTAATAATGTGTTTACATATAGATTTAGTATCACTCTTTCCTTCAAAGCTGCCATTCTGATCTGGTATTATATTGAAGCTTAAGATTATTGTAGAAAAAATCCAGGTATAACTACAAAATACTCTCCAATAAAAAGACAAATAAGTTGCTAAGAACGTCCTTGTGGGTACAAATACAGTTACATAGTTAAGCTTAAATTTCCAACCTTTCAAATACTCACCATAATGGAAGTTTCCAACGTCCTCGTCGTAAAAATAAGCCACTCGTTTCTTTGACATTGTAGCTTGTCCCTTAATTTTAAGATCAGTTCAATCATAGCTCCTGAATAAAACGAAATAAAGTCCCTATAGCCCTCATTTTCAACAAATTGTCATTGTCCGGGCGGTCCGCCATATTGAATGACGTCACTACCAAATTGGTACCCAGTCTTACAGCGACTGACATTTCCAAAATGGCGGAAAGAAACACTTTAGTACACGATAGATGCAGCTGATCATATAGCTAAGCTTGTAGGTAGGTTCTTGTTTACCATGCCGGTTTTCGACAGGGATTTTAAGGGCTATAGTGGAATATGGTAATGGGAGGAAAGGTGTATTCCAAATTGTTGTAACGTAAGTCGTAGAATATAAAGAATCTCCCATCTCCTCCACCACGCTCCCCTCAAACCCGGGACAGACATGGGGATAGACAATTTCGTTCAATGAAAAATAGTTACCTGGGGAATTGAGATTGAAGAATGTACAACTGAATGCACCAAATATGTGACAGCAGTAACTGTTTGGTACTATACTTCAATACAGCTTGCATCTTTTGTCATTTTGCAGTGCTAATGTCACAGAAACAGTCATCCATTCTTGACGCACCAGCAAAGAAATTCTTTGCCTGTCAGTTATCACAGTGTACATCAAACGTCAAGGCAGCTGCAGACCAATGGATGTACATTGACAGCAGCCGTAAAATATGTTTTAGTCAAGTCTGGGTGCAGGGTATTGTGGTTCTGGTCGCAGACGATGGTGATGACCTTTTTCTTGATGACGGTACAGGAATCATTCAAGCAAATGGCATAACCAGGATTGTGAAAGATTTGTTCATTCAAAAAGGTGGTTATATATTTTTTTTTAACTTTTGGGTATTTATATGGTCTTGAGAACCTGAGACAACCTCACCATGAGACAATTTTATTGAGTGTTTATATAATTATGAAAACGGTTTCCCTATACATGTAGGCCGACTCAAAGTTGACCCTGTACGATTATCATAACTCTTGAATAATCAAATGGGCAAAATATTCAGTATTAATAGATATTTAATATCCCTCTTTCTTTGAGTTTCCCTCAGTCATTTGATCACAGTGGGTTTTGCTGATTTTCTATTTTTTCTTGGTATTTCATGACACTCACCACACCGTGTATTGTCCCGGCTAGGCGAGCCAAAGAGTTTATCTGAAGAAAAGTTGTCCTGCCTATTGATGACCAAAACAGCTGAAAAACCATACCCTTTGGGGCCACACATACAGGTCTATATATCCCATATTGGAGGGTATGCCTCTCTCTCCCCCTGGGGGCCTAAAAAAGGAAATAAAAGGATTATATTATTATTTCTTCAATTGCACTCTGAAAGGTACTTTGACAGCTGAAAATTGCGCTGTTTCATCACCAGAAGCTCTGATTTATACCCCTATAATGCTAGATGACAAACATCACCATCCTTTTCATTCATGTATGGCAATCGCTCTGTCCTTGGTGGCTCGCATGCTGTCTTTTTTTTTTGTTAACAATCAAATTTGTCAAAGGTTTTAACGTCAAATTAATGCCAAAAGATTTCTTGTCTCTGTAAGCCAATCTTACATGTAGTATACAATTTAGTAAACCCTACCATTCTTTGTTAAGTGTGAGTTTCCAAACACTGATTATTATTTAAATGCCTGTGTTATAGGAATGTATATGATGGTTGCTGGGAAACTGAAGTCAATTAGTACTCATGGTCAAATGCAATGTCCTTGCATCAAAGTGCTTAAGATTGCTGATCTCAGCAATTATCCTCACAGTGAAGCACTGTGGATGATGGAAGTTATTGACGTTCAATCACAAAACAACACATAACATGCAATATTATTTTGTCCATCCATTTTATTGTGTAAATGTTTATCGAGTAGAAGCAACTGAAGACTGAGTTACCTTGCCCTTTGTCTTAAATCAAATGTCTTTATTCATAATCGGAATTTCACATTTTTTTAGGCGTGAAAGCGTCAAGTCCATTTGAAACCCCGTACGTTTGGCAACGCCCATCAGACGTTTTCTGTCATTGTAATAGTCTGAAACATACGCAAAAGTATTTTAAAATACAGTATCTCATTTTTGGATAACCGTTGCAATATGCTCTAGAGGTACACTTTTGCACAATAAAATGAACGTGGTTCATATATTTTGCAGCCGTCCAGATCTTTTTTCTTCTACATTACTTGCCAAAAATTCCGGACGAAATATTTACAGTACAGTATAAAACTTTGAAATAGCGCCAAAGTTCTTAGCTTTCTTTATGTTGGGCTGTCCGGGGTTCATGGAACGAATTCTAGTTGAAACACTTCTTGACATACGTAACGGCTTGAGAGAATAATTTGTGATGTTTTCTCGTCGGGGTATTCGTAAAATCTTGAGGGTTTAGTGAAATTATTATCTTTTGATGTTGTTCCAGTCTAATTCGTGTTTTGTAGGCGTAAGGTTACTCTAGCTATGTATCAGCAAAGTGTCCGAGATCGTTGTCCAAAATTTGTCCGTAATGAGAAGTTTTTTTACAAGTAATGTACTTTGATATGCACGTATTTGCACTCAGACGGTAAACAACATCAAGTACCTACTATCAAATTTCCAGCCGTTTGTGGTTGTTTGTCACTCAGTGTCACCAAGGGTATTATATATCATTCTGAAAAGCAATTCCTTAAACTCTCTGTTGTAGCAACGATTCACCTTTCAACTTTCCTCTTTGAGTTATAACATCATGGACGAACGCCGCTGCAGGAGCAGTTCTAGCGCTTCCAGTTTATTCATCCCAGCGCCAAAAATCCCGCAACACAAAGGGAATTTCGTCATGACTTACTTCTCGTGTCCAGTTGGAAACATTGAACAAGCGTCTTCGACGCATTCTGCTCGTCCGAGAGCGGCCGCCATCACCGAAAACACGTACAAGATGACGCCAGACAAAAGATTTAGCGCCGCAGAAGTTAGAAGCATCATCCAGCAACATTTGCAGTCGTTAGAATCGCAAAAATACGACCCCAAGCTGTGTAGAGAACTGGCCAAAGGAATGTCGAACTCGATCATGAGCGATCTGAAGATGCTGGGTTATTCCCGATTCAAGTTTGTCTGCTCTGTGACAATCGGACAGATCAGAGGACAGGATATTAGAATAGCGAGCCGGTCTATCTGGGACACTGAGCGAGATACATTTGTATCGGAGAGTTTCAGGAACGAGACTTTGTTTGCTGTGGGTGTTGTGTTTGGAGTGTATCACGAGTAGAATGAAATCAGCTCCCTGAAATTTCAAGAATTTTTATTTTTTTGTAAGAACATTTATTTACGACTTACTTATTCCACAAGAAGAACATCGTGGAGAAAGTCGTGATTTATTGTATTTATTTCTTTCAGGCAGACGTAGCAACTCGCGTGCACGTTTTCAGACATATAAACTCAACTATAAATCTATTGTGTTACGCGTTCGCATACTGCAAGTTCCGGTTACGTGAGAGGTCGAACGAGTTTTTCTGACCCGCAGGCCAAACTATATACAAAGGATAAATATATTATACATTGCTGGGAAAATAAATGGAATTATATTACCCTCATGTGAAAAAAGCTGTTGATGAATTCAAGTAATTAACACCTTGAACGAAAGTGTATTTTGTATCACCTCTTTGAACTCTCATTAAAATTGACATTGCTTTTTTTTGGGCGGTTATGTTATTTTTTTGGGAATAGTAAGCAGCCTCCTTGTTGCTACTGAGTTTTGAAAACAAGCGTGACAGTTTAGGAGGACGTGATGAAATGCTATGGCCAAATCGGTAATGGAACAGTCAACAAGAAAAGATTTAAAAATTTACAAACCACCGAAAGAATAAAACAGCGAACATTTTCACCCCACTTGACGTCTCTGTTAGAGTGTGTTCCTTTGGGGTGGACTCGATCACGATAAGAAATTTAAGATCTCTCAGATCATGGTTCGTCAAAGAAACTGATGAATCCACTCTGGTCGCGGATTCCTCGGTTCCTTTG
>OMLO01001572.1_pt1 | contig 17722 bp, 24 predicted proteins | sample 1674811 | NCBI WGS metagenome assembly OMLO01 (sample SAMN06265003, study PRJEB25207) | coral metagenome | isolation source: Coral host | place: Mexico:La Bocana,Puerto Morelos, Mexico | collected 2008-11-13 | reverse complement strand
GTTCCAAACTTGATGTATATATATATATACATATACATATACATACGTGGTGAAACAAAGTGCTTCCCCTGAGCACCTGGGGGCTCCTCAGGCACGGGCCGAACGCCTCTTTCCGGATGTGGAGGTCGGGACAACCCAGCAGGGAAGCGATGGTCGGATTGGCGGGTTGTTAACGGGAGCAAATATGATGCCAATAGCTTTGTGTATACATACCTGGAAAGCCAAGTGCCCAATTTTTAAGGCAATAGTTGCTGGTTTTAGGGGTAAAGTTGGAAGTTGCCTAAAAAAATATGACACTTGGCGTTCCAGGTATATATATATATATATACATTGTGGATCCACGTATATGTAGATGTCCATATTAGCAGGTGCTTAGAGCATGAATTATATGTACAAAAAGAAAAAAAAATATACATGACTAGGGTGTTCCTACGACCAAAAAAAGTGTCGTATGACTATTCCAAAAATTCATACGACTAATATCCTACACCTGGTGCCACGACTAAAAACTGCTAAAAGTTCGTACGACTTAAAAGTGACGTAATTCCACATACTTGGTATACTTCTAGTAGTATTGTTAATAGTATTGGATTCCAATCAAAACAAGGGTACTAGGTCTATATATACACCGAAATTCGATCCAAAATTCGCTCCGCTTTTTCCTATGGGATCTCAAGCTGTTCAGCTTCATTTCCCACAGAATTCTTGGAGGGGTAGCATCCTAACATGAATATGTATATACCTAGACCTTCCAGTTTGGGTGCCTTACATGTTCCGTCGAATGGGTGGAAACATTCACCATCCCTTAGGGTTTTTCCATTGGCACCCCGACTGCAAGGTGCTGGTATGTATATGTGTATCTTAGATTTGCATCTTGTACTTAAACCTGTGATATGTATGGGCTCAATGTTGGGGACGCATATCTTTTTTCAAAGACAATAGTGCCTTTGCAAAAAGAATCAGGTACCAGCGTTACAGGAATTTGGTAAATTGAGTGCCTCAATATATGTTTGTACAAAAAGTACGGAAGATTGACTGCAACTATCGAGAGGTCTGGATTCACACATCTCCACCGTGTGAAAACTTGAAAAGTCCAGTCTGGCCATTCTACATCACACCACTCCAGCCCGTGAACAATGTGAAAGACCAGGCTGACCCTGAAATCCCAGTCTGGCCCTAAAATCCTGACCAAACGGCTGTATGGCCCTAAAAAAACCCATTGGCCTCGTAAAAAAAAGAGGTCCGTGAGTGCTATGGCCCTCGTTTTAGCGACCGAAGGGTCCCCTAGGTTGGCCATACGTCGATCACCAATCAGACAATCGCAATCAACGTTTGGTCTGATTGCGCTGGAATGTCGACAGAAGTCTTTGCATTGAAACAATTGCTCCTTGTTTGAATTTAAATTTTCAAAGTCCATCACAAGGCTGTCGCACGTTTATGCTGTTTTGGCTGCCAAGCTGTCAGGATGGAGACTGTCAACACGAATGACAAAGGTGTCAAATTTGTGGTGAGCCTAGCTGGCGCTTCTGATAAGAATGCAGACTCTCGATTCATGATTGAGCAGAACCATAGCCCGGCTATCCTGGTGGAGGACGGTCTATCAACTTTGTTGCCAACGCTTGAAATTACACTACATGCCAGTTTCTGCGTGCAGGACATGTTGGAACGACGAGTTACAGACTCGGGTGTATGGGTCCGTGACAGTCAGCTTGGTGAGTGGAAGCAAGTCCCAACAGTCCAAATTTACGTGCTAGGGTATCCGTGCACTCCTTGGAGCTTGTGACACGCCTGAAAGCAGGTCAATCATTTTACACAAATAGTCGATGATTTTGTGAAAGTGGTCGGGTCATTTTTTTTCGTTGATGCACTTATCAATATTTGTCACTTCACATAATTTGCTTTGAATTTGCTTTTCGTTGATGTTTGTGTCCGTACTTGTTTCACCACTTAGGCGAGGCAAGGGGAAAGGCTTCCAAGATCCAGCAGCAAAACCGTTGTTCGCAGGCATCAAGACATTGCGTCTCACGAAGCCCAAGCTGTGGGTTTTCGAATGCGTCGAAGCCATGGCAGCTCGCAGTACGGAATCAACAGGAACAGCCCTGACTGATGGCAAGAAGGCTCAGCATGATCTGGAGGCAAGCGCGATTTCTTTGTGATTTGCTACTTAGGCATTATGGCCTTTAGCCTCACATGCTCTTTTACCTTCAAGTCTGTACCATTCCTTTTGCCATCTTGCTTTGTTTCTTGTCGAGATCTGTGGAGGCTGCGACCAGCTTCATTGTCAGCGAGCTTGGCGACATCTACCATGTGGCATTGCTCAGAAATCGGTCCCCAGTAAAGCTTGGCTTTCCAATTTTGAGACCTCGCTTCTTCATGCTGGGCATTAAGAAAGATGGCTTAGGTCTTGATCATAATGAACTAATGCAGATGCTTGAAGTCAAAACCAGCGGATGTTTAATTCTTATAGAATCTTTAACCGGTTGTCCTTTCTCAAATTTGATGTAATTACCTGGCTGGGCGTTTGTGGCACGGATTGCTTCTAATTCGCTTCTAGCCAGTGATGTCAGCTCAGGAAAGTTCGCAGCCTCGAGGGCCGTATCTCCTCAGCATGCCCTGTGCCCCAGCCATTTCCGACCTACCTGGGGATGAAATCAATTTCTGGTGCGTGGGAACGCATTGGCCATTTGCACCTTTGTCTGGATGGGAAACAGTTAATGATTACTTTCATGGATTTTGCCTTTGCCCAACGAGGAAGAAGTGCTTCAATCGTCATGTTTTTTTCCATCCAAGGCCAAATGAACAGGAAATGCACTTGATCAACCCGTGCACTTGCTCTTTAGATCCCATGAAGGTCTGTGGGCTACATTTGTGTCAGTGCAACAAATGCAAGTCCGGCGACCCTTTGGCATGCAAGTGGCGAGCTGCTCACTTGGACTATTTGGCCAAAAAAGGAGTGAATCTCAAGTTGGAAGCTGGCACTTTGCAATATATGAATCTGATTGAATCTCAGTCTTGATTTAGAATTCGTCCTGAAGCAAATCATTTTTGAATGGATAAAGACAGCAAGAGCGACTGCTTAAAATATTTGTAATAGCAGCGATGAGGACATTATGTTGGCCAGCAACCCTGAAGCAAAGATGCGCTCGCCGGACTCACCACGAGAGCGGAACCTTCTCAACATTTTGGCCCACTGCAACCTTCCGCTCGAGAACTCAGATTTGATTTGCGACATCACCCAAACCATCTCGTGGTCCCAAATGAGGTTTGATGGCATGTGTCCAACACTGGCCACAAAAAGCCGCATGTGGGTGTTCCGCTTGGGGCGAGAACTTACACCAGGTGAACTTATGGATTTGATGGGCATGCCGGCAGCAGGTGACTTCGGAGGCCTCACACCTTCAGCTTGCCGCCATTTGCTGGGGAACTCCATGCATGTGGCTGAGATTGGCCTTGTGTGCGGGATAGGATTTGGTATTTGCGCTGGCTTGTTGTAGTTGCACTGGTTGCTTAACATCAGCTGCCAGCAACGAATTTCGATATGGCCTGTCAGCCCCCATGCTAAGTATTTCGCAGCTACAACCACCAGTACTGGCAGCAACAAGGATGAAAAATGAAGAAATTTAAAAGCAAGTAGGAAAGAGACAGTGAGGACAACGACAAAAATAATTTTAAGATAATAATACTAAACTACTTGAACATTATGTAACATCATCATCGGACATCTTGAACAGTATCGGACATAAGTAACATCATCGGACATCATGTAATAGTTTTATCATCGGATGCAACATCATCGTCAGACATGACATTCAAAGAAAAGCTAGGAGGCTGCTACTACTACTACTACTACTACTACTACTACTACTACTACTACTACTACTACTTAGTACTTAGTACTTAGTACTTGTACTATCACTACTACTGCTACTACCCTACAAACATTGATGATGACATTGAACAATCAAGGGTTTGTTTGAATCTTGGGTACCTTGGTGCAATCATGTTTGGATCATCTTGATAAGTTGCCAGCGCCAGCAGATGATAGTACAAGGAGTAGTAATTTTGGTTTTCTTGGGACCTGCCCCTCCATTCCACCAGCCCCTCAGCCCAAAACCTTTAGTTTCCTGTTTTTAGATATTATACAAATATTTAATTGCTTAGGATGCCAAGATAAGATAGCAGCAAAGGTCACAAGAAAATCAGCCTTAGATTCTTTCCGAGCTTTGCGCAGCAGGATGGAAATATGAGCTGGCCACAGAAAAGTGCTCGATTTGGTGGAGTATTGATGGACTTGATATATGTCTTTACCGCTGTCCTGTGCTACTTCACTTATTTCTCCTCTCATTGATTTGTCATTACTGATGTCCGATGTCCACTTCCCTTAGCTATATTTCTTTTGACAGTGATTTATATGTCTTTACCGCTGTCCTGTGCTACTTCACTTGTTTCTCCTTCCATTGATTTCTCACTACTGATGTCTGATGCCCACTTCCCTTAGATTTCTTTTGACAGTGAGGTTTTTAGATTTACATCTTTGGTTCACGTCTCTTGAACCTGCGTTCGGCACGTCTGTCAAATCTTGCCCACGTCTCTTGAACCTGCGTTCGGCACGTCTGTCAAACCTTGCCCACGTCTCTTGAACCTGCGTTCGGTACGTCTGTCAAATCTTACTTCTGTCAATGAAATTGATTGACAAAAGCTTATGCAGACTCCAATGTGCAAACCCAGGGATTATTTGCCTTGGCTTTGCGCACCGGAACCTGGGTTCGGGTGTGCAAACCCTGAAATTTTTTGAGTGTTATTTTTCTTACGTCTGTCAATGGTGTGATGATATTTTCAGGGTTTGCGATGCCGAACTCAGGTTCGGTGGTGCAAAGTCAGGGAAAACAAACCCTGGGTTTGCACATTGGAGTCTGCCTTTGGAATTGAAAGTTATCTTTTGCAAGCGTCTACCAAATTTTCCTTTTTGTTGCTGTCTTGTTTGAATTTGTTTGAAGTCAACGATTTGAATGTTTAGGCTCAGGACTTTGGACTATAGGTGACTTAGGACTGTGACTAGGTTTGGATCCCGGATCCTTTGGGGTTGGAAGAATGGCAAACCCATCAGTTGCTGTGGCTGTGCCTCCGCCTGAAAGTCAATCCCGGGAATGGTCACAAGCACGTGCCCAAGCGAAATCCCGGGTATTGAAGGATCTTGGGATTGAATTTAAATTGAAGTCAGTGAATGAAAAAATTCTAGTTGAACCAAACATGTCTTCTACCTCAGTCTAATAATGTCTTATAAGCTTGAGGGGGTAGAATTAGAAGCGAGTGCGCAATGCTCAGGACCTTCCGCTTGATGCTGAATGGACACTGTTTTTAGCATCTGCAGACTTGCTTCAGAGCATTCAGGAAGCTGTGGATAGTCTGGCTGGAGAATCACCAGAGCTTGCTGCAGGTGAGAAATGTCCAGCTCTGTCATTGAGCCAGTTGAAGGACAGCAAAGGGGGCTTGATTGGCAGTGTGTCCATCTCGCAACTGAATATCAAGGAGCCTGCCTATGCAGTTTGGTGGCATTGATTTTTGGGAAAGGAGCAAATTCAAGATTATCTGAGCAAACCTGCGAGCTAAGGCAGGCTGCTTTCAAGCCAAGCGCATCAAGGTAGCAATGGATCGTTGGGACCGGTTGCCCGTGAACTTGGCAAGCATTATCCCAATGATTGAGGTGAACAAGGATATCGTTGGAGATGATGTGAATAAATTGCATCGTGTGAATGGAGATGCCGAGTGACTCGACTTAGATCAACGCAATGTGACTTTTATGTGTTCTGTCCATGTCATCGTCGTGATGGTGATGAATTAAAGCCCAACTTAGGATTGCAGCGGTTGCATTCATCTGGACTGTGATCAAGAAGCACTGCTCTGAGCACGAGGTCTACTGGGCAAAGAAGGGTCTGAGAGATATTGTTTGCAAAACAGACCCTCGGCTAGACCATTGGCAGTACTAAATAGATTTGAATCTGTCTGCAATGGCGGTGATCTTTTTTTGGCGTCCGGTGACATGATTGTCCTACGCTTTGGTTAGAATTGCTTGTCCTAAGGTATCTGCAGGAACTGGAGCAGACTTTCTGACCTACAAGTTCAATCGCATCCAGGAAGAAGAGAAAGACCGCTCTGTCATAGGCATGTCAGCCAAAGGGATGTGCAACCTGTTGGCTGAACTGGCAAAACAATGCCAACTTGCTGATATCGTAGCTCGATGTTGTTCAGAGGCAACTTTATGCTATTCTCACACCCATGTGTTTACCTGTGACTTGTGATCATGTGTTGCCCTGGATCATAGCCATCCAACCGAGGCGTCCAAGCTGCATGGGAAGTCTTGGAACCAGGAGACAGTAGATCGCTATGTGAAGGTGGCCACGAAACTCAGTTCCCTTCCAAAGACATGTGTGGCGCTGGACCTGATGGAAGCGCACTTGGGTCGAGAGTCTTGTTTGGACGGCATCACGGTTCTCAGATCCCTTGCAAGTCTCTTGGCTTAAATAATAACCTTGGCCAATGTGTCGTGCTTGCAAAACGTTGCAGGGAAAACTTTAGTTTTCGATGGGTTTGCGTGAAACTTCTTTCGAGGCTTGGCATTCGATGATGACGATCTAGCTTTCATCGCAGCTCGGTGAGACGATTTTTTGACACTCTGGGATTTTTTGACGCTTGGGGAGTTTCTAGATAGAGGTCATGAGGAATTCGAGTTTTCCATTGTTTTTCATTGTTCATCAAGCCCTGTTCTGTTGAGTGTTCCAGGTGAAGAAGCTGATGCTTGAGCAACGTGCTGGCCTTCGAAAGACAGAGCTGGGCAAGTTGAAGTCTGGTGGTGCCTCATATGATGTGGTGACGAGACTCAAAGCTTTGCTGGTACGAAAGGACATTTTGATTCATCTACGCACCTGCATGCCTCGCTTTGAAGAGACCTTTGAGACCTTCATGGCAGATAGTTGGTTTTCAAGGTTTAACATCGCACCCGATGGGTCGTTGATTTCGCCAACCGAGACTTGCAAAGACGCAGAGGACTCAGATGAAGCACCGGTCGTCAGTGAGGTTAGCACTTTCACTGCATATACACCACTCATGAACCTCCTGCAAAAGATCAACAGAGGATCTTTTGAGGCTAGCATCTGCAAGATTGCTCGCGAGTCTGTCCCAGGAAGCATGGTGTCCATGATTTTAAAAATTGTGGCTTTTGGTTTTCAGGTTGAGGTGTGTGTGTGTGTGTTTGTACGGGTCCATCGGTTACCTTGTTCATCCTTTTCCTTCTCCTAGGAAAAGCACTCAGCCTGAACATGATCAACAAAGAGGATGCCTTGGGGAAATTAATTTGCCACTTGGACTTATGTAGAATTGACACGGACGGATTTTAAAGTGTGCTTGGCAATCGTGTGCTTTGCAACCGTGTCTATAAGGCGAGGTCAAATCCAAATACGATGCTGATTTTCCAGTGGTGCAAGAAAAGTCAGAACCAGCTCGGCAAGTTCACTCTGGCATGGAAGTTATCAACCGCGTCGAGATTGCTTCGGAGGATGACTACAAAGCTGCCCTAGCAGAGCGCAATGCTCGAGCGAGCCGTCATGAGGAAGATCGTGTGAAGGAGCTGCCATGTCTCAGCGATTTTTTTTGGGGGGGACCGATTTGTTTTTTAAATAATTTGTGAAATTGTCCGAGTCCAGTGGGGATTTAGGTCCAATTACTGGTCTGGTGTAGATTGGGTGTTAGTGGCGCTTCTTGCAGGAGTATGCGCACAGCCGGGTGGAGTTCATCGTTGCGAAATTGGATACCACTCTTGGATCTAAGCTCACCAAGGCGAAGCTGATGACCGAGCGCAAACGCAAGTTGGTGATCTACAATGTCGCGGGCGATGGGGCGATTGCTTGGGATGCTTGCAAGAAAAGACGGGCGAATCTGTACTCGGGCACAGGCCCTGGCTTTTCGGAGTCACGGGCAAAAAGCGTTCTGGGTGCCTATGAGGCCATCCAGGTATCCGAGCGAGATGACGCAGTTTCCCAGCGCAATGTCTTGGCTTGCCTGTCTAGGGTCAACACAAACAGAGCGGCGAAGGGGGCCAATGAGAACTTGAGAAAGATTGTCACCGACAAGTTTTCTCAAACAGCTAATGTTACCTGGCATAAATTGTTTTTTGTGTGTGTGCCATGTGGTGTAAAAGCGTGGAGGTTTACTGTGTCAAGCGAGGCACTTGTCGACCCTGAGCCAACAGATTTGCTGGCCCGCCCTTTGGATAAGCATTAGTGGCAAACAGCGACTCTGCGTTTACAGTTGAAACTTCACTCACTAGTCTTTGTTGGGTGTGCGTTGGCGCTAAGTTCTTTCTGTGTGCTGAAGCCTGAGTGAGGTTTTCGCAGAGGCCGTAGGCCCTTCCAAGGGTCCGTTGAAGAAAAGCTGCTGCTCCGATCGGTCAAAGGTTTGCAAGAAGCCAAATCAAGCATGAAGTACCTCAAAGCAGACACATTTTTCAGCCGATTTCCAGCAACTTGATTCAAATTACGAAAGACCAGGTATCAAATACTTTTAACAACTGCTTCATGAAAACGTTTTTCAAAGCATTGTCTTGGCCTGAATTTGAACGACGATAATCAAGGTTTCGTTACTTCCAGTTAATCAACTGCCACTTTGCTCCACGGCGGAGTACAGCCAGATCTTCGCGGATGATGACGCAGAAGGAGACAGAGAAGAGGAGGAGAGAACGAACGCTGAGGTTTGTTGGTAGGTTTGTTGTGAAGCATTGTTAAGCATTGACTGATGACAACACTTGCAAGTGTCAACCACGCCCCTTGGAGGACTTGGGCAATGAAGATGCATCGGACATGACCACGGACATGAATGACAACAAATGCATTGCATTTCCATACGAACATGGACCGCCGTTGACCCAGGAATTGATGCACATATTCTCTGCAGAGATCCTTGTTGATTGCAGCCCTCAAAGCGGCTACTCAATCCTTTCTGCATTGCTTGAGAACGTTCGAGCGGTGGCAATCTGCAGAAACAAAGTCCACCGAGATTTCATCACCAAGAACCTGTCTCTAAACTGCAAGTATTGTCTCGATTTGTTTCGCCTGATGCTGCTTTGGAAGCATTGTACTAAGTCCACCGAGAATTCATCACTTATTGTCCGACGTTTCGATTTTTTTCGCCTGATACCTCTACGGAAGTATTATCAAAAGCATTTCTTGAAACCATTGGCGGGTTTTGCAGATATCCTTTCAAGTCATAATTAACTCATGGCAGGTATGAGTGGGTACGACGTCGCCGCATGCTGCCAGATTTCCAGCCTTTGGCTAAGCCTGATCACCTGAAGGAATGGGAGTTGAAAGCGAAGCCCAATCAGCGCCCAGTTACCCCCGGTCAGCAACGCCCAGTCACTACACCTGTGGTCACACCGCCAGCACCACCGCCGGCAGCACCGCCAGCGGCACCGCCAGCGGCCACAACGGGTAGCGGTAGCGGTGATATGCTGGCATCTTTTGGAAGTCTCATTGTCTGAGAAAATTCTGAGAATGCCTGAGAGCATAGTTTTGATTTTCAGCCCTGATGGTCAAATATTGGAAAAAACACAAGATAACACAAGTGAACAATCTGCTGGGAGCAAATTTTTGATTTGCAGCGACTGCTGGTTAAAGATGGTGAAAGAAACGCAACGGACCAATCAGGTGACCAATCTGCTGTTTTGCTTCGGACGATTGACGGGACACATGTGTTGTCAGACTTTCATATGCCTGCTGGAGTCACTGTAGACCCCAGAGAGCGAGAGAGAGCGTGGAAGAAAACATGGCGCAGGTGGTGGCAGAACAGTCTACTAGATGAATGAATTTGACATTTGACAGTGCAATGATGAATGAATAATTGTTTTTCCTGATTTGTGAAATGCCAGAATTGAAAGAAAGACACTGTGATGCGCAGCACGTGGGATCAAACATGGGGGGTAAGAAAGAAGGAAAAGTTAAGAAGCCTGCTGAAGAAAATGAGTTAGCCAAGTCGGACAAGAAGAAGTTGAAAAAAGAGGTCAGAACCTAAGGCAAAATGTTATCAAGCATGAATCGCTTCTATATCCTCCCAAAAATTAAGGTCCGACGTTTCATGGCTGACAACGACGCAAGTGAGACTTGGTTGCCTAGAAACTGTCAAGTCATCACAACGCCACACCTACAATTCAATGACAGATTGATTTTTCTTTTACGCATGATCTCAGAAAGACTACTATGATAGGATGTCAATGATAATTCTGAGTTTGGGCAGGCCAAATTTGTTGTTGCAAGCCACGAACCTGAGGACCTTACCCTGAGACGTGTGATTGAGCATGTGAGTGAGAAAGTAATGCCATGTGAAATGGGCAAGGCTTACAATGTTGTCCATAAGGCCGTCATGAAGATTTTAGACAAAAGACGTTCAGACCTGAACGATCGAAAGAAGATCCCCCACCCCAGGTAAAAAGTTGCGCTTGCAAGACTTGTAGGGTTAGCCTGACAGTGTTACATTATAAGTTTGTTGGCCGAAGGTCCCACAAACGAGTCTGGATGTGCTCGCACTCACTTGCAGATTTGAGGATCTCAGAGAATCTCAATTGAAGGTCTTACTGTATTCTGATTTTGGAGGTACAATGTCATTGTAATAGTGAAAAACGTATAAACTTGAAATTGTGTCAAAGGCCATTGGGTACATCAACAAATGTGTTTTCCCGTGTTCTTGCAATGGTGAGCTGGAAGCCTTTCTTCACAGCAGACTGCATAGACAAATTAATCGATGAGATCCCTGACCACCCTCAAGCAGCAGGGAGAGGTGGTATCAAGTGCCCAGAAAACCTTCAACAAAAGGCGGGGTACCGTAGCTGTGACACGACCTGATGTTCATGACATCGGACGTCACCATGGACAATTGCGATGTTCTTGATGAATTCATATCTGCCACCCCTGCTTCCAGCATGTCGCAAAAGATCACAAACATCGGTACTAATGATGGACCAACACTCGCGAGGTGTTGGCAGACAATTGTGTCAGGACCTTGGAAGAAGGGGCTGTGACTTGTTGTGAGTCCACACGTTAATGTTGACTTGTTGTGAGTCCAAATTTGTCTTCTTGCAGTGAGTATCATTTGAACTTTGAGGTTGTGAAGGATCGCATTACCGACGCGGAGTGTGGCCCCCGTGCCTTTATCCAGTCTGCGTTGGCTCAGCAATTTCCAAGAAAAGAGCCATTCCAAAGATGGAAGAAACTCAACGATGATTCTTTCTTGCAGCATGTTGCAGCCACGAAATCTTATCAAATTTCGTCCGTTACTGTTCCATACCATTCCTTAGATGTTGGCTTGTTTTTGGCTAAGGAGAAGCAGCAAATAGCTGACGCTCGAAAGATTGCACATCAGTGGTTGAGCCAACATGCAAGGTGTTCTGCCTGCCTTTAGCGTTTGGAAAGTTCGCATTTTTGTCCGTTGCAGTGCACATGAGGTCCGTTGAGATTGGCGGTGCTTTGCTCTTTGACCTGGTGAAGCGCATTTCCGGGATCCCTTTTGATACTTATTTGCAAAAGATGAAGCTCCAAGGTTTCTGGTGCGATGCGGTGTTTATGCATTGTCTAGCAGCTTGTTGCAAGACAGATGTAATGATTTACAGTGCTGATGGACATCAGACTTTAGTTGGTGCTGCAATACATGGTGAAGAAATAGAGTTTGTGGTCCCTGTGGTTTTGAGTGAACGGTACCACTGGTGGGCAGTGGTGCCTGCTGCTAGTGACCCTGCGGGATCTGTGCAAATCTCTCACCGCCAGCCATTGGACTTGGTGCCTAGGCTTGATGTGTCTGCAGAAAAATGTTTTTTTGCGGTTCCCATGTTGTTTCAAATTTGAACTTTCCTGAGGCATCTATACAAGTTGCAGATGACAATGAAGATGCAGATGCTGTTGTGCCCTCCACGTTGGATGTTGGGCTTCTGCCATTGCAGGAAGAAGTCAAACTTTGTGAGTGCATGCTTCATTGGAACCCATGGGAGCTGCCCAATGAAAGCCTTGTCGCTGCCATGCGGACCCATGTCTTAATACCAATTCAATCTTAATTAACAACAGCTGTAGTAGGGGGTAATCAAATTCAGGAATTCCTGACTTTGTAGCAACAGCCAAGGAATTTGAGCGCCCAAACGACTGGACTTCCAGCGTCTATCCTTGCAAAGAGCCGGCAATTTGCTATTTTACAATTGGACCGGGAGGATCAAGCCACCAAGGACTCTGAGTTTGAATTTAGCGCCGGCTTGAGGAATCATCTTAACAGCGCAAACTTTCACATGCATGTGAGATTTTGGAGAATTGAGGAGATGCATCCACACAAAGCATATCAACGAGCAGAGAGGGCCTTATGTTCAATGGCTGCTATTGGAGTCGGAAAATCTACTCGGTCCCAGGATGGACCCTTGAATCGGGCAGCTGTCGCAAAAGCATATCTCCGAGTGGAGAACTTTCTCAGCCTTGTTCAGATTGATGCTTTGCTTGCAAGAAACTTATTTAGTTTTTTGGATGTGCCTTCTAGATGTCACTCACTGGTTCAGAAAACTTGCCATGGCCATGCTGGCTCATGTGACTCTAAGGAAAAAAATTTGGAAACATCGTGCTCCAGGGGGAAAGTGGAGCACAACTGTCTTGAGAGATTTCGGGCCTGCCCGTCTTTGGTCAGGAACTGGCGGTTTTTGTGGACAAGTTACCCGAGGCAACATCGACGTCAGCTTACCTTGGACATAGTTCGGAAAAAGCAGTATCAGTTCATGGGCATCCATGTGTGTGTTGAAGCTTTCAAAATCCTTATAGGGATAAGCTTAGGAGCATTGCAGAATTTTAGGGAGATGGCGCAAAAGGGTACTATCACAATCGTATCAAAGAAGGAACTTGGACTTTGGCAAATGGTGACAAATGGCCCACGTGCCAACAAATACTTAGAGTATCAGTTTCAACAGCTGTGCTTCTTTTACATTTTCGAACTTAGACTCACAGTTTTGCGGGTAGTTACTATAGGTTCAATGATAAATCGAGGATTTGCAATGATAAGGACGCCCGAACTTGGGTGGAGCTCTATGCGGAGCAACACGGCGAATGGAGTCCGATGAACCAGAAGATTTTCTTGCCAGCTGGCAAGAAGTCGCACTACCACGCAACATATTGCTATGAGCGGTTTCCTGACTGGCATGAGATGCAGTTGACATTGAGTTGTTCAAAATTCATGATGTTCAAAATTGTTCTTGTATTAAGGTCGCAGCAAGACCTTGCTCATTTGGACGGGGCAGCAGCTGAGCTAGCCGTCTTCAGACGGGCATGGGCGGTTGAACTGCCCTGGGTTGTTCTAGCAAAATCAGAATCACTGTTTACGGGATGCACCGTGTGCTCTTACCTACAAGGTCTGATTGACAGTTGCCCACGTGACCAAAAGGTGGTGATGCAAGCACTCAGGGCCCGCTTAGGCAAGCACTTCAGTTTTCAAGGCGCTCAGCGCCTGGCAATCCAGAAGATTCAGGAGAGCGCCAGGAGATCTGATGGTGATGAATGGATACTCGGCTCGGATAAGTTACCTAGAGTCAAATTTGATGTTTACCCGTGAGACATTTTCACACTGTGTGTCTTCTGTCCATCAAATCGAGCTACGTCGGGTCTCCAAGGGCGATATCGATCGACAAGATGGACCAGAACAAATGCAAATTGCCATGTATTGCTGGCATGTGACTCGACTTTTCCAAAGCCAGCTCCCTCAGTAAGTCCGTAGAAAGACTTCTCTGAATGTGTCTTTGTTTGAATGAAATGTCATTGTCAGGTTGACCACTCCTCTCTTCAAAACTGGAGCTCGGTTCGTTGCGGGGGTGGTGGGAATTTCTTGGCATGGCCCACGTTGCTTCAGCTGCAATCATGAGAATGTGATTGTTGGGGAGAATGTGAATCATTAATTCACAGGGACACTTTTTTGGGGGCGAAACCCTTTAGGTGAGCACCAACCGTGGAGGGTATGGACAGTTCTCGAGAACTCCAAGCACGGAGCTAATATGCAAGCGACTTGGCATAAGTCAAAAAATCAAAAACTATCATGTGTTGGGTCAACTCTGCTCGTGGCACATCGCCCAAGGCCTCCATCATACTGCGTGAATTCCACTGCGCCGCCATTTCTGCACAATCAGTCCCTGAATCTTTCAGCAGCTTTTCTGCATATTTTTGCATCTAGCGGGTATTGTCAGTCATCATGTATTAAGTCACACGCACACACTTTTCAAATGATTTTTTTTGAGGCATTATCTCGGACAATACGCCAAAAGAGACGAAGAACGGGACTATGATGACGTTCGGAATGTGGTTCCTTTCAGTCATGAAAGAATCAAGACTACGTTCCATCACCTGGGCCTTTCCACTGGTCGGCCACAGTCATGGCCCCATCGATCGTTCTTTGGCTGTGCTTGATATTCCTTGTCAATGTGATTTTTCCAAATTGTGTCTGCATAGCAGTTCATTTTGTTGGGTCGCCATTCCGATCAGGCTTTTTTTCGAGGCTGGTTGTGGGACTTAGAACGCAATCCTACTGCACTTTCGCAGAGCTCGAACAGCATTGCGTCCGGTCTTTGAGTGGCTTGGCTGAAATACCTTGATATTGTGTGGTGCCACAGTTGGTTGGTTGTATCTTAGGAAGTTGTGATTCCATACTTCAAGTTGTATTAGTGTCAGGCTACTTAACACAGCTTTGCCCTTTTGAACGATTCTGCGGATTGAGGAGGCTTTGATGTGGGGCCGTGGCAGCACTTGGGCTTGACTTCGGACATGGAGCAACTTAGAAAGGTGGTGGGTATTGAGTTCAAGCGCTTGAGAAATATCCATCACATTGAGCTGTTTCGCACCAGAGAGGGGCTCTTCGCTCAATGGAAACAATTTGTGACCTCTGATGAGTGGTCCCGGCCAGTCCACTTGATGGGGCATCAGCAAATGGCATTGCTTGCGAAGATGCGACCACCTGACATCCAGCACAAGTTCGAGAACCATCAGGTTGATGCCCAGGTCAACTTCTTAAATCAGCTTGAACGGGTTCTGGCAGCCGCAGGAAAGTTTGACCAATTCCAAGGCGGCTTGGAATGGCTGCGTGAGATTGCTACCAATCAACATGACTTTCGAATGGTTTCAATGGAGGAAATTGTTGCAGACCTTCATCGCTTAGGATCATTGATGCCTGCCATCCATGCCCACGACCGGGATCTGCCATCCTTTCCCGACGACATTCTTTTGTCTGTCGCTCCAGGGGCTGACATTCAATCTCAACCAGCACAATCGCTTGTGACAATCGAAGGCGCAGTGACTTCTGACAATGGTGGGCGCAATCCCTTTTTGACGCCTGGCGATTTGATCATCATTGGCCCAATCAATGCTTCTGGCAAAGGCAAAGGCCTTCCATTCCACATGGGAGCATTGATGGATATCGATTATGAGACCAGCAAGGGTTACTCGGACGACTGGGATATCGTCTTGTTTTTGTTTTTGTTGTTGTTGTTGTTGTTGTCGTTGTTTTCGCCCTGTGTGTTCGAACTTGCTTTCCACATTTACTGGCCCATTCTTGAAATTGAGGCTATGTGAGGTGGATGCACCCCCAGCAGTCCAGCCAGGAACTTTTTCGGGCTGGAAGAAAAAAGCAGATCATTGATGTCTTCGGACCTTGGGCCTGGGCTGATGAGATGCCATTGGACAAGCTGCAAGCGCTTCCTGCTGCAAAGAGCCTTGGACTTACCGTCGTGAAACTTGCCTCCTTGCAATATTTGTGTTTCCCACTGATTGGCTGCCCAAGGATCACATCGGACCAAGTTTTGGAATGGGATTTTGAATGCGAAGGAGTTGACAAGGCAGAGATCCCATTTGCGATATTGGACTCTTTGGTGGACACACACGGCATTGATCTGACAGGTTTGAGCCTTTCTGCCACATCCCGTGGCACTCGGTTCAGAACCCACAGGCTAATGCCTTGAAGCCTTACCTTCCACACCGCACAGTGAAAAAGCGCTAAAGGGTGGTTTAGTTTGGAACTTTTGTTTGATACTGAACTAGATTTTTGCAGTTATGACAACATGTGACAACTTATGACTGCACGATACTGTGGGTTCGACTCATAGGGTTTGTTTTCACCAGCAGATGACTGATGGGCAAGTTGCGACTTAAACAAATTATGATTTATATTTCATCTTGAATTGACAGTCAGATCATTTGGCCCAGAAAAGCAGGATGAGTTCAACAGGGGACTTTATCTTGTTCGCATTGTGCCTGTCGGTTTTTCTCAATGTTGCTCTCGCGGCAGCTTTAGTGGTGCTTCTGTGCAGCTGGGGTTGTGCCAAGACTACAGTGGCAAAAGGAGAAACTACAGCCACTCAAGTCGGCAAGAAACCAGTGGTAAAGGAAGAGGAAGTTGAAGAAACACCCGTGCAGAAACGGCTGGCACACATGGACGAGGCCGATGAGATTTGCTACTACCCCGCTTCGCAGATTTATCACAAGCTAGGATGCCCGTACCCTGAGCGTGATTTGAACAAATGTAAAGTCAAGATAATGAAGCCATGCAAATATTGTTTCCCGCAACAAAAGCCCAAGAGAGGCTGAACCATTGGACCATGACGTTCTTTTCTCAGTGCGGAAGTTATAAAAGGCTGCCCTCGCTTTTTGACCTTGCCATGGCTAATTTCCACCTTTCATTGACTCCTATGTTAGTTTTGAACCGGCAGCAGTTTTTGAAAACATTGTGTCGGGGTCAGGTTAGTGGTTAGTGTCATTGCCGTCTCAATAGTCTCAATGCCAATTTCGTTTTCTTGACATCTGGGGTCATTTAGATTGGCAAAGCATTGTTTTCCAGGATTCGATTTTGATTTGCCAGTGTTCGGAGGAAAGAAGGCAAACATTGACTTCTCAAGCCATCAACGGTAGGATTCGTGTGTTCATTGACGCTACTTGTAGCCATGCCCTGTTTCCTGCTCATGCCAAAAAAAGTTTTCGGATGAGATCTACGCCGGACGAAAGTGTTTTGTGAAGCAATCAATTGCTGCAACTCTGTAAGTTAGCCCAGTGAGTCCTGTGAACTTTAGTCTCGATTTTGGTCTCTGCCAGGCTGCCAGGGCTGCTGCCAAATATGCCAACTTCCGGCCCCCAGATGTCCGGTGAGAATTGATGTCCGATGTAAAGTTAAAAGATGTCCGATGATAAAACTATGTCCAACGATGTTACATCCGATGATAAAACTACTTATGTTCCAGCATGATGTTCAATGATGGTCGGTGTAAATCAACTAGTTCTAGAGCTTAGCCTTAGCAGATGTCCGATGATAAAATCATGTCCGACGATGCTACATCCGATGATAAAACTTTTTATGTTCCTTCTAGAGCTTAGCCTTGAAAGATGTCTGATGATAAAACTATGTCCGACGATGCTACATCCGATGATAAAACTATTTATGTTACAATGATGTTCAACGATGTCCAACGAATTCAGGTGTAAGATGGTGTAAGTCAATTAGTGGATTCTAGAGCTTAGCCTTAAAGATTGTCCGATGATAAAACATGATAAAACTCTGTCTGATGATGTTCAAAAGAAAATGGCAACTATCATGGAATTCTGATTTAAATAGTTGAGCTTCTGTGCCCTGCAAGAATCAAAAGACAGCCAGCATTAGCCAGCAAGCAATTTGAGAGTCACTTTTT
>OMLO01001571.1_pt1 | contig 17725 bp, 8 predicted proteins | sample 1674811 | NCBI WGS metagenome assembly OMLO01 (sample SAMN06265003, study PRJEB25207) | coral metagenome | isolation source: Coral host | place: Mexico:La Bocana,Puerto Morelos, Mexico | collected 2008-11-13 | reverse complement strand
TGGAGACTGCTCCCATGGCTGGCAAATCCTGGCAAGCCAGCCATGAGCCCCCACGCAGAAGGGAGAGCAGGCACCCGCCACACTGTGTGAACAGTGGAAAAGAGGGACGGAGGAAGCCTTGAAGGTGAGGTCCTATGAACTGCCACTCAAATAACATGCTAGCGCCCGTGAACGCTAAACACACACTTCAGTCGAAGAGCACATGGGATCTGGCGCATGCTCATGTATGAAACGCCGCTGACTCCAAACAACACTGGCGCTCTTTGTTGTTAACTCTGTTAAATTGCATTTAACTGCATATATTAGAAAACAAAAATTGTGCTACGAATAAATAGTTCTATCACTGTGCAAAGTTTAAGCTCTATTGGATGACAGACCCATAAGTTATTCTGAGCATGCAGCTTCATGCCCCCTGCTGGCCCAGCGTGACAACTTTATTTAGCTCAAGGAAAAGAAACACCAATGAAAGCTAGAGAGCATGAACAGGACAAACCTGACCCTAAAAGATGAATCCGTTTTCTTAGCCACAAAATTGTAAAAGGAGAGGTGGTTGTCCCAGCACTGTGATGAATCAGTTTAAATCATAATATGACCCAGTTTATAAACTCTTCTGACAACAATTTTGGAAAATGTAATATTCTTTGCCATATTGTGATTATGATTTCTTTGAATTGCTACTCTCCTAAATATTGCCAAGAAAGTCACCAGTATAATTCAATAGCTTGGCCCCATTTGGCTTAGTTCACCTCCCCTAACAAAACAAATTAATACTGGCTTTGGCGTTGAACACTGTGGGTCCTCAGCTTAGCATAGCCTCTGTTAATTAAAAGTTTATTAAACAATTTTATCAAATTGAAACTTTTAAGTCTTATAATTTGTTTGGCAAGCTACCTTAGTGAATAGGGTCTGTCAGAACAAATGTATTGAGAGAAAGCATACAAACAATTGTCAAATACCACAATCCGAAGCAAACTTCTAATGAAAGTGGATTTAGAATATATTTTTTTTGTTGTACAAGAACACCCAGCAATAATAAGCTATTTTTCAGTAATGAATGTACAATTTTACACTGGACACTGGTATCAGAACATTAATGGACTGAAAGATTTATCAGAACATCTTAAAATTACGTCGGAAATGATTGACATGTGGTCAACTACAAACGGAGGATATTGGTTCGCCTCCAATTCCTCTTTTTAACTTTCTAAACGACCTTCCCATCAAATGATGCATATTTTACTGAACAATACGAGTCAGAGCTGAGAGTCGACACAGGTAAGTCTTTATTAATAAACTGCTTCGATAACAGCGTAATCAAAATACAGGAGCAATGGTTAGATTCTTTAAAGAAATCACTTACAACAAAGAAATGGAAAATAAAGATGAAAGAGAACCTTTAAATTGAGCGTACGGAATATAAAAGGGCGAACACAAGCCCTAGGAATAGGTTCACTGTGTAGGTAGCCATAATCGTAGCTCAAGTTCCTGTTCCTGACACGAACACTAAATATTTCAACTTTGTGCAAGCCAAGGCCAATCAGCCTCCTTTTCCAACACATTATCAACGGGCGGGCAGAAAGAGCGACAGAAATTCTTGTTACAAGTTCAAGCTTTACAGCCGTTCAAATCACTGTGACAGAACCATGCGCTCAACAGAGCGAAAGGAATATAGCTAAACTTATTAAACTACATGAATGATCAAACCCCCGCACTAACCTGGAGATGTTCTTGAAACCTAATGGGTAAAAGCTGCGCCATTTTCACTTAATTTGTCCACAGAGCATCCAACTAGAGACTGAAGTACAAGGAGGAGCCAAAAGGCGCCAATTATAAGAGAAATACACGTTGAACTCGAACTCTACTCAGTGCTTGGTACAAACGAACATGGAGGACGGCAGCCGGTGTGGTCTTTAGAACGAGGCTTGAGGGAGGTGCCACGTGAGAAATATGGCGGACCTAGGGTCACGTGCTACGGCCTGAATTTGTTTGCCTTTGAAACCTCTAGCCTTCAACGTTCGATTATATTGTCGCATCGAAACAATTTTGGGACTACACTTTTCTGTGATTCTAAGTTTACTGTGTTAATTATGAAAAAAGGATTGAATTTGAACCAATTTTTACATGTAATAATAACCAGTCTAGGTCAGTTTAGCTCAAAGTAAATATGGATATATTTACATCTAGTTTAGCTAATGGGAATGCATTCTCTTAAAAATCCTTTTCTCGTGAAAGACTTCGAAGATTGCAACAAATTTATTCATCGTTGCAATGACTCAAGGGAAGACATCATGAAGGAAGCGTAGTACGAAATGGATCATGGGAATATTTGTCACGCGTGTGGTGATAGACGAAGATAATCATATCGCCGAGGGCCCAAAAAAGTGCAAGTTTAAAACACTATAAACAAGATTAAATGGCAACAAGTAGTTCCATGGCTTAGAGGATGAGCGGAAATGTCCTATGAACCACCAGTTCTTTCAAGGAAACTTGGCCTTGGTGATGCGAAAGCCCCCGAAAGCAACAGTAGATTAGAATCACGTCTTAGTCATGGAGAGCAGCCAGGCATGTATAATGCATATTTGTAGAGCGCAAACGGGCTAAAAACCGTGATTTTAAGAAATCGTCGTACCAGTGGTTGTATATATGTAATGTGTTTTCTTTATCTTAGTAGCTAATGGTCTGACAAGATCACTGCCCCGATTTGAAGAGAATTTCCAGCGAGAAGATTTCAAACTTCTGATAGATCCCGCCATAAAGAAAGGACATGCTAAAATCTACAGATATAATGGAGTGTTTCCAGGGGTAGGATTATAAATCGTGAATAAATGCGTCGTAATCGTTTGCCATAGTTTCCGTAGAATTTTTCTAAACTTAGTTGTTTCACTTCTTTCTAGCAACCACCGGTTGTGCCAAAGGACCCTCGCTCCAGGAGAACGAGAATATGGACTCTCAACAAAGCCGATTTACCAGTTCCTAATTTCAGGGTTTGTTTGGTTTTGATCTTCCCTAAAAAAATTCTTGAAGTGTTTTAGAACATTTTTCTTGTTTCGTTATGTTTAGTGTAAGTGATTTATCGATATGGTAATTATTGTTGCCTGGCCAATTAAACGATTGCCACTTTACAAATCCAAGTAAGCCCTATTGTTTTGGTGATTCCCTTTTCATTAGGTGGACAAGTGGTATGTGGGAATTCCTCCGCAACGCGAAGTGCACTTTTCGGGCTTAAATGACAACGTGGACAAGAAGTTTTTACAAGAGATGTGTGAACGCTTTGGCCGAGTCGATGCCATCAAAATATATTATGATCCACAAACAAAGAAACACGCCGGAAAGGGTCGTGTGACTTTTGCAACTACCAACGCTGCTAAAATGGCAGTTTCAAAATTGGATCACACTTCTGTCATGGGAAACATCATTAAGGCACATATTGATCCCAACATCAAAGGTAAATTATGGGTTATGCAAGTTTTGTTGACCATGAATGATTTGTAATCGAGTTGAAAGTTTCAGCATTGTGTGACGGTTTAAGTTGGTTTGTTATTGTTTTGAGACGAAAGTTGTTAATTTCAATCGTTTCATGCAAGTGCATTGTGGGAAACTATCCAACGAGTGGAAGTTTGATACTGGAACAGAAAATCATACACAGAGGACATCCTAAAGTTATAAACCTGTATTGAAACAACCACTACTAGTAGCTTTCTTTTAGTATTCTCAAATGACAAACAAATTTCTCATTATTAGTGTTCTCTATAAGCACATATGATTGAGGAAAATAAATTTCTTACCAGTGTGTCTGGGCATGCTAGCAATATTTGTGCTTATAGAGTACATAAGAAGCAATAACAACTTTTCATGTCTTCTGTTTACCTTTTCTTAACCTTTCCAAGCCTTTTGTCTTGCATGCATCTGGAAAACAAAACAGTGTGTTTGGTTGGAGGTTCTTTGTACTCGTTAATAACCTCATTAGATTTTGGCATACTGGAATTATATTTAACAATAAGTCACTAAAGGCGAAGTGGGTATGTGGGAATATTCCAAGGGGAATATTCACCAATATTTCACTTTTTGTTTGTCATTGTCACACATCAATTAACAACTATGTGCACATTTCACATGGTTTAATACATCACACAGCAAGTGTTTTTTGCATGTTTTAAATTGTTTTACCTCTAAATAAAGTGTTGCAAAAATTTAATAGCTGTCTTGATTTACTTATGCATATTGACATATTTACCAGAATTTAAAAGCTTTCTTTGTTATATTGAGGAAATTTTTCACATCTTACCTTTGAAAAGTGTGACTTACTCCGAACTTTGTTGCATGTTTGGTGTTTCTTGGAATAACATTTTCTTTCATTGTATTAATTTCTTATCAGAGATATCAACAATGTGTCAGAAGGCCATAAATTTAGAAAATTAGTCAGAGGTGATTATAGCAGAATACGTTGCCATTCTCGACAAATGAGAGCGCAAAATTTCTATAATCACACTAAAGATATATTTTTGAGATGAGCTTTTGAATATGCATGTAATTTGTCTATCATTTAGCTGTAGTTAGTATTATATTATGTTTATAAATACTCTTCTGGTACCATTTAGGACATGATGTTCACAGTAAACAGCGAGGATCAGAGCATCCTCCTGCCAGAAGGAACTCAGGCCATGAGATTTGCACTATTTCTCACTCAGCAGCTCACTTACCAACTCCATCTCCTTCCATATTGTCACAGTCATCATCTGCAGATGGTTCAGTACTGTCACCTTCACTGCTGTTGATGAAAAGCCCTGCATCATCAGTTCGACTGCCAGCAGATGGTTGGGTAGGATCACTAAGTAATTCATGGGATAGGACAACTGCATGTGGCAACAAGTTAACTCAAAGTGGATCAGCCTTGATGTCCCCTCAAAGTGTGTCATCTGTACAGTCTACATTTGAACCTGTCTCACCACCACATGTTTCCCACAAGAATGATGAACCCCCACCCCCTCCACCACCAACCTCAAATCCGCCGCCACCACCAGTGGAGAGAGGTTCGTCAAAAGAGCCTCCACCACCGCCGCCTCATGAGAAACCTGGTCCATCATCTTACATAAAGTATGAAGACATATCGCCTGATCCTGTTTTCTCCCCTAGAGATGAAGATAAGTTAGTATCTTCTCACAGAGAGGATGATGTCCATACAATAACCAAGCTTATTGAATCATGTAGAAGGGAGTCCACAGTTAATTCATCACCTCCTAGCAAAACCCGATCACCTCGCATTGACAGAAATGAGAGTTACACAAAATGGGAAAAGAGGAAACAGTTGGAACGAGAGGAGAGACATCGCGATAAACAAAGAGACTCAGATAGGTACGGTGGTTGCAATGATAGGGATCATGGTCATAAAGATGAACGAAGGTTTGAAAAACATGGAGACTACCGATATAAAAGAGACGATAAAAAGGTTGGTAAAAGGGACAATTACAGGCGGGACGATTATGATAGAAACAGAAGTGGAGGTCGCTGGGACAGAGATGATTACAAATATAGAAAGGACAGATACAGTACAAGTCCAAGGAGAGGGGATGACCGCAGATGGCCTGATTCAAGAAATAGGGATCCTAGACTGAGAGACAGAGATGGTGAGAGTGGTGATGGAAAAGAGATGCATAGTAAAAGACTAAATGAAAGAGATAAAGAAGGACATAATGGGGAAGATGAGCACAGTCGTGATCCCAGATTGAAAGGAAGAAATCTGGAAACCTCTGATAAGAAAATGAAAGAACAGAAGAATGAAGGAAGTAGTTCCAGAGATGCTATTAACAAGGAAACTAGATCAATGGACAATGAAAATAACATTTTAGACCAAGACAGAGAGAATAACACTTCTGATTTAAGAGTCCAAGATCCCAGATTACAGGGAAAAGACAGTGAACAAAAAAATATTTATCAGTTTGAGTTTTCTCACAATCTCAGCTGCAAAGATACTATTGATCAAGAACAAGAAAACAATATTACTCAGGATGAAGATCTTTTGTGTACATCTGATTTAGGAAAAATGGATAGTGTACCAAACAATTCAAGTGCAGCAGAAATTATCTCATCTGTGGTAACTGGTGCCTCATTGGGGGAAACAAAATCAGTCAACAGGTACTCCGAGGATGCTTATACACTTGGTGTAGAAACCTGTTCTGATGAGGAACCCTTACCTCCCGGTGATGAGCATGATGTTGCTCATGAGGTACAATTAGACATTACCAGAAGCAAAATCAAAGCTGCACAGAATGCTGTAAAGAAGCGAAAACTTTCTGAGACTCTTCAGGATGACAAGCAGAACAGTGGATCTAAAGCTAAGAAAATACAAATAGTCCTAAAAAGTGTTCAGCTTAGTGGAGCTGAAACAGAAGAGAATCCTTCATTGAACTTAGATAATACACTTAAGGATAACAAACATGGGGATGAAGCTCACACAGGTTGGAGAAGGGTTTTGCTTAATGCTGATAAGTCTATGCCTGAAGTTGGTGCAGATATTGCGGTGGCTTCTTCAGAAGCAGAGGTCAGTTCATTTGGAGTGAAAAACTTACCACTTACTGAGGATATCTCTCCTTGCAATTCTCCTGCCATTGAAACAACAAGCCAAGTGGAGTGCAGTAGCTCCACGGTTTCCAAAGAACCAGTTTCAAGTGACCTTTATTCAGACATTGAAGGAAATGATGATGACAATGATGTTAATGATGTGAACAATGATGATAATGATGATGCCATGTCACTGTCATCCATTAGCTCGAATGAAGACACTTTAGAAGTGACTGATCCAGATAGCAAGCCTTTGCCAAAGCCAAAAGGCATTTCTGTTCCACCTCCTAGTGTTGTTTTTCCACCCTACCCACCTCCTATATTCAACCCCAGCATACCACCCCCACCCTTCTTTAACCCAAGGGTACCTCCTCCACCCCTAGGGCATGTTTCTGTTCCTCCTCCACCCCTTCCTACAGTCCCTCCACCTCCCAATATTTGTCCACCTTTACCATCAAGGCCCATTCTACCACCAACAGTACCACCACCTTCTGGCCCACCTATTCCAGTTCCACATCCATCCATTCCTCATTCCTCATTTTATGACACAAGGATGTCACCACAGTTCTCTAGTGTCAATTTTCCCAACAGTGGAAATTATGGCTTCAAGAAAATAGAACAGAAGAAGCCTTGGAGAGCTGTAATCATTGACGAGGTTTATGGGAACATCTGTGGTGATTTGGATACTGTTCTTAAGAGGGATATATTTAAAAAACTTGTTGAAGCATCTGCATTTAAAGCTTTGGAATCCTGGTGGGATAATCAGACCAAACCTAAGGTAATTTTCATTATCAGATTGTGCTACAATTCACTCATTTATTTGGTTTATTCATGAATAGTAATTATTACTGAATGTATTCTCCTACAGTTTTGTTTTATATCAGGTTTTGAGCCAGAGCATGAACTTGCATGCAACATTGTCCCTTTTGCAGGACTATTTGTCCCTTAAAATTTAATGGCTGGGCCATAAATGTCCCCCAAGATCAAAACTTTTCTGTTGTGTTTGAAATACATTGCTACTGGTTGAATCAGGGTATCATGTTAAAACTAATGTACTAGTACCTTTTGATGGCTGACATTTCACATTGTATATTTTTAGATTATTGATGATATCACTGAAATATTGAACAAATGTTTGTTTATTGTCAGCTTATCAAATGTTTTTTAAACATGATTCAAGTCCCGATCAACATTCTAAACCTGTCAAGTAGATGATATATAATGCTTTATTGGCTTTACATATTTATGTCACAGCACATTGGTTGTTCACTTGCTGCCAAATTGGTCCCCTGTGCAGATGATTTCTGTCAATGGTTACATGTATATTTCCTTGGAACAGTGTCCAAGAGGAAAATCTTGGGATATTTTGGATGTGAAAAAGCAGAAAACAGCAGAAATGAATTTCATGTTAAAAAAATGATGATGTGATGTAATATTTGTTCTCCTCTATTTGTCTCTTGGTAAGCACAGGGGGACAAATTGTCTCCTGAAGTCACAAAGCTGGCTCAAACCCTGTTAGAGCAAATCCTTTTCTCAACAGGTTTTAATTAACAGTTGCATCTTTTATCTTAGTCTGACTTGCACTGAGAGTTATGTTGTACACCTTGCTAGTGTTAAGGTTACTTCAAACCTTTGCGTGTGTCCTCTAGAAAAAAAAATTGTACGCATGCTGTTTTCAAGGAAACCCCACAAACTACCGGCATATATCAACAGAAAGGTTATAAAATGTAGAATTCAATAAAATCATGTTTTGTTTTGGATTTTGCTTTTCAAAGACGGCCGGCAAAATGACCGACTAACGTTCCAGAGAATTAATCAGGTATCAAATGCGATCGTTCATGCAAAATAACTGTGCAGTGTTAATCACAAAGCCTCAATCTCCAAAACCGTGTCAGCATTTTCTTTTATTTTTATTGGTTATCTTTTTATAGATCTTTCAAGTTTGACTACCGAAAAATGTGTGTAACCTGTTGCGTAAAGGCCGCCACGAGGAAGATATTTAAAATAAAGGAATTCGCCGACACTGTTTTGTTCCATATCTGTCAGTGAATGTTCTGACCAAATTTCATGGAAAACCGTCAAATCTGCATACCCTAGAATTAATTCATTTAAAGAAAAGGGATTCTCTAGAAAAATGAGTGTGAGATTTCGCCTTCTAAAGATTTATAGATATATCATGCCTTCACAGAGGAATGTGTCAACTTGAAAAGCCGTGAGCCAATGAAATAACAGAACCCCTGGGAAAGCAATAGTGTTAAAGTCACGTTCCAGGTGCACACGGTTCAACCGTGGTCAACTATGGGCAAAAGGAAAGGAAAGCGACGTGCTTTGCCAAAACAAAAACAAACTAAGGAGCGAGTGCCGCAGCGCGGGCTCAACTAGGTACATAAAGGACAAAACAAAAGGAACAAAACATACCTCCACAAAACAAAAACAAACCGAGAAGAAAGTGCTGCAGCGCAGTTTTGAGGAGGCACTCGTTCCAGACAATGAAGAATCTGAGGATGAAGAATAATCCTGGTTCATTCTTGGAAGTCGCTCTCTCGAAACATTGCTTTCTTCTTTCTTGGCTCCCATTTTTTATTTTTCTTAGTCGCTTTCAGCAAGATTTTGCCTTCTATCAGGATGAAATTCAACAATTTTCTTCTTGTTTGGTCCTGTCTTTGTTTTGCTTTTTATCCAAAGGCTTTTTTCCATTCTGGAGCGTTTCATGATGACAAAATGAATTGCTTTGAACTTGTGACCACAGTTATTGAGTGTAAACAAAAAATGTTATCAAGTTTAAATTGGGTCTTTGCTGCCAAAAGTTGCTGGGGTGTTAATGACTTTTAAGGATTATGACACCTTGGAGATTTATTAACTTTTATTAAAAATTCTCTTTTTCTCGATAACTCTCACATGTTTTTATATTTTACGTACATTTTTTTGGGGAAATGATACCTTAAATGACGATCTTTAATTTTCTTGAAAAAAAGAAAAATTGACCGATGTAGCCCCGCAAAGGTTTGGAGAAACCTTAATCCAGCATCCCACTTATAACTTACAACACTGTGTATCTAGTAGAGTTAGGAAAATGCAAGTGAAAATTGCAAACATGAACATGAGTTGAAAGGGAGTTCTCCCAGAATGTCACTAGTGCTTTTTTAACTTGGAAATAGAGAGAAAATGTTTTCTCCTTTTTTTAGCGAACACTGCAGGACAAGGAAAGGAAAATTTATCACTAGTTCATTCTGATTATTAATTTTTAAATGTTTGCTTGTGCAGTCATATCAACACCTTGTCTAGTTCTGTGTTTCTATCAGGTTATTGCATGCAGTAGTTAACATTTTTGGCTTTCATTTATTAGCAATGAGATTATGAACTTGAGTTTTCTATGAGGTGATGGGTGATGAGATGGAAGCACAAATAAATATCTCGAGCTACATCTGAAGTAGAATTATTGAGCTATGTGCCTTTGCATTTTTGTGGGAATTAAATTGCTGTTTTATTTATTACTATTTACACACCTGTGCTAATCAGGTAATTGAACAATTTTGAGATGGCAGTCTATTTACTTTCTTAAGTCTTCTTGAAATTGAATTTTCCTTGATGACAGTGACTCTAACAAACAATGTCATTGTTTATCACTAGAACACTTCACTTACAGTTACAAGTTCATCAAGGAACCTTCCTATGGGTCAAAATCCAACATCCAGTGTTGGACTTCCATCAAATTCGGGTACTGGACCTTCTACAATTGGACCAAGTCCTTTTGAGAGATCTCACAGTACCATGCTTCTTGGATTGCGTGCTTCACTGCCCAAGCTACCCTCCTTTAAAGTTAAAAGATTACCAGAACCCCCTAAAACTGAAAAATTGGATAATTTTACAAGAAAGCGCAGCAACACTGAGTCCACAGATATCCTTGAGCGAGAAGTCAAAAAACGAATTTTGGGTGAAGGAGACTCGGAAATGGAGGCAGATTTGGAATGCAGTTCTGCATGGGACAGGCGACCACGTACTATTAGTAGGTTGGATGAGGGTGACCGTAGTCAGTCACCACAACAACTTGATGACAGTATGGATGTTGCCCCACGTGCGACAATAGTAAGAAGCACTGAAGGTAGTAATTCCTTGGGAAAATTAAATATTATTACCACCCACTTATTTCCTTTCTATTGCAGTAATATATTTGTAGTGCCCTGTCACAAACTTAAATGGAAAAAACATTTTTTTTTTTGTCACAAAGTGCTTGTTGTGATAAAGTGCCCTGTTGATTTGGAATCGATAATTCTTTGCCTGTTTTGAAGGCTGAGTGTTTCACAGCTGCTACTTTAGAGTTTTAAATTTCCTGCAAAGCTTGTGTGAAAATTATGATATTATTGTGCAGTTGGATGTTGCATAATTCTAGTGATATAAAAGCGCTTCTAATCATTTATAACTTGTCATGATGAACATGCACAGTTCCAACTAGAAATCATGTTCTGTAGACTCCAAATGGACACCTCCAGCCTCGCAATGATGTCATAAATTATCAAAGTAAACATAGATTAGCAGATGAATACCATTTTCCAATACTGGATATTGTGATTCAGAGAAATTCAAAATGATAGTGAAATTATTATGCTGTTCCTGGCATTTGTTCTCACTATTTTGTGTCATAAATATTTCATTTAGGAACATTTGGTATATGCATGCAAGAATTTTTTTCAGTTCCCATGCAGTTGTGTAGGCTTTGATACCTTTGATTCAGTCCAACCTGAGTTTACTGCACTTTTGTTAACCCTTATTCTTTGGAAATTAAGAAAACTTAAATTGACATTTGTTTAATTTTGAGGAACATTGTACTGGAACTATTTTTCTTGGAGATACCAAACAGTTGTGCTGGCATTGTTTTGCCGCCCTGTATTGTCACATAGGCTATTAATTGCCTGCATGAATCATATGCAGGACAACAAGAAAAATTGACGTCAGTCATAACACTGCCTGAATGTCCACATGTATGATAATTGATTCCCATTTGCTGTTCCAAAGATGTTAAAGTTTTGGTCCATAGTTTTTATTTTATTTTATTGCACAGGGTGAAGAAAGACCTTCATGATAAGATTTTAATAATTTTATACTTAAGGGAACGTTTCTGCTACTTCTTATTCATTTAAAGCTGATGAGCGGCGACCAAGCACAGGTTCATCTTTGTACCACACACTTTACTCTAGTAGCAGCAGTAGCAGTGAATCAGGAAGTGATGAAAGTGAGTCTGAAGATGACGAGGAGGAGAGTGATGAAAGTGAAAGCCAAAGTGAGGATGAAAGTGAATCACAAAGTGAGGAAGATGACACACAAGATGGGAGCAAGCAGGAAGAAAAGCTGGAAGTCGAAATGGAAATTGAGCAGCCAGATGGTGAAGATCCAGAAATGGTAGCAGTGCTTGTGAAGAACAAACAAGGTAATAAATTTTAAAATAATTGAGCATATAATGCTCTCTATCGTATTTTATACTTTCAAAAAGTTTCCACTCTGAACTTTCTCTCTTATCTGTTGTAAATTATAATATTTAAAATCATGACAAGAGACATTAACGCCCAAGTCGCTAGTGGCGGGAAGGTGCCTACGAAGCCCGGGAGCTACAACCGCAGTTCCATCTCCAAAGCGCTAGAACACCTGACTGGCCTGGCCAACCTGCAACCAAGCCACAAGCCCCCCAAAACAAACGCTACAGACGGTCAAGACACTAACAACCGCCTACAAAAAACCCTACTGACGTTAAATACGCATGTGTACTTGTTAAGATGTATCCTGTTCATAAACTATAGTGTCAAGAACAGATTGTTTCTTATAGTTAGAGAATGGAGATAGATCTGTACATTTCTGTTAAAATGGCAGACAAGTGTATCAGGTTTTTTTTTCTGTGAACAGGTCTGTTTTTTGAACACCCTGAAGATGTGTCGGAAAAGTTACTTGGCTCCAAGGAAAACGAAGATGTAGGACGATACAATGATAACAAAGAACTTGACAAAACAGTTAAATTTAAAACTGTATCTGAAAAAGCTGCACCCACAGAGACATATCGATCTTTCCATATTGCTGATATTGTGCCTGATTTGTTCAAAAATCATGAAGATTCCTCTGTCGTCGAGGAAGGAAAGATATCAAGTGAAAATAAACAAGAAATACGAGAAATAGAACCATTATTAGAGAAAATGGCTACTCAGGATAGTAAGAGAGATTCCGAGGACAATCACAGCAACTTAGAAAATAATAGTACAACTATGAAACTAGAGGAAGATGTCAAAAAAGTTCCCATAGAAGATTCAGTGTTTGGTTTACAAGACAAAAAGACAGTTGAACCTGAAAGTCTGGAGTTCATCTATGAAAAGAAGGCTTACTCTGAAATGGATGAAAACTACAAATATTCTGATGAGCGAATGCCACTTTTGTCCCCTGACAAGCCATTGGCTGTGTCACTCGTTGAGCTCGATCACTCGTATGGTTTAGCTGTCCCAGAGGAACTTGCACCAGTTTGTGTTGAAGAACCTGAGTTATTGGAGGGCAGTATTAAGGAATCACTCCGTAACGACAGAGAGTTGACCGAGTCACCTGTAGTGGACATAGTAACTGTTGACTCTGCACTGACTTTGCTTCCCGTGCCTGAACCTACACAGGTTCCTAAGCCCCAGTTCCCTATACGGTCATTTGAGGCTGATGATGAGCTTGTGTACGAGTTTCACAAACTGGGAATTGATGCAGAGGATTGCTATTACTTGAAAGTCGGCTTTGAACAACTTCAGCAAGTCGCCTCCGATTCAGTCGTAGACGCACACTGGAGCAGTCATCCACATATCCTTTTTGATAAATGGATTTCTATAAAGACTCTACAGTATAATACAATACAATAGAAGTTTATGGTGTAGTACACATGGAAGATAAAATGCCACACAAGCTTATTATCAGGTATATAATACGTGGGTAAAAAGATTAAAAAAAGTATAAGTTAGAATCATGAAATACAATCCAAAATAATAACGTCGACTCACTTTCGCTCGGTCAATACGACGAGGCCTCAGTTTGAGATTTTCCCATAACGACCTCACTGTCGGTTATTAAGTGGTTAAGAACAACCACAATACAGATATTTTTTAACAGTACACTACTAGCTTGGATTCTCCATGAGTGAGCATTCAACTTAGTGAAGCTGAGTTCACTATTGCTGAAAGAAAACGAGGGCGAGTAACATTACAGTTCAGTTTAGCGCTCCGGACGTTTATTTGCTTTTGGTAGGTCGCAATAGAGCGTGTACTGCAGAAGGGGCACGTATTAGGAAATAGTGCTTAGCATCTAGTGAACAACTACGACGCAATACTGACTTTAATCCCTGTCATATAATCTTCAAAATTACGTTCTGACGAGAACGCAGACTACATTAAAGTCTTTTCATTGATTACGTCACTATTGCAGTTAAGGCGCTCATTGAAACATAGCGCTTATTAAAAAGTGACACTCCAGTAAGGGCGCTAGATATCTTCACCCTAAAAAAATGCAGTTCTACATCTACCATTTTACGTTTTTTTTTTTCCTCGGCCAAAAAATGTCATTTCCCTTTTAAGAATAGGCAGTGAGTAGGTAAAGGTCGCAAGAAGAACCAGGTGATTCGTGTGAAGGCAATTATCAAAGTGGAAGATGTTTCTGCGGAATTTGAATTATGTCAAGTGACTATCGGCAGCCAAGCCTTGGTAGGGTTTATTGACTGAAAACAATTGAGCTTCTGCTAGAACATGAAAGTTTGTACTTAAGGTATCTCGGATAATTATTTATATCTGCTCAATGTTTTGTTTAGTCATCAATATTTCGCCTGCCAGTTTTCTTTAACCTTTTTTACCGACTGCTCAACCTATAACGAAATTGCGCCGGAAGCAGAAAACTGAACATGGAGTACGTGTGCACGTGACAGGATGTGCCCGCACTGAAGGGTTTTACAAGATTGACATCAAAGAGAAGGCCAAATACCTCCAGGCTCAGAGGCGACAGCTGCAGTGTCAGGCCAACGTTACTGGCGAAGAGCAGGTATTCAATAGTCTGTGCACATCTTTATCCAGCAGTGTTTAATAAGTGACTGAGGCTGTAGTCACATGCCTCATTTAATCAGTACAGGCCATAATGTTGTGTCTAAGGTTTGGACGATTCAGGGATGGTTGATCGTGTAGTACAGTTACCATGTAATGCGTGAAAGTCACTATGTCTGTGTTTAATAAAGACTGTAGTCGAGGAAGAGATGATTGCTTCATATTTTACTTTTATCGTCAGAAAACAGACGGCAATAAGGCTAAACAACAATCACGGGAACACAGAGCCATTCAAAGAAGATTACAGTCAGCTGTGTGTAACGAAGAATTTGGCGACCTACTTAAATTCAATCAGCTCATGGTAAGAAAGTCAATTTTCTCTCATTGTTTGTTCATTTTTTAAAGAGTATAGACAATTCATAAGAATAAACATATTTTAGTTTATTTTTTAAGTAACTGATTAAAAAAAGACTGGCCGTATTTATTTGCGACATGCGCGTACATTTTTCCCATTTCGTCCCCCCACCCAGTTTCATATGAACGCATCGATATCCTCCAGATCTCTAGGGTATATATCATTGCGCTTACTAAAAGAGTTACCATAGCGGAATGAAATCTTGATTTCTGCGCTAAGATTTTTGTCCGAGAACGCTACAGAATAAGTTTATAAAGCAATGGAAGAGCCCGTCAAAAACCACATGGCAGCAGTTATATTACCAGAAGCGGACCGAGGGCACGAAAGCAAATACAACTACTACTTCTAGCAGGTCTCAATGGCCCGGAAGGTTTTGCAAGTTGTTCTTACATTACCAGAACGAAGAAACGCAGGTCACATAATGTTTTTAAGCGGAAAAATTCTAAGAAATTCCGAGGATTAAAGCTTTCTAAGACACACCCTACTCGAAAAAGTTTGCTCGTGAAGTTGTTAATGAGCAAGGGTCCTACACTACACTTGTATAACCTCTGAATTTTGTTTTGTATTTGTTCGGTTGTTAATTGAGTGTTTATAAAATGGAGTCAAATTTATACAGCAACATTGCTTTTGTATTGTAAGCTGCATGCGTTTGCATGAGTGCGTCTAGAATAACTAGTTTTCTGACTACCGAGGTAGTCGTCAAAAATTCATTTTTGCTTTTGCACTTCTCATCATCAGGTACGTAAAAAACAGCTTCGATTTGCCAAATCGGGTATTCATGATTGGGGTCTGTTCGCCATGGAGTCCATTGCAGCTGATGAAATGGTGACGGAGTATGTTGGAGAGGTGATTAGACAGCCCATAGCTGACATCCGGGAGCGTAGATACGAGGAGATGGGAATTGGTTCAAGCTACCTTTTCCGTGTGGATCAGGAAACAATTATTGATGCTACCACTAAAGGAAACCTGGCGCGCTTCATCAATCATTGCTGTGATGTAAGTCACATCAAACTTTCCTCTACTCAGTCGTGTGATTTGAGAGGGAGTTACCTACTCTCTTCTTGTGGTCGGTCAAAAACGCTACTGACGTTACTCTACTCTCGAACGTCGTAAAAGGCTGGGAATTATTTAGGCCAATTTGAATGGAATTAGCACTTAATTACTGCTACAACAGTATCTCTGGGCACCTCTGTGGCCTGACAGATCAGTTTCGATTTCGTGGATAAACTGCTTCTTACGAAGCGAAACTCTGAAACTCTGAATACCTGTATTGCTTATTAACGAGGTTGAAGGTGCCCTATTGAGGTAATCAAAACAAGTTGGTTCTACCCCATCTCCACCTCTTTTTTCCTCGTACCTCTCCCCTCCCTCCTCTTCCCCAACAGAATGCAGAAGTACCAAATGTAGTAATAAAAAAAGATTACATAATTTTAGTGAATATCTATATTCACTGCTACCTCTTGTTAGTTGCTGTCATCCCCTAAACCAGTCTTTTGGTTTTCCCTGTGTTTACCGTGTACAAGGCACTATTACTCGTAACATAAGCCCATAATAAATAATAACAATATGTAGTTAATGTTTCACTGGTGAAGTAGAGTCATTCCATCAATAAATCCCATGACTGCTGTAAAGTACATTACACTAAGAAATGCATTTGGAATACTTTTTGCGCATTGACTCTCAGTGATTTGTTCTTTTTTTCTTTTCTTTTTCTTCAGCCCAACTGCTATGCCAAGATAGTCACATTAGAGAACGCAAAGAAAATAGTCATCTATTCCAAGAGAGATATTGGAGTCAACGAAGAAATCACTTACGACTATAAATTCCCCATTGAAGACGAGAAAATCCCTTGTTTATGTGGTGTGCCTCAGTGTCGGGGCACTTTGAACTAGCCTTTCAACTTAATATACTGTCTATATTTATATTTATGAAATGTGAATTTTGTACAAAGGATAAAGTCTTGCCTAGCGTATTTTGAAGAGAGAAAACGGTTATAGCTTCAGTAGATTGACACGGTAATTCTCACGTAACAGTTGTAACGTGTCCCTGCCTCACATTTTAAACTATTCAACAAGGATCGCAAGCGTTTCTGAAACTTTTCAGTTCGGTGTTGATGTGATTTCTGTAGGTATATTGACCATAGCACCTGCTGCTTTTATTGCACTGAGCAGAAGTTGTGTTGCTCCTTCGATTGGTCTTCAGTTGTTCTCCACTCCAGCATACTACTGTGGCTCTTGGCAAAACTGTGTTGTATTCGTTATGCAAAGAGGCATTTTGTCTCGCCTTTTGTCAAAGAATGAATTAAAGTTATTTCTTTACTAAATATACAGTCCAGTGGAAAACGTTGTTTAGACTTCTCATCGAGATTTAGTCATTGCCTATTCTCTTTTGACATGGTTTGATATGCTGCTTGTAATTACCCATAAATAACACGTCCTTGTTTTCTCTTAGCGTTGGGAGCTGCGCCACAAACCATACAGATTGAGATATGAGTGTGGATGGAGTTTTGCTTAAGGCATAGTATTACACAAGTGAAAAATTGAATTTGATACCTGAGAAATCGCTGAAAAACAACCGATAGCTATCACAGTGATATTATGGGTAACCCTCCAAAATGGCAGCAAGTGATATGTGTATCTCCCACCCCTCCCCTCTACTTTGGTTAATAATATTCTCCATGAAAGCACTCTAATTGGCATCGCTTACAGGATGA
>OMLO01001570.1_pt1 | contig 17736 bp, 8 predicted proteins | sample 1674811 | NCBI WGS metagenome assembly OMLO01 (sample SAMN06265003, study PRJEB25207) | coral metagenome | isolation source: Coral host | place: Mexico:La Bocana,Puerto Morelos, Mexico | collected 2008-11-13 | reverse complement strand
CTCTTTTTTTCGTATTCAGATGGTCGTGTTAACCAGTTATGCTCTTTTTGTTCCAACTAAGCTAATCTAAAGCAAATTACATATCAACAAAACATCGAGTTTTGTGTTCACTCGGCGTATCCTAGCAACAGCATTATTACTAACAAAAAAGAAATTTCGTAGTAAAAGTAATAATAACAACACTAAAAAGACATTAACGGAGCACATTACTATTTTCAATTTAGTAAGTGTTGGTAATTTTTCATTGTTGATCAGAAAAAAACAATACCACATGAAAGTTCTACTTAAAAGCTTTTATTTAAATGGCCATAAGCTGGGATTTCTTCTACAGACCTATAAGTTAGAGTTACCTGTTGCACCGGAGTAATAAACGGCACTACAAGAAACTTCTCTTCTATAGCTTTCATTTAAATGGTCTCATACTTGGGTACAGGTAACAAGCTAGAAAACCATTGTAGATTATAATGAACAGTGCCACATGAAAGTCACACTCTAGGGTTTCATTCACAGACGTTAGAACCAATTGGTACAGCATTGTAAACGGAAACTACTGCTCAATGTCATCAAGGGCCACTTGTTCTGCATAATAAAAGTAACATATTTCTGATTACCATATTTTTGTTTATTTCTGTACGAATGATGCGCTGAGTTTTTAAAAACAGATTCTAAATTTAGAGCCACATCTGAATTAGGCTGGATAACTAGCTGCTGTTAGGAAAAGGATTCCTTGCTTCTTGTGAGGAACGTTAGACCGGACTCGAGAGGGCGGCGGAAACCTATATCTGAATGGGTTTTTTAACTCACCAGTTCAATGGTTGATGAGCCTATGCAATTTTAGACTTCCTAATTCATTGTGAGTCTATCCTGGCCACGATGTTCAATATCATAATATCTTTTGAGCCCTGACAACCACTGCCTTTGTTATATGTGATGGTGTGCTACATGTTTGAGCTTCATCACAACGAATTGACTGCTTTAGCTTATCTTTGGGAAAAATGTCAATATGTTCTTTCGATCCGCTATTTTCAAACACTTTTACTAAAAGTAAATTGAAATCAGAAGCCATAAGTAGAACTCGATTATCTTTTTTCTGCAGGTGATGAAGGAAAAAAGAAGCATGTGCAAGGCGCTGAGAGAACACTGCAAAAGAGAGTTTATGGAAGACGTTGAGGACGCGCCTACGGCCTTGAAGTAGTAAAATGATGTTTAGCGGCTGACTTGCTACGTCATGTAGTACAAATACAACTAGACAGCGAACTTTTCCAGAAGCCCAGATGCAGATATCTGATTTAACTGTATAGTGTAGCACATGTAATAAAAGAAGATAAGCACTGATATTTCACTCTCTGACTTTATTACTAGACTTTCACAGTAATACCAGTATTATTTTCAGGTTAGTTTTAGCCTCCAAATTTCTGATAACACGCGCACAGGGAACATCCGATGAAATCTTCAGGTAGCAACCTTTGCAATTCATTTGTAACCCAGCAGTTTTAGGCGATTTTGTTTTGTTTAAATGCCATTGGAGTTTGTTCAGGGACTTTCAATGTATACACGACGTCTGTTGAATCGAGCTACCGTTCTGAGTTCCATATCGCTATTTGGAAAAACTGTTGCTTTGCAGTATTGAGTCTTATCCGTCTGAATTCAAAATTCAAAATTTTCTCCGATGATAAGCCTTTCCAGAAACTAAGTCAAGACTTGTGATTAATAGCCAGTATCGTAGACGGAAATTTAACCCTTCATACCAGTGGCACAAAGTGTCTGCGACGCAGGCTTGTGATCAAAAGTAAACCGAGAGCTTATTGTCAGAGAGCTACGAGTGAATCAGTAAAGAGAGCTAGCAGATTCCCTAAGGAAATTTTACTCGGCATATCTCACTTTCAGTCTTTCTTCAAGCCCACCTTATTGTTAACGACACAAAATAACATGATTAAAATGACCCATTTTTCTTTCTTTTAACTTTCATATATCACGAGTTCTTACCAACTTACAGGAGATAAATATCGTATCGGAGAATTACTTAAGTCTGTGCGATAGTCAGGGTAGTTTTGTTGTGATATCTTTGTTAGTGACTGCAAAACCATGATATGCTTTTCTGTAAACAATGAACACTTACAAAGCACAACAACCTTCAAAAGTAAAAATACCCCTGATAGTCTCATGTTATTTGAAAACGGTGTAACAGCCAGTGAACAGTTAAACTCACTGGCTAAAACTGGACATGTAGTGGAGGTTTCGAGCCAGAATACAACTACTTTGCCATCATGGTAGGTCTGTTGATCTCTCTATTATGATGTTCAGCACCGGTAGACATTGAACGCGCCTAGTGGTTGTACTGATTTGATTACCACTTGAGGGAAGAAAAAGGAAGAAACATAGAGAACGTTTAATCTACTTCTTCAGTTGGTTTTTCAAAAATGCTTTTGTTTTTACTGCCCGCTTCCTTATGTTTGCAAATGATAACAACAAAACAGCGATAACATTAGGTCTTGTTTGAGTTCCTTACCCCGCTTAAAAGCCGGTCGCGTGATTATTTCATAGTAAACCGTTCATTAAAAGCCAGATGGTGAACCGGCTCATTTTCCACACAAAATATGCCCACGGTATTTTACTATCGGGAGACAACATACAACAGATTTCACTTTAGAGAGTTGTCTTTTGATCCAATGCAAAAAAAATTGTCAATTTTATTTTTGCAGAGCGAAATGGTATGAAAACAAGAAATATGTCGTGACAATGTGTGCGAAATAGTTTGAGTGACCGCTACTGAATACTTGGCGAACCTTTATGGAGATAACGTTATCAGAATAGAACGACTGTGCAATTATCAAAATCGTCCACGATATTTCGTTTTAGATCAATTTTAGCCCTTGCTTTGATTAAACCGAAATTACATTTGTCGGAATCTGTGGGAAACGGAAATCTGGATAATGGAAATGTAAAAAAGTTGTTCGCGTTTCATTCTACTATAAGCAGATATCTTTGTATGATCCATTGAATTTGCGGAAAAGACCTGCCAGCGGAGACCAAAAAGATACGGCAGCGGGAAAGCTCGATTTACCGGCTTTAGCACTTGACACTTTCGATGCAAAACTGTGAGAACAAAGAAAAATGCCAGCTTACGGCATCGTCTACGTCTCCTTGATCAGTAAAAACATGTTCGCGCAACAAACAAAACCCAAACTCACCTTAGGAGTAACTAAGGGTAGTGCTTGTTTCGATGTTGGTACCGAAAAAAAACATTAAACGTTGTTTATCTTAAGCTATAGCACTATTTTTAAAAGAGTATTTGCACGTGAGTGGGAACTACACATTCAGATGTTGTTGAAACAAGTATGCACTGAGTATTTTGTTCATTTTTTTTTCCTGCTTTCTTTTTTCATGCTGTCGCTGATTCAAAAAGAACAATGCTTTCATTTAAATACTCTTTTTCGGAAGTTGCCGTCGCCATGCAAACAGTTTCCCTAGAAAATTCTGGTGTTCAGTGGTAACACAGACTAAGTGGCAGGATGTCAATTTTTACTGTCTACTCTGAAATAAAGGAAATTACAAATAGCAACATTCAACCCTTCGGATGTGAGATGAAAACAGATAAATCGAACACGCAAAGCTAAGCGTCATTTCACGGCCGGATGCAACGTTTGCCGTCATTGTATACAGTTGACATTGTATCAGCGTCTTTTTATTTGCCTATTCTAATTCGTATATATTTGAAGGCGATACTCGCCTATATAAACCGCTTAGTTGACCAGCCTTGACCAATCTAACACAGCCATTGATCTTAACGCTTTCCGAGTCCATAGAACAACAAAGAAAGATGAGAAAAGGCAACACCTTCAGATTTTTTGTGCTAGCTGTTCTGTTTTCCACCCTTGTGGTCCTTCGACCATGCGAAGGTGTTAGTGGAGGTACTGGAAACTGGGATACAAGACAACTGGTAAGTACTGAATCAATCTAAATAAGCGCTTTATATCAGTGTTATAAATATAGTACGTAATACTGATATAATCAGTGGAATACAATGTTTCGTGAGTCTCACAATATTTCTGGCAAGACAGTTCTCGCCCTCTGCACCTCCTTCCACCAACTGTATGAACGGGTTGGGGAGCATTTTTTGAGTAGACTGCAAAATTATATAAAAGACGTATGTACCTAGCTATTCCAACTTCACGCTTTCACCGAATCGTGGTTTATCGATCCTTAAACAGTGTTTGCTAATAGCTGTTTTTGGAAGCTCACAAAAACTTTTAAACAAAAAATATAAAAGGGCTATGTCTTCCAGCAATTTCAGAATTAACTGACTGGTCCGTATGTTTGATTATTAACTGATCGGTCCGTATAATGACGGTCTCAAAGTGTTACAAGACATCAGAAGAAAAACAGAAAACTGAAGGCCAAAAATTTACATGGGTAGGAAATATCGTAGAAATTAAGACGGATTGGTTCGGCCGGGTAAACTTGAAAAACATCGGACTTTTTTATCTCAATTTGTATATAAAAGTGTCATTAAAATTTATGGAAATCATTCTTGTTTGTTGTGTGGTCGTGATCGGTATACAAAGCTGCTGTTCTGCCAGTTTGAAGTTTGAAGTCCATCTTGTAATTGACGAAAAAGTACAGAATTAACTAAGGTATTTTCCTAGCGTCTTAAACTTAGTCGTGTCTCCATTACATAACGAAAAATATAGTTTTGAACAATTTTCGCTTTCCTTGATTAACGCAATTTTACAAAAATATTAAAACTTATGCTATCGAAACGTAGCACTGTTCTTTTTAAGACGCTGTACTAAAAGCCCGACCTTGTGGCGCAAGCAATGACAAATGTATTTATGTAAATCTTAGCACGTAGACGCAAGCTCTCATACAAATTAAAAAAAGTAAATTTCAGTCACCGCTATTCTAAATATATATTTGACATACATTTGTTGACTATTTCCTCCCTTCAGTTCTATGTATAAAAATAGCTTTTTAATGAAGCAAAGCAGGCTTTAGTTCAGGAACTATTGGGATTTCGGACTCATAAATGAAGAAAAGGCGTTGAATAGTAAAAGCGAATAATTCTGTGGTTTTATTTCTTTGAAATAAATTTGGGAAAAAGCCATTGCTCTTTAAAAAGGGAATGTTAACTGATATCGGAAAAAAATGGTAAAAGCCGTTACCGCCAGGTATGAGAGCCTTAATTTGTGCTGTGTTTTTTATATATCAAGAAAAACATTCCCCTGAGAAACAAACAAAGTAATTCAAGTATACAAGCATTGAAGATAGGTTTCATTCACTTGCACAAGTATCTTTGTACGCATGCAAATTGAGACAGATATTACAAAATCTTCTAATCTTTCTGCGCCTTAACTTTCTGGAAAAGGTCCTTAAAAAAGTGTCTGGATAATATATTGATTTTACTAGCCTTGAATTTAGAATTTTCGACAGTGATAGGGCCGGTTTATCTGTTTATCTCTCTCACGGGATGTGAAAATAATTGGACTTTGATTAACTGACGAGTAACACTGATTTCACATGCGTCACAGCTTTTCGATCGTTGGTTGAAACAAGTCACTCACGACGGAGCTGTTTTCAGAAACAACCGGTTTTATTTTTAATCGGTGTATTCGGGTACTAAAGTTAATGCCCTTTTATTTCGTAATGAATTTTCCTCCGCTTTTTCAACATTTGCTGGTTTGTCAGTCATAATGGCCCTTAGGAAATTAAAAATCGTCACAATGGATTTTAAGTAAAAAATCTAGGTAAACAACATGTAAGACAAGTAAATCTTTTAATTTCCTTTCAATGTACAAAAAGTCTCGGAAATGGAGTTGGGATTAACAAAATGGACAAATATATCAACCAAAAAGAATACCATTTAGAAACCACGTAGTGAAATTAACATCACAAGAAGAGCGGTCGGAAATATGGCTTACTAAAATTTGAATGCTCTAAATACCAAATTTAACAATTCTATTCAATAAGTTTCCCCACGGCTCGGTGAGGTTTATTATGAAAGCTCGGGCTTTTAAATACTCTGATCCAAAAAAAGTGTTAAACGTGGAAAATTTGTAAACAAATTGTCAATCAAAATTAAACTCAGTTCTAACGAAAGAGAAAATGTGCCGCAAGTTTCTTTCCTTGGCCTTTAAAAAGCAGCATAATTGGAGTATTACAAATAAAATGGTCCCTTGATTACTTTGTAGTTAACAAACTATTGAGAGGTTTTCCGTTTATTTACAAATTAACGGAACTCTATTGATTGCATTTTTGAAAGAAAGATATAGTTAAAGACTCACTGTCGACCGATATGTTTTGGGAGCGTTTGTTTTTAATTTTGATACTGTCGCTGAGGAAGAGCTTTGAAAAAAACGGAAGGATTTGGGGCATTAAGTGGCTTAAATATAATTTGCTGGTAAAAATTGTCGCCATTTGGCTTAGAACTGCTGTATTTTGAAATTCTGACTTCGCGACGCGAGGTGACAAATAGATGTCAGTTGCAAGTACCCTGCCGCAGAGACTTGAGACAATTCCATGCAACCAAATTTGCTTTTTATTTGCTTTCAGAAGCATATACAGAATATACGGTACATACTATGCTTAGCATATTGTCTTAGTCATGATGAAGAATAAGAGTAACGATTACTATTTTTATAATTTTTTCGTTGACAATTTCATATCGCGTTTCAGAATCCCTATGGATCCTTTATCGACAACCAATCACGTACGGATACTAAAACGTTTTCAGTTCGCTCATTTTGCAATGAAGGGGTTTTTTTCCGGAATAAAGCGCAGTAGAGAAAGCACTTTTCATCGAAATAAATTTTAAGAAATCTCGCCAAAGTTATCCTTAAATTGGACGAATCCACAAGCGATGCGATGGTCTTTTCTGAAGGCTAGCAATGCGAAGGGAAATTCAATTCACGGTCACTTACTGCAGCCAACCGTGGTATTTTTTCTTGTATCTTAGTACATCTTAACTGTTTCTCTGCAGATCCTTGACAGGTTTTCTCAGATAGTCTTGCGGGGGTACTCTTAAAAAGGACGGGGTCCTCGTCGTACTTTAAGTTAAAAATGCGGTTTTGGCACCTCTTAAGGTGTTCATTCCTTAAGGTCCACAGCGGGAGCTCTCACGGTAGTTATCAGGTTATTGAGTTGAAAAATTTACATAATAAGGTGTTAGATAATATGTTACCAGTTTAGTGTTGGTACCAAGCCAGGGCCCACAAACAGATTTCCGTCGAGCTCCTTCAATTAGAGGTTTCGCAGACCATGAAACCACTGACGACAAGAGCATTGCATGCCGGTCGACATAGAGACTTAAAGTACCTATAAAATGTAATAGCTTTGAACAAAAAGTTTGCGGAGTTATTAACTCTCCAGACCAGAATAGGACGGACAAAGTGGTAACTTGGTATAAGTGCACGAAATTTATCTTTAACTTTTTTTTAACTTTAAATTATATTCGTAAACTGATTTTGTTTTGTATTCTTTACATAGGTGAAGTCAAATAAATGATAACTTGTCAACCTGCAACGAACTTGTTAAGCTTAGCAAATGTCCTATAAAATTTCATTTAATTCGGTACAAGCCACACAAACGCCTGGGTACCTCAGTACAAAACAGAAATTTTTCAAATTAGGAGATGATTCTAACAATGTTTACTACGACCTTCCCTTGTCCTCACTGATTTTAAATGCCTCGCATCTCATCCAACATATTCCCTGATTTCGAAATTTATCTCCGTTAGGCAAGTAAACGTGCACTGGACAGCATGTGCAGAGTTGCGAGGGAACACTGCAAGAGAGAAATGTTACAAGATCACGACTTCGCTGTTCCTGGTCCTCGTCCCGCAAAGTGAAAGTCAAACACGCCGGCCTCAGTAATGATTACACATACAAGGTCTAAGGACAAACAGCCACCCAACTGTTATCATTAATAGTCATTTCAAATCTTAAACTATTGCAATAAATATCAGAATAATGAAGCAATACGGTCGTTTTCTTCTTTTGCATTTACCATGCATCACCTAGCAGATAAGTCACACATTCAGAATATAAAAAAAAAAACTCTATTTATTGTCTTCATACACCGCCAAATTCTCAGAGATGACATGAGTAAGAAGAGTAACACAACGGCTAAATAGAGAGTCTGTACTTTTAAATTAAAATCGAATGCGTTCAAAAGCTGCCATGTAAAAAGGTGTGACTTCTGTACGTGGAAATCACCTGCGAGTCCATTGCGGTTGAAAGACTACAAATAATCCCCGTACCGAGATGAATTAAACTGGATGAAAGGAATAACAATGGGAAGCGAGTAGCCCAGCAATTTCGACCCTGAATGCGCCAGGCTTAGCCGTTTGAAGGCGTTTTGAAGCATGTTTTTGCGAGTACCTTATCACGCGTAGCAACAAGTTTTTCGGTCAGGGGAAGCTTGATCTCTCTAGGTTTAGCATTATTAAAATTACATTTTTGACTCGAAACATGCGTAAGAAAAGGGTTGAACTCCCACATGTTTGGTTTGGTACCCCAACGCTCAATTAGTATAGGTCATTTCTGGAGATGATAAAAAAAGCATTAATTGTCTAAAAGGGATTCGTTATTGGTACTTTTAAACTTATATTTTTTAACTACCACAACACATGTGCTGCCACATCTGTTCTTCCTATGCGAGGCGAATTAGGGCGGAGTGGCGATAGTGCTTTATGATGCTTTGCGAAAGGACTATTTTTTTCCTCACTGGCGAACGCACGCCATACATACATACTCACAAGACGTTGGGAAACAATGATAAAAGGGACTTTCAACAGTAAATTTCCATTTATCGCTCAACTATAAATAGATTATCATAATTAGTCGAGGAACTGAACCACCGTAGTCCGACATACCACAGTTTTCAATCGGTTCTGACCGGAATTAAATCGATCAAGCCAACAAGAGAACAAACTGTTATAAAGAAAAGAACTCAAAAGTTCGTATCGTGAGATAAATATAAGAGCCTCTTTTCATATAACTAGTTTCCTGATTATGTAAAATTTAACAATACATGTACTTGACTGTCCTGAAACGCTCAGGAAATGCTTAATCAAAGAAAGTCCTATAGATTACTGTCCCTATTCAAAACCTGCGGAGACTAAAACTCTCTTTTAAACGTCAGCTTTAGTTTTGCTCTTAACCTTTTTTATTGTTCTTTGATTGAAATGTGTAAAAATAAAGTTTCCAACGTTAATACGTTAAAGGAAGACTTAACAAACCTCATCAAAAGTCAAGGGCGCAATGTTTGACCAAGTCACCTGCTCGCACCATTAACTTAAATGGTGATGAAACTGATGTCGGACATCACTGAGAGAACCCAAGCGAATTATTATAATAATGAAATTTGTCCTTTTTTTTTCGTTCTTTGCTGTTTTTCTGGTGATCATTGTTTTTGTAGCGTTTGAAAGTGAAGCTTTTACAGCAGGAATGGGTGCAAATATTCCTGGCAGGAAAAGAAGTGAATTAAAGGTGAGAAGTGCATAAGTCAGTACTAGGAAATGAAAAAAACCTAGTTTTTCCTGGCAACTGATTAACCTCTATCTCACTTTTATTATATTTTTTTTCTCTTTTTAATTCGGCAGGTTTATTTCCTCAAGACCCTAGAGATTTTTTCAGATGTGTACTGATTTTAAACACTGTTTGTGCGAACGTAATGATTTTAAGTAGTTGTAGTTTTGGGGAGTGAAACACCAATGTCTATTTACTCGATAGAGTGCAATCTATTTATTAAAATATATATTACAAAATATCTACATTGTAGCTCAAACAGAACTGTCTTCTGGAAATTGAATTGCTCTTTTTTTAATCATTCTTGCTGACAGACCTTGCTGAAGCCTTGTCATATACTTCGTAAATACTGCCAAGTCAACACAGAACTAAACAACAGAAAGCTTTCTGATCAAGCGTCGCTGTCTACGCGGATGAAATCCAGGAGGGCCTATTAAACAAAACAATAAGTAAAGAAGGAACTAAATGGGTGTTATTAAAAAAAAGGAGACTCCGTCGGAAAATGGCTGTGGAGACGTTGTCGAAGAACTCTAAGAATTGCGGCCACATTACCGATAACTCCTTCATCCTTCTCTACAGAGACACAATCGGCCCTGTTGAAGACTTTCGAGTTATATGCATATTTTACATTGTCCTTACTATTAGTTTTTGTGATATATCTGCTTGATTGAAATAAAGTTATCTCAGTTATCTTCACTAGTCTGTTTTATATATCTAAACTGAGCGGATGTCAGTGGAAAAAACCGAAGCCTAGCTTTCTTTCAAGTTGATCCTGGACATAATCAACCGGACGAGTCCGAGGATTTTTAACATCGCCGGTTGAAACCAAAGCTTTGATTCATTACAATACAGAAGGTTTTTTTAGAATATTTTGGCTCTATTTCAGAGTCATAGTCATGCAGTAAGATATATAAGCTTGTTGACTTGTTTTGATCTAACATCATGAGTGAGTATAACTCAGAAACAGAGCCGAAATATTGTAAAACCTTTCTCCATTGTAATAAACTGAAACCGGCTTGGTTTTCACGCCGATAGGAGTGTTTGACCTCTGATGTGCCTTCCTCCTAAGTTTGCACAACGTTGCACAACGAAAAAATGCTTGTGTTGGTCGTAATAATGTAATTTGTTTTGATAAAACAAGTTTCATGCCCCTTTATTTTTTTCTACCTTGCATATTTATAAAGCTTAAAACACAACACATTGTTGAATACTTGAAAACAAAATGAAAGATCGTTTTATGTTTGACGCAGCTTCAGTAATTTTTACAGTGGCCTTCTTTGTTTTTCTGCTGGTAATTTTTATCCGGCTGTAGTGGACACGCCAGGAGCTCCGTTTTTACCTGTTTTGTTTTTCCGAATTTTGTTTTTTTGTGTTTTGTTATCCTGCCCTTGCACTGAAGTGTTGTTGTAGCCATAATAAACTTTCAATAAACAAAAACAGTGTTTGTCTGGTTAGCGGCCTCCTTCGCTTGTGTGAGATCTGAATGCTGCCTTGTCCAGTTCCGGAACCCTCCCTTGCCCGCCCCGCGCTTTATAGGGGTAGCAGTCTCCACCGGACAAGTTACTACCCAGTAAATTGTTGCAGGATGTTTTTCCACTACTTATCCACTGCATAGTTATTTATACTTCTGAGTTGAGCCAAAGGAACTTCGTTCGAAGAATCCTATTTCTTCAGCTCTAGAGTTAAATGAAATAAGTATATACCACACATGTGAATAGTGCTTTTCGCGCACGCTGATTGGCTAGCTCGGAGGTGATTAGCAAAGTATTATTCACCTTCGAGCAGCCGAAGAAAAACAAAATGGCTTCCCGTTTCAAATAAAGTTACTTTCAAAGTTACTCTTCGGTCCGCTAGTTTATTTTATTCAGCTTGTGTGGTAAATACTAAAACAATGGTTCACCTCAGTGTCGGTGACTTCGGGTACTTCGGTGAATATATGTTAAAAATTCTCTACTCGATAGATTTTTTTTAAACTTCTACTGCGGACAGATAATGACTTGTTTCAGAAATGAAATAAAAATTGGGGGTCACCGGCTTCGTTTGAGAGATAAGGCGTGTGGAAAACTAGTCTGATTTTGATAAATTGGTGCGCGTAATTCAGCATGGTCTCCAGGGTCTTCAGGTTAAAATATCAAAGATAAGTCAACAGAGGCAAACAATCCTAATAATATTTTGCATAAGTGAATCTGTGGCGTTAATAATTTCAAATATTGCCATCATTTTCACAAACCTTAACTCTTAAAGAGGCATTTGAAACTCACACACAGCTGAACGAAGAGGTCAAATGAACGGAAATCGATAAAGCGTTTTGCAAAATATTCAAACTTCTACTCGATAGACTTTTTTCATTTTTTCGCAAAACGTAGAAAATCGCTAGAGAAAATGGCCCATCGAAAGAAAAATAGGGGTCACCGAACAACCAAGATCATTAAATCTACGCAAAGTCATAGCAATGTCCATTTGCCCTATTATTGTTCACTTTACTACTTAGCGCGCGCGCTTGATGCATTACGACCTGGCGTGTGAATTTCGTGCGCAGTAAAGATGCGCAGAAACAATTAGCGCGAACGTCTCTGGGTTCCCTGGGAACAAGGTTTGGGAAGTCTGACCCAGTGTTCCATTTCTCGGCCAATATGGCGGGCACACAAGCCAGTGTAACCCGCCTGCCGTGACCTGTCGTGCAAAACATTCGTAAAATTTCCTGTTTTGTTTACATTTCTTTTCTTTGTTTACAAAAAAGTGAAAAAATGAAAATCCAAGGAAGCGTAGCGATTGTAACAGGTGGGGCACAAGGTATAGGCGAGAAGATTTGCACGGCGCTGCTGGATAGAGGTTGTAAGGTAAGTGGCATGTCCCTTACTAAGACGTCCAAACTGAATTGAAGAGTTCTGTGTACGGTGCAAATTAGAAATAACGCAATTTAATTTTACGCATCTAATCTGGAAGTTATGTAGGGAAAGGGGGCTCTGAATGGTAGATATCAGACCAAAAGGGGATTTGAAAAAAAATCCGTACCCATATTCTCAAACCTCTGAAACTAGTGAATGTCTTTGTAACATGCTATCAGCAAACCATGAAGGGAGCGACTGCGGAACACCCCACGACTATTGTTCCTGATTCTGTTTGCGCACATATTTGTAAAAAACTAAACATTTGCAGGAATCAATTAACTCAAGTGGCAGGGTATTCTGCAGTTGAGCCAGTTTGAAGTATGGCTTATATATAATTATAGGGAAGACATATGTTTACAAACTCAAATTCCCAGACCAGGAAACATAAGATATCGGATCATGTGTACTAAAGGCATGCGCCGTCAAGTGTCGATTGCTATCCTCAATCAATACCCTTGATCGACACCCTCGATGGACACCCAACCAACACCTCCATTGACACTCAATGGAGACTCAATAAACATTTCGGTCAACAGTCAGTGGAAAGTTAACAAATTTTTGCAGACACATCATGTTGATTATGCATATGAGTCAGTCAATACTGTGCTGACTGTCAAGTGAGAGTTGATCAAGATGTGGAGTGAGTGTTGACAAAGTATCGACTGAGATGTCTATCACATGTTGATGAGGGTATTGACTGACACTGAATTGTAAATTAGCAGCCAATAGGTGATCGGTATTTGCACACTCCTTTCCCAAGCAGTGGTTGGTAGTCAAGCCTACACTATTTACACTCTACTTTAGAGGTTTAATTCAAATTTTCTGATGACCATCCGTGGCCTTTTGTTATAGGAGTCCCCCACACCCTGTGGTATTTGCCTTTGTGGTCTGGAGGTTCCCCATTACATTTGTATTTTTGTATTGTGGTCTGGCGGTTCCCCATTACATTTGTATTTTTATTTCTTCAACCATGTACATTAAAATTTTAATTTTTTTATGCAAAAGCCAACTCTAAAGGTTAAAAAAAGCCAAGCTATGATTGATCCTACCTTGCAGACATGGAGAAAGACTCAATTTTTTTAATTGTAACAGATTCTTAATAGTAACAGCAGAAACAGGGTAATCAAATAATTTGGGCAATACTGGGCTTTTGCATGTATGTATAAGTTAGATTATAGACAGTTATCTTCACTTGATATAATTAGTAACCCCTCATGAGCTGAAGGCACATGATATTGCCAGAAGCAGTCAGGGAGTTGCTGTGCTGTGAGTGCTGTCAGACTGGAAATGATAGCATAGGGGGGTCAGTGGGGTGGGTTGTGATCCTCTCTCACATATTTACAATTTTTGACAAAATTTGTCCGCCACACTTGTTTATATAGCACATACTTGTATAATGACTCAAGTCTAATTGGCTTGTCAAGCATAAGCACTTTGCCACCCTCAGTGGAATGTAGGAACCGAATAGGAATGTCGATATTTATTTAATACATATTGTTTTCAATTTAATACCAAGGTTGCAATATTAGATGTACAAAGAGACAAAGGTTCTCAACTTGAAGAGAGATTGAAAAGACAATATGGTTCAGAGAAGGTGATTTTTCTTACTTGTGATGTTACATCAAAGTTTCAAATGAAAGGTAAATAAAAGACCACATTTGTGGTGCATAGCTGTTTCAATATAACTACTTGTCCAGAAATTTAAAGCATATTTAATTCTTTAATAATAATATATGTTTATTTCTATTTATGTAAGTGGAAGAAAAGCTGTAAGGCTTGAGAACTGTTGAAAGAACTGTTGAATTTAAAAAATTAAGTCTAAGTTTTGTTAAGCTCACCACTTGTGCATTGGAGTAAATTGTAATTATTATACTATTTGATTGTGCTATTTCCCTCCTAGATTCCTTTCGGAAAACAAAGGAGACATTTGGTCAAATAAACATTGTTTGCAACAATGCTGGTATCTCTGCTTTAAATGAATTTGATGCCTGGGAGAAAGTAGTTGATGTAAACTTGGTAGGTATGCCATGACTTAGGGAGTGCTTAAAAGGATGGTAATATTGTAAATAAGGACTAGTATTTTATGTGATGTGACACATTTAAAACACAAAATGGTTTTCGTCTCATAGAACACCGTCAGCAGTTTACCCATCCAGACTGACAGATACAGTGTGACGAGACTTCTTGTTTAGGCTGAAGTGCTCTAGAAATGAGCTCTCTACAAATAGAAATGGACACTAAAATATGTCTGGACTGCCGGAATAACCTCTTGAAAAACAGCCAATTAACCATTGTCTGACAAACGGACTGTATACAAAACCACATTTTTCATTGTAATAAATCACCCAGCATGATCCATACCATGCTTCTTTGGTCTCTCTGTTTAGTCTCTGTTTTCTTTGTGTTACTTACAGTTTACATGCTACAACTTTAATGGGTAATTAAAGATGAAATTGTTGCACCCCTCAAAAGGCATGTGTCATGTGTAAACCCCTACCTCCCCATAATGGTTGACCTCTCTCCACTCTGTCCCCAAGTGGTCACCTCTCTTTTCTCTGTCCCCAAGGTGGCCACTGTGGAGAGGTTTGACTGTATTTCAACCTCTGTAGGCCTTTTATAGTAACCACTGTATATGTTTGAATTGTACTACTGGAGGTATCTAATTAAAAACAATACTAAAGGTTTCCTTTCTATTTTTCACACATTTAAGTATAATAATGAATCTCTGGAGAATCAAAGTGAAACATCAACCGAACTCAACTGTAGATTTGTTACATAAGACCACTCCTCATACAAGGAAATTACCCAAGCCACTAGATATGCTATGCTTTGTTGTAATTAACCTGGAGTGGATTCATTACATAATTAAGTGGCTTCACTTAATTTTCCTTTTCAGAAGGGTGTAATTCTTGGCACATTTCTTGGTGTTCTCCATATGGGTCAGTCACATGGTGGAAGTGGTGGAGTTATCATCAATGTTGCATCAATGGCAGGTGTAGGAGCTTTACATGACTTCTTGTTCCTTTGCCTTGAATAACAATAAAGTCTATGTAGCTGTCCACTCTTCTCAAGTGATACCTTTCCAAGGTCACATTTACCCAAAAATTCCATAAATTTCAATTAGAATGTTAATGGTAAGATGAATTTGCTTTGACCAGCCACAAACGTTTTAAAATAAACAGAATGTCTTGGGTCCAAAAATTGCCAACCAAAATTTCAAGTGGAAATGTGCTTGTCATTTGCAATTCTTCACTGCCATCTTGGAATTATGATCAGGTTAAACTCACCCACTTGGTCTCTTTTGGTAAATTTGTTGATTGTTTAGTAATGACCAATCCCAACAGACCTAACCATCTGGCATTTTTGCTTACCATTTGGACCACAAACCATTGTGAACTGGTTTCTACATGTTAATGGTGAACAACCCTTTTTCCTTGTTTCGCACCATTAATTAAAAACCCACCAAAAACCCCCATGTCAATATTCACTTATACTGTTCAAAGTTTTGAAAGGTAAATTGAACAAAAACTTGTTTCACATTTCATTACTGATAAAAAAATTCACCATTTTTATTTACTTATCACAACTCACTGTTAAAAGTTGTTGAAAGTACAGTCTTAAATTATCTGATCTTGTTACCCTTCACAATACACTCCTCAAGTATCACTATTACTATTATCTTCTTCCATCTGCCTTAGTGCATTTATTTTCAAACATTAGCATCAGGACACTCGTACAATACCCAGCTTACTTCTAAATCAACCTATTACATCAATACCATCAAAACAAACCATGGTTAATTTAACATTCGCTTTGCAGCTGTAAAGGTCAAGTTGAGCATCTTACAGTCTTTCTTTCAAGTCTTCTCGAATAAGGACAATAAACCGTAGGCCTGTCTCACAACCCTTCACTGTTCACACAATCCTGTGGGACATAAAAGAACCCACACACTTGTCATAAAGAGTGGGGCATATAGTACCTGGTTTTGTGGTCAGGCCTCATTTCATTCGTTAATGTGCTGAATGAGATTGCTAGTGGACTGCTGGCGGCTGCCAATGGTGCCTGTATATTCTGATGTCTGATCTCACCCATAGATCACTTGTAAAGCGCATTTGGATATGTCAATAGAAAATGCGCTATATAATTAAATTCAATACCATTACTGTACAGCCCGCTAAATTCAAAAGTTTGTTTTAGCCATCTCTTTGAACACAGAGATATAATGAATATCTTACTAACCTCGTTTTTTCAGTCTGTACTGTAAGTTACTGATCCTCGTTTTTTCCGCTTGGATTTATGGCCCGCACACTTCGTGCTTGGGCCATAGATCGGAACAGAAAAAACTTGGTTCCGTAACTTACAGTACAGTCCTCAAACTCGGTTAGTAAAAGGTATGTGGGCTTGATTTTTTTTTCGCTGTACATTGTAACCAAACAAACTCGTTGGATTAACCATATCATAACTGTTAAGAGTCCTGTAAGTGCTGCAAGTACCTTACCTCCAGGGGCTCCTGCACGTCTTGCGTGCCTTTGTTTTTTATATGCACCTGATTAAACAAGGAGTTAATTTAAATGTTTTGTTTCTCCTTCAGCTATCTTTCCAATGGGACCTGACCAGGCTGTATATACTGCCACAAAAACTGGTGTTCTTGGATTTTCACAGAGCTCAGGGGTATTCCTAATATATCACAATTAAACCATTGAATACAAGGTGTTTTCTAATAACCATCCTGAAATCAAACATAAATATCCAGTATCTTTTTTTCTGAGAGCAGGCAGTTCTGAAGGTTAAGGCATACATTATAGGTGTCCTACCCAAGTGATTTAGCATGTGCAGTTTAAACTGCAATGCCTCGGTATAATTTTAGGTACCTGGCATTAATGTTTGAGTTGCATGCAAACAAACACAGCTTCATAGCCTTCTGCATGCATTGGTAATCTGCATGCATTGCACGCCTACAATGCTAATGAAAGTTAGTGTAAAACCTAATGCCAAAGAGACACCTCTGCATCTAATTTATGATTTTGGATAATTAACAATTAGACCCGCAGCCCGCAAGGGCTACAGGTCAACAGCCCATGAGGCGAAGCCGAATGGGCTATTGACCTGTGGCCCTTAAGGGAGAAGGGTCTAATTTTTTAGTATCAGCCAACTAGTTGGACAAAAAAAAGTAATAATAAAGTTAGCAAATGCCAGTTAAAGAAAGATTTATTTTGAAATAAAATGAAAGAATTTCACTACCTAATGACTATTGCTAATAGTCCACTAGTAGCGTAGCCAATCAAAATGCAGGATTTGCATTAGTCCACTAGTTGGGTGAT
>OMLO01001569.1_pt1 | contig 17741 bp, 8 predicted proteins | sample 1674811 | NCBI WGS metagenome assembly OMLO01 (sample SAMN06265003, study PRJEB25207) | coral metagenome | isolation source: Coral host | place: Mexico:La Bocana,Puerto Morelos, Mexico | collected 2008-11-13 | reverse complement strand
TTTTTTTTTTTAATGATACGGCGACCACCGAGATCTACACTCTTTCCCTACACGACGCTCTTCCGATCTGGACTCGTACGCCGTTCAAGGCAAGTAGATCTTAGCTTCAACCTTGGAAAACATGAGCTCTCTTCTTAAACCCGTTATGACGAGTTTCAAGACTATACGGTATGTTATGTAATTGTCACTAAGTGTCCCACTACACCCGGGGTAGGTCCTACCTCCACTTAAGACTGTAAGACTAGAGTAATCTCTGGCCAGCGTTCCACAGTGGCAAAGTCTCTTTTGTCCTACTAGTGCATTTATTTAAGTAACAGTTTTCCAATTATCATTATTTAATGCTTGTGGCAGAGAAAGGTACTATGAGAGTGAGTGTAGAACCACTTCATCAGAATTGCATGTATCAATGTGTACAGTGTAATGTAAGCATGAATCATCTCAGAAAGCTATTGTGTTTAAAACCAAATTCTCCTTAGTAAAGCTAAAGAAAACATATGAAAAAATTATGAGTTCATGTAAGGAGAATCTACCCATTGGTGGTTCTTGTCATCTCCACAGGCTGCATCCACACATGTTCATGAGTATGTAGAGATACCAGACCAGCTGTCTGACAGGAATATTTCAACAAGTGAAACCATGAGCGTTATTCCACTTACACTTGGAACAAGAAGAAAAACTTTTGATGAGGTAGGTACTCGATCAAAACACACAATGACCAGTCTGTAACAGAGACAAATGTAATGTTGACAGAAATTGTGATTAACCAGTCAGTAGGAGAATCTTTGCTGACGTTATTGTTTAAATTTGTCGACATTAACATGTACGACTTGGCGCATTGACTAGAAACATTTGAAGAGCTTGTGAAACTTAGTATTTAGTGACACTTTTGGCTCTTTGTGTGTAATATCTGAGGAGAAATTAGCTTTCAAAACTGCTAAAATTCTGTGTCATGATAGCAAAAGCGCTAATGACTAATATATTCCTTTTTTTTAAACCTCACACTCGAATTTCTTTGGGGAAATTAATCGTGTTGTGCTCTTTCAATGTTCAAAACTATTTTTTTTTGTAGCCCCCTTAGAAACTGTATCGCTTATGCTGATCAGGCAAATATTGAAAACAAAGATTGTCCTATAAACAGGAAGGAACAAAAAGCGAAAATTAATAATAAAGCGTCGGACGTAATTCGTACATGCTGTTACAATGAGATGAAAAAGTTGATCCCGCGCCTTTTCCCGGGCTCAGTGCCCGCTTGACGCAGGTTAGAATCTGATTAAATAAAGAAATCTTCACTTTAAAGCTAATAAATCCCAGTGATGCTCAGGTCATCATAAGCTAAGAAAAGAAAACGTGAGGGAATTCTATTCAGAAGCGAAGCTAAGCTTTGTCGTTTGACTGTTTGAAACGTTTTGATGAAGGCGTGTGTAGGTCTAGGCTCGATTTTCGCCGCTCTCTCTTGTATGGTCCGCGTGTTCGTTTCCCGAACAGCGGCTGGTGATCGAGCCTAGTGTAGGTCTTTTCTAACCCGCCATCCATTTTGTCTGATTCCCTGCCTGTTTGGAAATACCCTTTTCCCAGTGTGAACAGGTAAGTGTGAATAGGGTGAACCAGACGCGCTCGTGTCATGGCGGGATCTTCTTTCATTTTTCCTCCGCTCTCCATTTTATGGAGGCCAGGATTTCAGGTGAAATGCCAGCCTTTTTCTAAGAACTTGCCCTTTTGGCTTGATTTGCGTGACTATAGCCATAGACGTTTGCGTGACCCAGTGGCCTTGCCAGGAAGGCTGTCACACAAGTACATGTATTTCTTTGACAAGTTTGCTTGTTATTTATTTTGCAGTCTTGTCTGGTGTTATTTTTTCATGATAACGACACCAAAACAAACATCAGGCGATTGTTAAATGAACAAGAGTATAAGGTACGTTACCATTCAGTTTCCAATTCGAATTTTTACCTCCCTCCCTAAGATGACTTTACATTGTTCTGAGAATTTAGTTGTGTATCAACTCTAATGTCGTGCCCAGGGTCTTTATCACTCCTGCCCTGTTCCATCGTTCCTAACTCTATTGTGTTCTTTTTTTAAGTTAGGTAGCGATGCAATGTACAGTGTAGTTACTTCTACGAATTCTACCTAGCGTAGCTATTATGTTTTTTTTTCTCTATATATATCTATAGAGATCGCAGGTATTGGTTCAAACAAAAGAAGTTACGATGAAACCCGAAGATGTGGCAAGAATATTTGGTTCTGAGGACTACAAAATTGCTGCAGATAAAGGTTTGTAGGGCTTTGTAATTTGGAACAGATGTACATGTACGTGCTGCAAAGAGAACATACAAACATGGTACGATGGAGTCATTACACACGGACGTTAAAAACTCGCGCCCAATCACCTTCCCAAACTAATTGGTACTTCCTCAAAATCATGCCCGTGAAGGGTAGTTGGTTTCTCGTACGCCGAACGAGAAACCAACCTCGTTCAGCGTAGGATAAACCAGCTTCTCACAGGGTAACTCGTTAAAGTTTCGACTAAGAATATATATTAAACACACAAGACCGTATTTCACCACATTCCCTAACACCGCGAAGTTCGTCAAAAACACTCCGCTACGTGTCGTCTTTTCAGTCCTCCTGGATGTTTGGACATGTGGTCAAACGCAGTCTTTTGAGTTACATTCATTACTTCCGATTCAACTTCAAAGGAATAAAACTTAAAGTAACTTTCTTTACCAGTCAGCAGGACGAATTTTCTACAGAGGAGTTGTTAGCACATGGATAGCACCGCTTCAAAGATGCTAACCAAAAACGTTAACATTTACTGTTCGTCGACTGCCTTAGTCTCCACTAATCTTCAAGAAGAAAATCATTATTGATTTTTTTTGTTTAAAATTTATAAAATTGTTCTGTCTGGCTAAGGCTACCAGCCCTCTCTTTTTCGGTTGCAGCTCTCAATGTAATTACGAATTCCTTGAAAATCCATGCTACTAAAGCTTAAGTAGAAATATTACTTGTGAACTTGACACTGTTTTTCTTCCAAAGGGCCAGTCATCGGGCTGGAGTTTAATGGAGATAACTGCGTACAGAGTACAAACGATGCTGTCAAAGATGTTTGCAGAAGTTCGCTTTCCAACATTTACGTTTCTTCCAGTCCTGAGAAAGCTTCTCAAGATATAGATGCTTTTTATAACTTTGTTGACATGTCCATGAGCTAGTCGCGGACCGTAAAAACTAGATATGTAGTATATTTAATTTCTTTAGGTTGCCTTGCAGTTAGAATCATTCCTAACACGGCACAGTTCGAACAACTAAAAGATAGCTTAAGCAGTGACGACCCTACCCCGAGATCGATGCGTAGTAAAAATTGAATTATATTTTACCTTTATCGAATTTCGCAATTATCAGTCAATCTCTTCAGCGGGCCTTGTTGTCTCAGAACTTGGTGAAGCTAAATGTGTAATGCAAGCTTTTAATTCAAAGTAAATACGCGAAAACTCAGCCGCCATCGTTCGCGTTTTCCAAAACAAGAAGAACATAGTCATTTCACGTTGCTTTCGTGCAGAGGACGGTAAAGAAATTTACAAAGATTTCTAACGCACTCGCACAGCCATTGGTCTATTGAGGCGTTCTCGATGCCGATGTCGTCGTGGCTGGCTTAAGTTCTCTTTTAAAGAAATGAAAAGAAAACTGCTGGCAGACGTATATTTTATGCATAAGTTAGTACATAATTAATTTATTACCTAGACTGTTCACAGCCCCCTATTTTTACGTGAGATTGTAGATGTCGATCGTCGAGTTCGACGGGCCACCAACCTGGTCTCTTGATGCGAGCGAAACTGAGGAGAGTACAAAACACCCGTAACCATGTACATTTACGATCTCACGGAAAAATAAGGGACAGTCAACAGTCTGTTTATTACCAAGTGTAGAAGTAGAGCAATTACGCATATTCAACTTCGACCCCAGGTTCAAGTAGCAATTCGAGGTACCTCTGCTTTTGGCATTCCTGAACACTCTCCAGAATTTGAAAATCTTTTTTTTTTTTAATGAAGCCCTGGAAAACTCCATGAAAATTCTCTTTTACTACCTTCTCCTGGAATTTTATACTTGCATCAAAAAAGCGAATGAAATCAACCGCTTGAGTCTGATGTTTGAAACAAACTTCCGTGTTTAATATCTAGGAATTTTACTTTTAATTCGTTAATTTGGCTACGAGGAGCAGTTCCGCTCAAATGCCAGGAAGTTCAGATGCAATTAAATTAGTTTTTGATGGGATAACAATAACCCAGTAACTTGTAAGTGTCGCTTGTTGAAGGAAATGTTGACGAGAAATTGTTCAATATGATTGTTTAACCTTGTTCAATATGATTGTTTAACGCCAGTTAGTGAGATGGTGTCAATATTGTACTTGACGGAATCAAAAACAGATTTTCACTGAAGATGAATATTTTATTTAACCCCGGATGTAAGTGCGTAATTATCCAGTGCCTTTCTGTAAAGTAACAATGCGAATTTCTGTTTAGCCCTAGAGGGCATGACGGCTAAACAGGGAAAAGATGGAAAAGATTGTGTGACGAAGCAAGTACAGGTCTTCACTGAAGGATGTCACACACAGAACCACAAGCCATTTAAAGTAGCAATAATTTATTACACTTTCGTTATCATTAATTACTTTCCATTCAATTACGCTGGAAAAATATTTAGGTATCTTTGTGTATTGTAAGGAAAATTTTCTTGATCGAGAGCCGGGCTGCGAGGAGACCGGAGCTCTCACGTATTCTCTTCGCGACTCGGGAAAGTTCGGAATTTATGAGCCGAACACGAAGCAAGCTTCGTAAAAGCAAGCTTGGCATAAAAGTGTATGAGAAAATGAAAATAAATCTCAGTTAGCTAGGTCGTTTTGTTCTTTGTTTTCTTTCGTTTCTTTGGTAACGGTCCCTGTAGGTCTGTATCTGATGAGTATTCGGTTACTCTTTTCTTAACACGGCTTTTCTTCCTCTCGACATCCCTACATAATGAAATAAGGCGAGGATTAGTTCAGAGAGCACCCTACAGCCTGGTCCCAGCACCAGTCTTCCCCCTCCCGAGTAACAGATAATTACGGACAAGCGACTTTTATGTAGGAAAACTTCAGTTGAACCCGCTATTTTGAAATAGCGGGATACAATTTTTCATAGAGAATTCTGTCCAAGGGGGAAAGCGAACCGAAGTTAACCCTATGTGCAGCCCCAATGCGTGAGACAAAGCTACAACACCGGGAACTCCATGCCTACTCTTTGCGATAAGTAACATCCCCTTCAAGCCCTGTAACACTGAAGCTGCAGGAGACGGGGCTACGGTTAATACTCCTTATGCGAGAAGACTTGATCTTCTAACCTTTTGCAGATGTAATAACAAAGGTAGCACATTCTACTCGGAAACGGCTAATAGTAAATCACACTGAAAGGCATATCCAAGAGATTTGGTTTGAAGTTCAAAATAAAATAAGGCAATTTGAGATAATCGGGTTCAAATTAGCGGTGTCCAACTGTATATAAACTGTTAAAAAGCTAGTACTATTTGCTGGCGATACCAAACATAAGTTGGGAGAAAATTCACAAACCTTTTTCTCTTTTGGGTTTTGTGTTGCTTGGCGGGTTGGAACATTTCTTTCGGGGCCTCTCTCAGGGCAAAACTTTTTGCCACATGTCCCAGGTGCAGATTCTTGATGTGAAAAATGTGCTTTAAATTGCTGGGATATGTTGCGTAGGCTCGCACAAAAGACTGGTAAGCTGAAAGAAAGCAGCTGTAATTAGCCAAGGAGTAACGAATAAGGAAGAAAACCTACAATTATCCCCTTCCTGTCCCCTTCCACTTCCTGTAAAATTTTGCCGGAATACCCTGTACCAAATTCTGGGGCCAAACAAACCGAAACAAAGTTCGACGACTAATAAATTCAGAAAGATGTTGTTTGTTCTGCCCACTTAAACAAATAGAATTCATATTGCCCGATCAAACATGACGTCAAAATGTAGAAAGAACAAAACCGTTGCACACGATCCATCAGGCGAGTGTGTCACTGATGTTCATACAAAATTTTGACATCTCCTGTGATCTGTTACTGACTCTATTAGAGAACAGACGCATAGACCACGTCAGTCCTCCAATGGATAAATTAAAACCAGTCAAAATGCGAGAATAAGTCCAAATATTATATAAACTTTTTTTCTAATTATTCAAGTTGGCGAGTATCGAGTAGCATTGAACAGAATCTTTCACAATACCTGTCTTTGCCGCGTCGAGGTAGCGTTCATTAGTTAGAACATAATCCTCAAATGAATTCTGCAAACTCGTGGCCCTCTCCTGAGCTCTTTGATTAAGGGTGTTCTGAAATATATTGTGAACATCTGGTTACGTTTATACTGAAACTCAGAAAGAGGAAAATAACGATATAAGCGGCTCTCACCTTGAATTTCTTAGAATTCGGGTCGTTTGGAGACACCACCAGAGTATTAAGGACCTCGTCGACAAGTACCTCTTCTGGGCTACAAAACAGAATCATTGAAATCAAATTAATCATATCACTGCAACGCGAATAAGCATGTGAACAAAGAATGGTCTGCCATTACTCCAAGTGCATGGAAGAGTTGAATGTTATTCACTTGCAAAGAGCCTTGTAAACACAACGTGTTGACTTGTTGCTATATGTTTTAAAATGAGATGAAAATCTTAGAACTAGTTGGTGACTGATAAAGTGTAAAACCTGCCTGAGGGCATCGGGAACATTCAAACGCACGAATTTTCTATTATATACTTGGAATTATCGAGAGATAGAGAAGGTTTTGTTATTTCGCTGATGTTTAGTTTTTTTTTTGCTACTTTAGCTAAAACGACAGTAAACGAAGGCAATAGTTTGGTGTGTATTGCATTGATGTAGACACACTTGCACAACATTGTATATGTGAAACACCGTACGCAAGGTCTTAAAATTAAGCATTCTTGTACATGAATATAAACTCAATCATCCACCGGCGTACCTGATTCCGTGCTGTTTTAAAGTTTCCAAGTATTCGACCTAAAATTAAAAAATAACAAAGATACATGAACCAAATTGTAAACGTAGAATTAAAAAAAAAACGTTTACTCTTCATAGCACTTAGAATAATCAACAAAATCTACCTCAGCTGGAGTTAAGAAGAGCAGGGCGTGTCCCTTCAGTCCAATTCTCGCCGTACGACCAACTCTGTGCACATAGTCCGCAGGATTTCCCGGGGTGTTATACTGAAGTAAAAAGGGGATTAAAAAGTAAAATAGATGCGTAAAATCAACCCATTTACTGGAGATCAAGTGTCAAGCACTTTTAACACGAGCCTGACGCCATCATTCCCTTTGTTACTGACATTCAATAAATTACTTACTCCAACTTATTATACACAAGTCTGGTACGCAAGGGTGTCTGGGATTGTTTGGGCAGACAACATGATAACCCATGATGCATGCTAGATATTCTTCCAAACGACTCGTGTTGTGTATTGCAGTATTACAGGGCTGCAGAGAATTCCGAGCTCAGAACTCAGAACTTTATTCCATTTTTCTTATTCTACATTACGGTTTCTAAAGCGCTTGCGCACCTCGGAGTTTCTGAAATGTTGAGAATTATGTTTGGCTGTAAAAAAAGGAGATTTTTTAACTTTCTTACCTGAATTATCCAGTTAACATGGGGTAAATCTAAACCCCTTGCAGCCACATCCTGAAACACAAAATAACCTGACTGAAATAGTGTTCAGGACGCGTAAATCGTAAGCGGGAAACGTGAATGGAACAACGTTTGAGGTTTCTCCCAAGGATATATAAACAACGGCCTGCAGCTGACGCGAAAACAAGTCTGGTTATTTGTCCGCGGACATTATTTGTTCCGAGAAGTGAACAATTTTCCGAGAACTGCGAACTTTGAGGAACAGATAATGATGTCTGAGGACAAATATCCAAACTCATTTTCGTGTTAAATGGAGGCTATTGCGTCTATCACCTTCAAATATTTTTGAAAATTGGGGAATATAACTTGAAGAAAACTAGAAAACTAGGAAAAAAAACTAGTAAGCTCTAACTCAATTTCAGGTCGCAGTTGAAGAGCACCAGATCGTGTAGAAGGAAAATTTACATCGGAAAAGAAAGATAATATGTTCTTAGGTTTCAGTCTGAAACATGGCGCTTCCTCATCAACTGTTCACTTTTTTGAAAAAAAGCTTGAGAAACGATGTTCTTAAAAGAGTCTTTTCTTCTGCAGGGTTTAAGTTAGTGCCCCCACTAGATCCTGGTAGAGTTTTACCAGCTCCAAGTTGTGACACATTTTTAAGGACGTTCGCGCTAATTGTTTCTGTGCACCCCTTACTGCGCACGAAATTGACACGCCACGTCATGCATCGAGCGCGCGCGCTAAGTAGTAAAGTGAACAATAATAGGGAAAATGGCCATTGCTGTGACTTTGCGTGGATTTAACGATCTTGGACTTTCATTGACTCCTATTTTTCTTTCGATTGGTCATTTTCTCTACTATTTGCGGTCTCATTTCAGCCAACTCGAGATTTCGACCGGTAATATCGACTGTATATTCATACTGTAAACACTTCTTCTATTTACGCACGGACTGCAATGATGCCTCCTCGGGTTTTGGCCTCTGGGCCAAAACCCTGCGGGGGCAAAAACTCTGGAGACCGTGCTGAATTACGCGCACCAATTTATCAAAATCAGACTAGTTTTCCACACGCCTTATCTCTGAAACGAAGCCGGTGACCCAAATTTTTATTTCATTTCTGAAACAAGTAAATCATTATCTGTCCGTAGTAGAAGTTTACAAAAAAAAATCTATCGAGTACAAAATTTTCGCGCGAACGTCCTTAAACAAGCGACTCGTTTGTCTTAATTTTACATCATATCACCATTGTGCTGATACTGAGTTACTTATTTGCCGCAGTAAATAGCCATTCATTCACACCGAAAACAAGTGAAAAACATGCTGTTCTTTATTCACAACTAAACAAACTCTTACCGTACAAAACAAAATCCCGCTTTTTGCTTCACTGAAATGTTTAAACACGCCTGTCCTTTCCTGTTGAAAGAAAACAAAGTTGTGCACACATACATTAATTACATAGACGCGTACATATAGTCTCTGTCATGAGCTTTATTTCAGACATGTTGAAACATGTTTTACATACTTGCCATGTGGGAATCCGCTAGCTCTATCAGTTTTGTGGAGTTTTTAACTGTCTCATAGGTTCTTCATTTTAGGTGAAAATCGAAAAAAAAACTGACATTTCAGGCAGTAAGCAGAGGCAAGTAAACAAGCTGTTTGAAATGCTCGATAAAAAAAAACTCAGGAGACAAAATTTTGAGGACCGTCCAAAATGTGACGGAGCAATTCGAAAACGCAGCTTTGTTTCTCGGGTTAAGCCTTCTGTCCACACTGGTCCGTCACGAAAACGCAGCTTTTCGAACAAGTTCTTCAATCCAGGGGAAATTAAACTGAAAACGCTGACTTTGCAGACACAAATGCAAAATGACTGGTGATAGTTGCGTTTTTAAATTCTTCCAGCGTAATGTGGTCGGAAATATTTGACGAGTTTTCAGAGTGAGACCTCTGTTTTGAAATTTCTTCGGCGTAGTGCGAACTCTCCTTCTCTTTTCACAAATCAGTAGATGCCACGTCAGCATGACGTCAATACGACGCATCTTGTTACTTAGCAACTCGTCTGATGAAAGACAAGAGTAACGACGTTATTGACGTCGAATGTTCCTTCGGATGGTTTCCCTCACTTACCGATTGAGACATGTTGCCATGGAGTTTAAAGAACGTCAAATGCAACTCTAAAGAAAATAAAAACACAAAAACTTATACGATGTAAACAGTTCGCAAATAAGGCGAGAAAAGTTCACGAATGGAGCGCCGAGCGTGTGGGTTTTTACTTTGTTTTTTTCTACTTTTTTTTCTCGTTAGGAACCTTTTCTCAAGTTAAATCAACCAGTCACTGTCAGTGAAAATAACCACGTCTGGAAACCTCTAAAAGGGGCATGCAACCACATGTGAATTTGCCTGTTAGCCTCAAATGTATATCGATGTTGAAACACAGTCGGTGTTTAAACTCAACCGAGAAGAAATCGTTCAGCGCAAAATCAAGGTAAAATTACTCACTAGAAAACGAGTGGAGCGATTCCTTAAAAAGATCACAATGGAAATCAACAGAGTCACGGCTTGACAAGAAGACGATCATCTTGGCTGCTTTAGATTTCTGCAAAAATAGTAGATCGAATCATACGATCAAATTAAAATGGGTAAGCATATAATATTAATATATTAATAGTCATAGTAATAATTCATTTGACGTCGTGGCACAGGGAGTGGTTGCCAATTCCCTGAGCCGAGGCTGAGCTCATAATAAAAATTCTCGAAACAAATCTTTCCCTGTGTTATCACAATAAGTCATTCCCGAGTTGCTGTTACCTCTGTTTCAAAACGAGTCTTAGTGCACAACCTTTGCACGTTTATTGTCTTGCAATTCAAACTCAATCCCATATTACAGATTAGGCACCGCGACTCCTTTTGAAGGAAAGGTAGAAAGCAACTCGGAAATGACTTTTTCTATTAATCAGCGATTAAAAGAAAAAGAATAATAGACGGTATTCTTCTATTGTTAATAATTCAATATCAAGTAAAAGCAAACAGTAACATAATTATAACTACACTTTGGATATCCGTTAACAGAGTCATGTCATTGACGAGAGACCTATCTAAATTTGTTTCATCCAATACTCCTTTTAGTTTTAATTTCCACTGGGAAGATATATCAAACATCGCTATCTCGTGAGAAAGGTCTTTTCTTTCCTGGTTCAGGCTAAAAAGGCATGAAATTCGCTACAAAAATTTACATTCTGCGTGAAAAAATTCAAAACCAAGTAACCAATTAAATCTAGGCAACACTGCGTTATCAGTACCTAATTCCGCAGGCCTAGTCGGTACATTGCTTTCACAGGGGGAGAATTGGGTGCGAGAAGAGAGACTTTTTTTTCCAGGTTAGAAATAATCACTGTCAAGTAGAGTTCTTTGTCAAACACATTCTAACATTCGACACTCTAAAGCCGATTAAGAAACGTGAACACAACACAAAGCAACAAGTCACGCGAAATAGATACGTACTTCAGAGCGATTTTTCCAGAGCAAAAACGCGGCAAGAGTGACCAAACGTAGTTTGCTGGGAACGATGATGAAAAACTGTTTTAACTGCTGAGGAGTGGTGTAGTTCACATCAGTTGAGCTCTGTACGGAAAATAAAAAGTACTATTTGTTAAAATGAATGAACGGATCGAACTTAAGAAAACACTGTTGCTACTGGAGTAAATATAGCTGTCAAGAGAGAGAGGTTGAAGTCACTGTCTTACGGGTTATTTAGAAATCTTGAGGTCAAGATGACTGGATGTTGGCCAAGAATGAGGCCAGTATCCAGCCACCTTGACCGAACAAGCTTGGCCAATAAATAATGTATTATATGGCTTTCGGGAATATTTTTCTTTCCAGACGGTGAGTAGTCCAAAGCGGGAAAGAAAGCGCCATCTTGCCAGCTCAGGAAGCCACTCACAGCACATGATTTGAGTTATCTTTCTCGCTCACGAAGCTAGCCATATGACAATTTGGGAAATTGAAGAGTGAAATAAAAGAAACTCGTTAAGCATGGAGAAAAATATGAGGCAGAACTTCGAGGAGTGCGAATGACAATCTCTAAAACAGACTAAAGCTCACGGCATCGAGCTCACACTAAAAAAAATCTATGGAAGCGATTGCAGAGTAATGTACATACCTTTGTGTCGTTTTTAACTTTTCTCTCAACTCCTCCATCCTCAGCTGTCACATCAAGAAATAAAGGCTTGTGAAGACTAACACCTGCCAGTCTCTCCACTCCTGTGAAGTAAACATATAACTTCGATTACAATCTATCAAAGATTTCAGCCATTTCAAGAATTTATTTAAAAAAGTAAGTGATGGTTTAACGCCATGATTCTGGATTGATGGAATTCGAATCGATGGACCAAGGATCGGTGGACTCTAAATAGACGCCTCTGGAATGATGGACTCCGAATAGATGGCAGGGCTGCAAATAACAGTCAGTCCTCGGACGTTGACCGACCAAAATTTGCGCGTGTCCAACAACACGATGGTTGGACATGATGTGTGTATTTTTTTTTATCCTACATCATTCTACAGTAAAAACGAATAAAAATCTACCTTAACTAAATCTCACTTTTTTGATCATGTCCGAACACAATTTGGTTTGTCCGACCAAGATGGTGTCTTAGTAGGACATATATTTGTCCTTTCAAGAGAAAAATATATATATATTTGCAACCCTGGATGAACTCCTCCTGATCGATGGACACCGACTCAATGGACTCGGGATGGACTTCAAACTTTTGAGATTCCCGAGCCATTGTGTTCTTGATAATGGACACCCGCAACTGTGCGAAAAACCTGACAAAATGATAGGGTAGGGAGAATAGAAGAAAGGTAGGACCAGCTTGGCCGGGGAGTGACTCAATTGTACATTACTGGCCCAGTTAACGTTAAACCAGGTAATGAATTTACTACAGTTGCATCCAATTTGACTATCTGATGTAAAAACGACTTTTTGTAAACCCGATGGACTAGACGGCTCTTAGCGTAACTGCTACAAACACTAGGTTATCCTTTAAATTGCTACTGCTTTTTCCCGGGGGAGCAATTTTTGCTTCAGTCCAAGCATCAGTGTTCCCTTTGTCTTGCCTCAAACTTAAACTACTGTACCTTGTTAAAATTCAACTTTTTAGAAGTCCAATGAAAAAGACCAACGAACATTTTTATTTGTGATTTTTTAATCGTGAGTTTTTATATGTTTTCCAATGTACGTAGTTTTGCCTCTTTAACATTTTAACTTTTTAATTTCTTGAACTTTTTTAAAATCTTACAGGACCCCTTTGATAACAGTACTTTATAGTACTGATGGGTTTATCCTGTTGAAAGATTCGTTTATTATCATTATGGTTTTTGAAATAGCTGGTACCTTGTTAAGCCAAGGAGACTGTGCAATGTGTTGCATATACAAACATACCTTCGTTTAGTGTCGCGGAAAGCAAGACGGTTTGGCATCTAGTACCAGCGAAGAGAGATTTTTTCACCGCAGTAAGTATGGATGATACATCTTTTTCAAAACCAAGGTCCAACAGCCTGTAAACCAGGAGAGATATTCAAACAAACTTGTTAAGGCATCTTTCGAAATACGAAAACTTATCAATCATACAAATAAAGAATCGGTTCATGCTTAGCGTGTATATATCGATGTATGGACACACACGGGAAGTTTGGAGAGCACGAGGGAAGTGTTAGAGTTGCTCGAGGTGCGGCCGAGAGCAACTCCTAGCTTCTTAAGTCCTCCCCAAACTTCCCAACTTCCAAACTTCCCAACATTACACATGAAAAACACATAAATCTAGAAACCAATCAACGTGTGAACTGTATAACGAACATCGTGGGGCTTTGTAGAGGCTTGTCTGTAAAGGGAAAAATGTAAGAGGCATATTTTTTATCATTTTTCACACTAGCTAGATGCGTACCTGTCGGCCTCGTCAAGGACGATCCATCGAAGTCTCTGTAATTGCATACATTTGGTTTTCTAAAGGAAACAAAATTGGGAAATTTCTTAAGTACATAAAACAAACAATTTACAGCTTCCAAAGTACGAAAACAATCCAGAATTTCTTCATTCTGTTTTTTTTTATAGACACGAGTGTTAAACTGGAAAATTTAAAACTAAAACGAGACTTCGTCCAGGACCCGTGTGGAGTATTTTCCAAATCCTCACTAGTTAAGATATTGATGCAATCATTTACCACTTTTGAATCACGACTGTTTGCGGAAACAGTCACTTTGTCAACATAATAAAAAGAGAACTTAGACGGTAGCTAGAAAATATGACTTTTATGTTCTCATGTTACACTGAGCAATATTTTACCAATCGAAAATAGAATTCATATTTTCGCGTCATCGGGTAACATCCTCTCTGTAACATAACGAAACAATACAAAACAAAAACATACAGGTATACTGAACAGATATATTCCTTTGAAAAAAATTAACTTAACAGAACTTGTAGCATAAGGAGTGTTTTCCATCTATGTACCTCAATATGATCCAAAAGTCTTCCTGGAGTTGCAACAAGAATATTGATACCTTTTCTTATTCTGAAAAGACATACAGGACTACATGCATTTGCGTGTAAATTTACCGACATGTAACAGTACAGTGTATTTCGCTAATGATGCAGCGTCCACAATACGTCAGAGAAATTTGAAGACGCGGCTTTATTCCTTAAGTTAGACTTACATGTACCGTTCATACTAATCTGCTATGAAAACGGGGCGTTTCGAAGACGCTCATCAAACCGGAGGAATTTGAAAACGCTGATTTTGCATTAAAATATTGACAAGGAGGCGTAAATTGCTTTAAACTAGAACTTTAAATGTGATTCGCTCTGAAGATGAAGTGAACTGTCCGATAACAACTTGGCAAGTGATTTAAACCAATGACAATCGAAGAATGTGTATATGATTATAAACATTACCGAGCTTTCTCAGACTTTCGTTTCTCTCCTCCGGTGACGATACCTGGCACAACCCACTGAAACGGCTGCAACAATAACCAAAAAGAAAAAGAAAAGAAACCTATTAGTTATGGCCGACGGTAAGTCTGTACCGCGAAGAACTAAGCCAGGGTCTTGATAAGGTCCGAGGCCGTAGGCCAAGGGTCGTTTCATTGACAAAGGCAAATATTTTCCTTGATACTGGCCAACAAGAGCTAACAAATGGCACTTTTTTTTCTTTAATAACATGACATTTTTTTTCTTTTAATAAAACTGCCAATATGAACATCAAAAGATCTTAAAATGACGAAATAATATGCATAGTACAACAGCCAAAACAAAGGCCCGCGCATACGAAAGAGCGTGATCAAACTGTCTTCACTCTGCTACCTTTTATAATCCTTTTGCATGTTTTTCACTTCTTCGTTCATTTTTCCTTTATTTGTTTTGTTTTACGTTTACATACCTTACATTAAAGCGAGCCAAAACCAAAAGTTTGTGCCAAGGGGATATGAGCGGTCTGTAACTCTAGAGGTTCATATCATGAAAAATTGCCCAGTGTTTTTTAAGATTCGGCAAGCGGACCGCTAGGATGCTTGAGAAAAAGATACAAGAGCTTATGATCACTTGCACAGACAGAATGTACAACTTCCCCAGATGTGAAACAACAACAACAGACATTCATCTTGTGCTATCAATCATACAGCTCCAGACGACAATGTACAGAGTATGTGGGAAAATAATACAGAATCACTTTAACTATAACTTTCAACAACATGTAAAACGAGTTGAAAAATACAATGTATCATGTATGTGACGTACACACCTTTACAAGTTTTTGAAGCACATCAAAGCTTTGTATGGCAAGCTAGAAAGGGGAAAAATTTTTTTTTTTCATTAAGACTTGAACAACGAAAACCAGTATGCATACACGGTTGGCTCTTGGCTTGAAACATTAAAGTTAAAAAGTCATAAGCTTGTTCATTGAATGGATGTTATGTCCGATGTTCAGCTGTCAAAGTGGGGGTATGATGGCCTCACCTCTCTTGTGGGAACCAAAACCACAGCATATGGGCCATCACTCCTCTAAAAAAACAACACAACGAGGGCGATTGATATCAATTATTGATTACTTTTAATTATTAAACTTGTTCAGTAAACAACAACTGTAAATTTTTATCAATATTACCAGGACTGTCAACAGTGACTGCAGCTCATAACATCTGCTAAGTATGTTTGATAGGCTCTTGATGTTATGGGTAAACTTTCTTGTTGTTGTTGCATACACAAAGTAAAAGGTATGACATAGGTTGTAGAGATATTGCATCAAGCTATTCTGCACATGTCTCGATGTGTGACCCCTGATGACCAGTTTGATTTCAATGAGCTACTTTGTATGGTCACATAATTATGTAACAAGAAGTTCCCAAGTTGTTGAGTATTAGATCTGCTTGGTTTAGGCCGATTAAAAAGAAAGGTTGTTTCTTTGTACTTGACTGGTTATTCAGATAGATCCCGTTACAGGGGTGTCAAGATCAAAACTACAGGTGAATAAGAATGACAGACCTGATTAGCGTCAATTAAGTTTCCTATATGTCAGATACATATATATGTTACAGGTAAAAATTAAATTCATGTCAGAATTAAATTCCTTTGTCTCTTAACCCTTGAGAATCAAACTAGGTTAAAATAATTTTGACCTGAATTTAATTTTGAACTGTAACATATATACTGGTAACACCATTTTTGCTCTATGAAGTATGTGGAGCCAACTTTTCACTCACAATAATTTTTGGTTCAATCTTTTGAAGGGAATGTACTACAGGAACTGCATATGTCAGAGTTTTTCCTGAAAATGATAACAGAAAAACCACATGTACACATGACAAGTCATACATTTTATTCACTCAAAGAATAAATGATGTTAATTAAGTCACCAGTGTCCAGTGTTTCAAATTAAGTTATACACTGGATAAGACACTATTCAGTGGATAAGTGTTAGCAAAACAAACTACATGCATGCATGTGTATGCTATCAGCGGGATAGTGATTAATCTGGTGGATAACGTTATACATCCCTTTGAGTAACCCAGCACTGGAGTACACAATGTAGATAGATACCCAGGAATTCTTGAGAGACCTGCCAAAAATGCAGAGCTTGGAGAGCATCCAATGAATTTTCAAACAAATATACAAACTAATAAGGTTACAGACAGTGCACTAATACATGTGACTATTCACATTAACATTCCTTGCTAGCTGCCTCATGCCATCAGTCTTCTATAAGTGTTCTATCATGCATGCCATTCTTCGATTTGCTATGCTACCCACTATCTGTTCTGTTGTACAGTAGCTAGCTAGCAACATAGTGTTGTGCGGTGGACTAAACAGAGTTCCATAGCATTTAAATGCCTAAAAAAGATTGAGAATGTTCTCAGTTTTTCAAAGTGTATTTGAATAAAAGATATGTTTATACCTGTTCCTGTTTTAGACTTGACAAACACATCCCTTCCTTCCAGCAGAGGGGGAATGGCTGCTTTCTGCACACTGTGAGTAAATCAATGACAAATAAAATTTATTAAGCTGAATTGACTACAGTACACATAATTCTGTCAGTGTGGACACATGTTATTATCTCTACATGCAAGATTCTCTGTGCTCTGAAGGCAAAAATGTCTTTGTACAAAAGTCTTTGTACAATGAACTCTCCCTGACCTCATGTGGAGACTAAAAGGAGCAGCATTAAATGCCTAGCCTGAACCAGTGTAAGAGCAAAGCCATGTCTGTCTTAGGGGTGGGGAATTGGGGGTGGGGGTGTCTGCCTTTTTTTTAATTAAATTGTAAAACTGCTGTCTCTGAAGTATGTACATGTACATAGTGGTAATGAGTGAAGTGGTCTACATTTACTCATACAGACTGTACCTTGTCATGCTTGTCAGCTTTAAGTTGTTTTCAAGATTGGATATCTACCGGTATTTGTATGAAGAAACAAGTCATATAATCAATACTTTTCAAACTACCACACATGTATTAGTCTCCTTCGCAGCCGTTTTTTGGGATGTCACGCAACGCTCCCCCCAAAGAAACGGCTGCTCACATCCGAACAAC
>OMLO01001568.1_pt1 | contig 17744 bp, 22 predicted proteins | sample 1674811 | NCBI WGS metagenome assembly OMLO01 (sample SAMN06265003, study PRJEB25207) | coral metagenome | isolation source: Coral host | place: Mexico:La Bocana,Puerto Morelos, Mexico | collected 2008-11-13 | reverse complement strand
CTGGCGTGATGGGAGTGACGGGAGGGGCAGTCGCTGGGGTTGGATAAGAACCCATCATTTACCTTGGATTTATAATGGCATTTGCGAATGTGGTCCAAAAGTCACCCGTAAAAACAGCAGGGTTAAAAGGCAATTATAGTGGTTATAACATGTTATAACCCTTGGATGTGTTTTTTCAGGTGTTTTTTTCTGCTGTTTTACCGTGGGATTCATCACCATTTTTCACCACCATGTGGGAGAATATATGGGTGTTTCCAAAAATAGTGGTACCCCAAAATGGATGGTTTATATTGGAAAACCCTATTAAAGTGGATGATTTGGGGGTACCACTATTTTCGGAAACACCCATATGTTTGGAACTTTTTTCCATCCGCATTAAACAAGCAAATCCAAGTTGCTCCCCCCAAAAGAAAGAAGGCCTTCATAAGACTAAGGGGACAACAGGTGGTCAACATACAGCCATGATCAATCATAATCCCCTTTAACAACGGGTTCAGAGTTGGATATACTCCCCCGCAAACTTTCATATCCCCTCAAAAATGATGGTTGGCAATATTTTGTTTGGGGGTGGAGTATTTTTGCAAAATTTGGGATGATCAGTGGCCTTTTTCGATATAAGATGTGTCTACATATTGCATTTTAAGGACTACTCCCCGGAAAACCATCATATCCCCAGAAAATTGCTATACTGGGTGGTGGTTTCAAATATTTTTTATGTTCACCCCTATTTGGGGAAGATTCCCTTTTTGATTAATGATTCATGTTTTTCAAAGGGGATGAAACCACCAACTAGTTGTAGGTTTTCTTGTTGAATGGTTGTTTGTGTTGTAGCCATTATTTTTTGGAACAACCATTGAAATACATACATTACTTGAGCTGAAAAAGATGGTTAGAAAGACAACGTTCCTTTTGAAATGGTCTATTTTCAGGGGAAACAAATCCTTCATTTTTGGGGAACTTCATCGCTTCAGCTTCATGTATTTTGCTCGTAAAAGCTGACACCAGCAAGCCGAAGATGGAGACCTTAACGGGCAGTATTGGGAAACGTTGAAGTTGATTGCTTCCAGAGAGAAACGTTTGATATAAAAGACAATGGAAGCAACAAAGTCATTTAGAGAAGAGATCTTCTGTTTCAACTAAACTCTCACTGTTCTTCTCATTCTTCCGACAATAAGAAAGCTGGAGTTTCCACAGCTAAAGTCATCATGATTTTCAAGAAACACACAAATGTGCCGAAAAAAACGAGAAACACCCAAAATTAAAGCACCTCCAAAGTGTTTCAACGTTTGTTTTTTCAGCACTGAAAACGATATTGGCACCGCAGTGACACACTGACGACGCGAGTTCTGTGAAATGGCATGGGAAGCCTGCGATATCTCTTGCTGATCCCTGCGATTGGTGCAGGTGGATGCGATGTCAACTGACAAAGCATCCAGCAAAAAAAACTGGATGGAAGTGCTGGGTTTAAAAGTTCCCCTTTTGCGGGGCAGTCTTTATTTTTTTCTTTGATTCTTAAATGTTTTTGACATATGTTCATGTCCGTGCCTCTTTTCCTTTGGGCGTTTTTAAAACAGCCTGTCTGAAACTCACACAAAAATCGGCAACAAACAACTTTTCGTAGCAACAATGTTCTTTTGGAAACAGCAATGTTCTTTTGGAAACAACAATGTTCTTTTTGAAACATTCAGAAACCTTTTGAAACTTCTTTCGAATCTTTGAAAACAACTTTTAAAACTTCTTTTTCCGTAGAGGAAGCCAAGTGGTATATTAAGTTACCTGAACGACCATTCGTATGCTAAATTTAACGACCTTGGCCTTTCGTACTATAAATTCACATCTCGATGAGAAAATCACAATTCGACAAGATTTTTGAGCCTCGTATGTTTTTTTGGAAACGTCAAGAAATCCAGCAGCTGTTGGGGTTTAAGCAGCTGTTGGGGGACAGTTGTGTTTGTGTGGTGCGAGCTGTTGGGCTCCACTACGACGTCATTGAGTTGCTCGAAGGCCTGGAAGGCACCACTGTGCTCGCTTGGGCTTGAAAGGGATCAATCTGGGTCATTTTTTTCGACACATTCTGAACATTAAAGATCCATTAATGTCAAATATGCCCGCTCGGGTGTAAGTCTTTGATTGGCTCAGTCTTAGTTAGGATCACTTGGGAACCCCTGGGCAGCCATGGTTGTGGTATCTGGGGAAGGTGATGAATGCCCTGTCATGAACGAATGGCTTAAACTAGAAGCAGTTGTTTCTAGGGGCAGCAAAGGGAAGATTGCTCATTGCAAATCTGAAACGATTGACCGGGACACCGTTGCTGATAACTATGAGCTTCTGACCCCGTTGGTTACTCACTATGGCACCTTGAAAGCATTCTAAGTGCCTTCAGTAAAACTGAGTTATCAAAGTAAAGCTTCGTGTTCCCTAAGAAATAGATAGCCGAAGAGGGCGCCCCCAAAACCCAAGGTATGCGCCCAAGTCTATCTCTTTTGGAAGACCTTGTTGGCCGATTTCTCTTTTACTGCCGACCGCGCGGGAAACCTTTACCCAAAAGTTCCTTGGCATAATGTACTGTTATAGGACCAACCTATGGCATCAATTCCTTGTCCAAGGCCTGTTATACATAGCCTAGTTTTTTCTAATTTTTTTCTGAGGTGATGACATCAAAACTGAAGCGTGGCTACTTCGGAATTTGATCACGGTTCTGGCTGGGGCAGCTAGGCGCCCACATACACCCAGAAGGTTTGAGATGAGGCACCTTTTTAGAGCGATTGGGATTCACATGCCCGAGCCAGATTCAAAGAATGGATCTTCGGTGGCAATGTTGTAACTTACTCCTAAGCACGACCCTCATATACCTTTTTCTTCCGCCCAATGGGTAAAAAATCAAAACATCCGATTCGATTCCCAGGAACTGCAACGGATGATGACTATGAGGAAGGGGAAGGTTGTGAATCTGATGAGGGGGAGTTCGTGGATGACCCAACGATCGAAGACGGCGGGGTATTGCAGAATAAGGCCCCCCATGAAAAATATTGTTGATCTGTATATGTCAATTCATATTCCAAATTCACAGCTATTCCATTTTGGCCCTTGGAAGGTTCCAGGAATCGATGGTGCAGAGATATCCCAACAGTCTACAAAAAGCATGGTCCCCCAGCGTGACTGGTCGTTAATCTAGACTTGGATCATCCATCAAACCAAAACAAATCAAAATAGCTTTGATCAACCATCAACATCACCAAAATGAATTTTGTCAGCTCCTAGGTGATGCAGTTGCACCCAGTGCAGAAGCTACCTTGCCTCGAAGTGCATCCAGTGCATCCATTGTCACTCCTCCACCTAAAGGTATCAGTACCTAGGCTGAATCCACGCAGAAAGAATTTACAGTAAGACTAAGATTTGTAGGTGCAAATCAATTTGGTCACCGTGATGTCTGTGTATACAGCCTTATTTGATATTTTTTGAATACCATACATAGCAAGTGCATGCAAGTGCATGCATTGCCTAAGGCAGGATGGCATGCTTGACGTCTTTATCCAAGAAGAAGAAACATATCCCAATGAAGTGTGGCTACTGCTGCCTTGAGTGTGGGATGAACCATATCTTTGTGGATAAGATTTTGGAAACCACATGCGTAACAAAGTCTGGGTACCACCTCATCGTCAAAAAAGCGGTGCAATGTCAGAACTGTGGGGGAATGGCTGATGATACCGAACATCTTATGCAGTCAGAATGTAAGCCAGAAATCCCCACTCTTGAACTTCTTGAGGGTTCGACTCATGAACCCACCGGTAAAGCCACACCTGCTCCTGACGCTGCGCACCGGGAGGATGCCAACAGGAATGAAACTCATCAGGACTTGTGTGAGGCCAAGGTCCAGTTGGAGAAACTTGAGCTTTTAAGGAAACTGGAGCAAGAACGTCTTCAGCTTCAAAAGTTGTTGGCTATGAAGTCTGGGGATGTGAGTTTTTGGGCTGCAGCAATGCTTTTCAATAGTTAGGCACTCATATTTCATTGGATGACTGGTACTGCCCGTACATGCTCTAATTCAGGAATTTCAAATTCAAGATCACGCCAATGATGCCAATGGTAAGGCTTAGATAACCTCGACACTTGCCCTATGGTGCCCGAAGAGATTGAATTTGTCGTGGAGAACGAAAAACCGATTTCACCCCAGAAAATCCAGTCTCCTGTTGGCACAGCGCCTCCTCCAATTGAAGAGCCTGCAAAGGCTCAGTCTCATGAATGTTTTTCTATTACTCTTGCAATGAACAACTAGTAGATTATGTATAGGATGTTTGTGATTGTCTGCTAAAAGAATATCCGAATATATATGAACTTATCACTTCGCAGGCCGATGTGGTTGAGGATGAGAACAAACACGCCCACCAAGCGACCACCGCCAGAGCTGTGGTTGCTGCTGGGGATGCTGCATCCAAAGTTGAGGGTTCCAGTGCTGGTGGTGAGCCCGGTAGTGCAGTAGAGGGTTTGAATGATAAAAAGCATGAACGTCAAGATGAGAAGCCCTTGGCAGTTAGCACTGTAGAATGCATAGCACCTGCAGAGCAAAACAAGATGACAGGCAAGTCAGAACCAAAGAAAAGAGGGCGCCCAGCAAAAAGGGGCAAGGGAAAGAAAAAGTCAAAGGCATCCAATCAAGAAAAGGAAACACCACAAAAGAAAAAGGCAAAGGTATCACCCAAAGCAAAGGCAAAGGCAAAGGCCAAGGCGAAAGCCAAGAGCAATCGCAGCAAACATGCAGAAAAACCCAAGGCCACTGCTGAACCCACTGTTGAAGAAGAAACCAAAGATAGGCCAAAGAAGAAGAGCAAGGTAGCAAGCAAACCTAGCAGCAGTACTGAAGGAGATGTGCACAAGGATAAGTCAAAAGGAAGAAAGAGGAAGGTTGAGGCAGAAGCTGAAGAGGAAAGAAAGGAAGACCCTTCGCAAAGGACATTGGAGGAACTCCCAACTGTCGTTCGAACAAAACGCATCAGGAAAAAGACCAGCGATCCTGATTTTGAGAAGCCCAAGGTACCAAAGGCTTCCCCAGGTGAAGAGGAAAAGGGTACCAAGAGTTCTGAAGCAAAACAAAGGAATGCCAGGAAGTCAGCAGCATACCGTAGGGCCAGTAAAGCAGCAAAGGATGAAGGAAAGAGCCCTGAGGAGTGCGCAGCGGAAGGAAGGAAGGTATTTCGACTAAGCATGGGAAATTTTGTATACATATGTTTTGGTTTGTCGTTTGAAGATTTGTGATAGTGTGTGTGTGTTGCGCATTTGATATTTGATATTATACAGCGTGCTCAACTTAGGCATATGCAGAGACCGAGTGAAGTCTGAGATTTGTCGATCATATTTTCCACCATGGCAGTCTCTCTGTAGGATTCTGTAGGGTGATTGGATTGAGACCGAGCCGGGGGTAGCTAGATAGATGATGAGATTGATAGAATCTAAATACCTAAGGGACACTATAGTGTCGATAAAGATCACGCATGCAAATATCGAAGCATGTTGTCGATCTAAATTTTTGGTTCGCCTCGGCTCGGATGGGGATTTCACGTGAGAAGTGAGTCAAAGCCAATTGGCTACTCCAGAGCACGTGTCACTGGGTTTGGTAGGGTTGACGCATCGTACCCGCTGGTTCATCAGGGGCTTTAGACTTTGGTTCCTGTTGAAGCTGAGATTTCAACATATATATGAGCGATATCTTAGGATTCTGAATGGAAAATATTCAGCACGTGCTAGCGCTATTTTTTGCCACACGTTGCAGCATCAGTTGCCAACATTGCATTCTTCAAGCTTTTGACTTTTGCATCGGTATCAAACTGCTGGTTCAGCATTGCTGTTCGAAATATTCCATCATTACCCACCGATGTTTGCAACGTGCCAGGTCTTTGCTCTTTATCCCAGGCGATGGGGTGGAAAACGCGGGTTCGTCTTAGAAGTGGTGCCTTCCCCCCGCTTCCTGCACACTAGCTGAAATGAAATCATCGGCTGGGTTCAATTGGTATTTCAATTGGCCGGTATTCAACTAGTGTAGTGCAGCATTCCATGTTCGAAACCCTCAGCTTTTGTTCTTAAGTGCTGAACTTCGGGTGTTTCAAACTATAGCTAGTGGCCATGATCGACCGTTGCTTGGTGCGATCTTTGCTCCAAGTACGTGCGCCCAAAGCCAGGCTCTTATATCGCATATATATGCCATGCATGCACTTAATTGAACATCACTTTCTATGGGGAATTTCAAACATCACATCCTAGGTCTTCTTGGCGATTGTTTGGGCCTCGTCTTACAAAGTCAAGATCTTTAATTGATCATGTGCTTTTGTACCATCTTCAAATCTTTTGGATATCAAAACTGTGGACCAAGATCACCGGTTGACATGAGGTTCTTCTTCTATCGTGGAACCAAAAGCTATCCTTCGATGACCCTGGGAAGAGTTACAATTTTCTCGAGGTTTTTTCTGGGAAGGCTGAAGTTTCCAAGAGGATGTAGGGACCCCAGCATAAATATACGTTTTGCTCAGCAAGCCCACCGGTGAAAAGATTTATAAAATATATGCGTGGTTTCAGGTCTGAGCTTGGATGTCGGACCTCATCGGTGGATTTTGAGTACAGCAAGAAGCATATGGATTTTCTCACCCCATGTGGGTTTTTGTTTCTAGGTCCAATTCATTCCGCATAATTAGTTATGATACCTGTTACCTGCCACACCTGTTTCCTCATCCCCAGGTTGGTGGTGTATGCGATCTTGAACCAGGACAGGCATGCCTTGACGTTGTGGGCGCCAGATTGCAGCTCGTGGGGCCTGCCAGCAAGATCAACGTCGCAACGCTCATACATAAACCCATGGGGGAATCCTGCTTATGGTTTCGTTGAACGGGGAAACAAAATGGTTTCACGGAGTCTTGACATGCAACACATAGCCAACAATTTTGTCCCCCAAGTTGGTGAGTACCAGTACAAGTTACCATCATGATCTTTGAATTCCATGACTTGCAGCTTAGGATGGTTTTATGTATCCTTTTGATACTGAGTAGAAATTCCTACTTCCTGGTGGAGCAACCAGCGCAAAGCCTCCTCTACATGCACAAGCGATGGCAGTATCTAGCAAACAGAATTTGCTGGGTTCCTTGAAACAAACAGTCCATTTTCGATATATTAAAGCTCGATACTGTAATACTATAAGATTATAGCATGATCTATAATATATCTGATCGAGGTAAGCTTCTCCTCGCAAACCAAGCTCAAAATGTTCTTTCGCCACCCAGGTGTATGAGGTGTTTTTTTGGATGCAACTCCATGGCTCACCTTCACCAAAGCGAACCGTGTTCATGGGAAACATGAAATCCACAGGGGTGCTCGACAAGGGGAAGTTAACTGCCAAAGAGAAAGCAAAGCGATCCAAGGTCAAAACCACACGTATCCCAGATTGATTACGATTTGATGCAACTTTCCATTCTTCGATGTGTATAATATCTTGATTAGCACGATTATCTGTGATACTTGTCGTTTTTTTCCATTCGAGGCAAATACCATGATAAGCATGGTCGATGTCGATTTGTGGGGCAAAAGGAAGCACTCAAAAGCACACAGCTACTTGACTTGATATACGCCGTCGTTCCCCAAATTGTGAGATTTCTTCCCTCAACTTAAAAAGATGCTGAATCTTTATACCATGATCGATCTATATATATTATACCCATCTATCTCCAGAACTCCCCAGGGCTTATCCACGATCACTTGGTGATGCTGTCCATCGTGCCTACATCAATGAGCTGCAGGGGCCTGCCCACGGGGATCTTCGAATTGGAGAATGCCCCCCAAAAAAAGTAGGATCTGTGGAGCTTTTCCAAAGGATGGAACTTGGAGATTGTTGGGGAGAAGCCGACCTGAAGGAATGCTTTGACTATCTCTACGGTTGCAAGCATACAAGGACTATATAGATCTAGATCAATTGGTTTCGAAATTGTGGTAAATTTCAAAATTCTTTACTCGTTAACATGGGCACTTCTTTTCAATCCCTGAAGGATCCCACCAGAATGGCAAGATGCAATGGATAAGTTTGCGAAAGATTTCGCACCTAAGTCCTAATTAAGTTTTTCTCATGTCTCAACTTGACTTGTCTTTGTTTTGATTCTTACTTGAAAGCTTCAAATGCTGAACCAATCCAAGGCAGCTGCTTCACAATCCTAGAGATGATGATGCTTATGGTTTTCTCCGATCGATCTAGCGGTTTTTGCCGCTGCTCTAATTCAATCGGACGGCCGATCGGACAATGATCGGACAATTAAGGTAATTATTTGCAGCCGTGCCCGATTTTTTTACCTTTTTGGTGAAAATGGAAACCGCATTTCTACCACAATTTTCCGCAATTCTACCGCAATTTTCCGCAATTCGGCGCAATTTTGAAAATCACGTAGTTTGGGGTACTTTTAGTCCGAAAAATACCCAGAAATGCGTCCGATTGTCCGAAAATTGTCGGAGAATTGTAGGAAAACGGTGTCTGAGCTGTCAAATATCGTTTCCATGCATGCATGCTTCCAACATCTTCGAACATTGTATGAGATTGCTATACATCTACATCCCTGCAGACTGGATCTTCAAGTGGGTTTGGGGATTTTAATCCTATCTATAGCTGTCTTAGTTGGGCTTTGAGCTATGACTTCTTGTGAAACCCTCAAAGATGGCGCCGACCTCCTTGGACTTAAGAGTGGAGATCCGGCCCATTCGAATCTGGATGATATGATCAAAGTACTTCAGCTGCAACTACTCTAACATGATACCTTACTATAACACTTGCCCCTATGATTTGGATCTCATGTACTTTTATTCCACGCCCGACGCTTTGCTCAGGCACAGCAGGAGAAGATCGCCAAATTGACGGAAGCTCTTCAGACTGCCCCCCGGACTCCCCAGACTTCCCTTCGTCGGGAGCCCTCCTTGGTTGAAGGTGCCTTGGATGTACTGATTTCCAAGTCAGTATGAAAATCTGAATCATATTAGCTAGTAGGTGTATTAATCATATGATCGATATGAACTATAAGTTTCTTTCCTTATGGATCTCCATTCAGTCATTTGCTTAGGAGCGCCCGTGATTGCTCACAGCACTGGTCACTTTGTGGCTGATTCCGAGACTGGAGGGGGTAATGATGGTAGTGGGGCTGCACACTTTCATCGTTCAGGGGCCAAAACATCATTATCTATGGGAACATATTTGGACACCCCATCTCAAATGATGCTACCGGATGCACAGCCTGAAGAATCTGCGCCTCCCACGCCCAAGTTTTCAACCCCACGGCCAGCGGAAATCGCTGGTGGCCTGGATTCTACGCCGAGAGCTACACCATCACCACCAGTGCCTTCAAAGGAGCTGAGGGACAGCGTGTACTTTAGGAGCCTAGGGTGCAACTAGGGAGATACCATGCAACGAAGCAATTATAAACATCCAAGAGTTGTTTGCCCTAGTAAGGATGAGAAGGTATTGCTCTTCAAAGAAAGCCTCTGCAGAGATCATGAAACTTTGGGGAACTCGCGATGGTAGTGACTTGATTGATTTTTTTTGGGCAAATCAATTAATGCTGCATGTATGTCGCTGTTCTTGTTGTTGTTGTTGTTCTTCTTCTTCTTCTTCTTGTTGTTGTTGTTGTTGTTGAACAAGTCCCTTAATAAAAAACAGTTGTCATTCTCAAAGCTTCTCAGGGGAAAAGATCCGCGACCTACTGATTCAGAATAAGCTGTCGTTCCCTCCGGTGGAAGTGCAAGTCAAGAAGTGGCACATGACCCTGAACACAAAGCACAAGGAAGGGAAGTGGGTTACTCGCTACTTCCTCCAGCACTCCGAGCACTGGTCGAAGAGCAGCCCTTAGCATTTGATATATGTCGTACTGTGTCCTACTTTAGCTGCTAGCGAAAACTTATATGCCATGAAACCAATACATTCCATCGAATTGTATCATTCTCATATGCCATATGCCTAAGGAAAATGATCGATTCTGCCTTTGAATGGGCAAAGACAAAATCACTTATCCGGACTTCCGAAATCCACGGGGAGGATGAGGCAAAGCTTGTTTTAGAAGATGGTTTTTCTCTGAAAGAAGAGGAAGGGGAAGAACGATCACAAGAAATGAGCATGACAGTCGAGGAACCTCGTCTCAATAATTCATAGGATTAGACTTTAGTGATGTTACCACCTGCCACTTGAGTTTATCACTGGAATTTTCTTGGTCATCACTCACTCCTAGGACCCAGATGGCACCATGCTTCAGAACGGAGGTTTGCCCACTCTCGCCTCCAGCACCGAGACAATTCTGCAACATGGTGAACCTGAAGGTGCGTCTGCTGGGGCTAAAGTGGCAGCAAGTTCTGGGAGTTTCAAGTCTCTTGATCGACAATCAATTTAAAGAAGTTTCGATCAAAACTGTTCAAGTTCACAAGTTCTTGACTCGATTGGGGTGTGCTGGAATGTGCTTTATGCATACCATGCATATTCAGTTCCTAGGTTGGTCTTCCCGAGTATCCAAGAAAATTCTTCGGCAATTGCAATCCTTCCGCACTTCTTGGAAGTATGTGGACGCAAGTTAGACAGTTGCTCTTCGGTTCAGGACTGGTTCTTTGAGGGGTTATCACCACTTTGTTTTTCTGCGTTTGAGTTTGAATCCCAAACACTGAGTGGAAAATCTAGTCTAGAGGAAGAAGTTCAAAGCTATAGATTGTTTGAATTGAGTGACTTTCATACCAAAAAGATATCATACTTACACCCCCTCGAGCTGCGAATTCCACAGGAGAGGCTTGCCAGCATTCCCACAAGTCAAGCCACCGAGCACAAACCTCAGAACCTTTACCTTATTCATGAATTCAATCTTCCCAATCGATCTATAAATTAACAAATGAAAAATCCACGCAGGCTCTCCAAACAGATTTCGATCCACATGAACACGATGAAGCAGCTCTACGAGAAACTTGAAACTTTGCAGAAGGAAGTTGCTGCGACTCGATCAGAGAGGCACAGGATGTATACCATCATTTCAGCAACATGACTATATTTTCAAAAGCAAGTACCAATCCATTTATGTTTCAAAAGTCTCATAAACCCGGCACATTGAAGGCCTGAGATTCAAAAGGAAATTTTGCAGCACTGCTCATCGTGCACACGTACCGATGTGGCTTTGAACAACCTCGTGGTGCGTTCCAGGACCCGGGCAGTCAACAGTAGACAATCATGTCAAGCTGCACCAGCTGCAGCGGCCAGGAGTTTGAAAGCTCCTGGAAGGAAGACGACTCCGGCGTCATCTGAGGGGAAGCCGAAAGCATCCGCAAAATCCGAAACTAAGAAGCCGAGGAAATCCATAGCTAAAGCCAACAAAGGCTCTTGAGATAGGATAGGTTTGTAAGTCCAGGGCCATGTAAGGCCATGTACCAACTCTGAAGCAGTTGGGCCTAGTAGCTATTTGGGGACCGTTGCATGCGTAGCCAGTGTTCTTTTTATGAACTAGCTTATATGTTTAGATTTTTTGGCTTGGTATACTTCCTCTTGATAATGTGACACGATTCCTTCTTTTGGCTGCGGCAACATTGTCGGGTTTACGGCATGAGACTTATGCCAACTCAACTATCGAAAGCTTGAATCGAAGACAAAATGAAATGTGTATCCACCCTGAGCTTAAGTGATACAAGGGTACAAAACAGATCTTACATTTAGACAAGAAACATCATCACCAATCGCCATCTATCACAGTTCCAACGCAGGTTCCAGTCGAGATGATATCTTTCCGTCACGAGTGGATGATAGAGGTTGGGGTTTTGTTGGAACAACATAAGGTATGAAGCCACAACCCCAAATCTCACCAGGTTTCGCCTCAGACGAAGATGCTGACCTGGCCGACGAGTTACTGATTGGATTCGAGGAGGGTGTACCTTGGAATTATATGATAGCTGAAAGAATTTGGGTTGAACATTGCCCCTTCTGTAATACAAGCATTTTGTTTCTTCCTGAATGTTGACCTTCCCTAGGCAGAATCAGCTGCTAGGGTGGTTCGATTGGCGAAAGTAGCCAACAACAGACTCAAGAGACATGGCTCCTTGACTGAAAATTCAAAATCAAAAAACATGTTGATCGATTCATCTCACCTACTTGCAGCTTGAAATTCTTTTGGGATTCATGAAATCGAACTTCGATTCAAATCAAGGTTTAGCTGATCCACTTCTTTCGAAAATGGCGAGATGTGGCAAAACGAAACTGGACTCGCACATATGTCGAAACTTACATAGCACAGCTAAAAAGTTTGGCAAGGTCCTGCCTGTACGGATCTCCCATATTCCAACCATGGTTCGGATTTCGAGGAGAAGGCCACAACGGGTCCCTGTGAATTACCCTGTCCTATACTTGTCAGACTGGGCAGAATGTATCTTCAATTCAGGGGGTCACTTTTTTCTTGGCGGTCGAAACTTGGATTATGCCGGAGAATTTCAACAAGTTTTGGTCGACTACTGGGATAAGTTTCATGCTGCAGATCCCAACTTTGGTTTTTGCAACGAAGTTCCCCGGTCGGAATGGGGTCAAGCTATTCCTTTAGCACTACATGGGGATGAGGGTAGGGGAAGGCAAAAGCAGCCTGTTATGGTCATGGCTGCACAAACTATCATTCCCTTGCAGTCGAAGAAGACGAATATGGCTGGGACTTTCAACTAAATTTAGAGTACCATGTTCTTGCGTTTTTACGTCTAACGTCTTTTGCAAAAAAAATAGGACCATTAAGCCATATATAATATAAAAATTAAGCTGAAGCTGGGAGATCTGAGGCCTTCCCCTTGCACTCGCTTGTTATTCACAATCCTCCCAGCGCCCTACACATCGGCCACCTTGTATGATCTTCTGCGGGAGTGGGTTGCGGACCTGAATAAGCTTGCAATGGAGGGGATAACTGTAACTTGGCTAGTCCCAACAAATCCGGATGTTTTGAAGTTGTCTTGTTTTTTCCAAGTGTCGGGTATCTTTATCATGGAAGCTGTGGAGATTTCTATCCCAGGTCTTGTGGAAAGGCAAGGTCTTCAAATTCCGCTTCATCATCACAAGCATCAAAGGTGACTGGCCGTTCTTAAGGTCAGCGTGTGGTCTAGCAAATGGCTACAATTGCAAAGACAAATGCCATCGATGTATAATTCCAGATCTTTGGCATATAAGTTACGTTTAGGTCCGACCTAGATGTTTTCAACCCCATTACCTTTTTTCCGGAAGGTCCAATGAAGTCTAGATATTTTGGTACCTAATGGGGTTACTAACTAAGGATTGGTGGAATGTGAAAGGCTCTGTGAAGCGCCTCAGGCCAGGGGATGTCAACCCGAGGCCCTTCAAGCCGGCAAATCCATCTCCATTTCGGGACTTGGTATTTTTGGGTGGTCTCAAGCCAATGTACATCCGTATTGATCCAGCGCACACATTTGCGATTGATGGAATAGGCAAGAACTATTACGCTAGTGGTTTGGTACTCCTGGTGATGATGGGTTGGTGGGGTGAGGGGACAACAGAGGACAGGTTCAAGAATGCATATTCTCGATTCATGTCCTATGTTGATGCGTTTGGGAAGTCCACCAGCATCCATGAGTTCAGCTACAAGACCCTCAAACTACCTGTGGGTTCGCTACCAGTTTGCACCTCAACCCTAAACCTGTGGTGTCCCGTTTTTCCATGTTTTTCCCCATCTTTTATGTTTATTAATTTCAATATAATGGTGATAAACCAACCAAGGCTACGTGCACAGCCACATGGTCTTGGCAAGGGGCATGATGCGGCGGTTGTAGGGGCCTGGCTGGGCCAAGAGCTTGGACAAATCGATGTGGCCTCAGTGGTCACTTGCATGTTTTAGCTGGACACAAGGTGGAAGAAGAATGTTTCATATTTGGAGATTATCAGTTGCGCGGTCCCAACTTCGCTACTGTAGCTAGAGGATAGTTTATCTTGCCGACATCCTGCCCCTGATCTCTCAGGATCCTGATTTTCGTGACATGGTAGAAGTGCTGAAATGGAGCTGCGCTGCGATCAACAGATTTTGGAGGTCAATATATGGCGAAGGGATTTGGCTGCACCGTACGTTGGCGGAGCAAGTTGTGCGGGATGGTTGGGCTTTCCTCGACACATAGCCTTGATAAAGTATATGCACTATTTTCTTGTTGTCTTAAATGACTCCTTCAATATGTAAGTGGTTATGGTACAGTTGTTTTTCTTTACGCATTTTGTCGCACTATCCCGGTTAAAATCCCACAAGGATGGATACTCTACCTTAGCAGTGCTTACGAGCAGGGATGGCATTTATGGCTTTCAGATCCGCCCAAAGTTGCACATGATGGCTCATCTTGTGCTTCTTAGTTCTTGATAAGTCTGTTTGCTACTGTTTGCTATTTTCGCTCTGTGTTTAGGTATGGCCAAGTCAGGTGTTCAAAGATATTTTGACTGTCCCCTTTTCAAATGTAGAGGCTTGACATGGAGCATGTGCTTTCTTCTGGGGCAGAGTATGTTCAGAACATGTCAGTGCACGCTACGTGGACTGACGAAGACTTTATAGGACGTGTAGCCCGCATATCGCGGCGCACACATGTGCTTACTGCAGCAGCTAACACGCTGCAACGAGCTCTTGGTCATTATCGTCGTTTGTTTGGCAAACACTTTGACCAAACATACTTGCACAGATCTTAGGGCCGGGCGAAGAAGAAAAGCTGGGAAGGTGAAGTTGAGCAGTGTGAACATCAGCAATGCATGAGCCGCCCTCCCCATTATATCCCTTATCAACAAATATATCCTTTATATATAGATTCTATATTCTATATGTCCCCTATAGGTAGATTATAACATGATAATTCGTAGCTTTTTTTTACCTCGTAGCTTTTTTTTGGATTCGTATGTTTTTTTTTGAATTCGTATGGTTTTTTTTTCGTACCCTAAAAATCCCATACAAAAGGTCCTTTAGGTAATTCTATATGTTTGAAATCATATAGAAAAAACTATGTAGCTGTATATCAATGATATCAACTTATATGTATTGTGAGGGTTTTACTTAAAAAGATGAATGTGATTCCAATTTATTTCCATTCCAGTGGAGCATTCCTAAAGAATTGCATCGAGTCATCAAGCTGCGCGACGGATCCTGCAGGTGCTGAATGCTTTGAGTGTCGAGGATTTGTTGGAGCTGGTGGCTTGACAAGTCTGAAAACATCTAGGAACATTTTTTCGAATGTCGTTGGCTTTGCGGATCCATGAACGAAGAGGTGAATACCTTGCAGATCGACACCTCCGACACATCTGCTCCGAGGGAGAGTGAGGCTCGAACAGCAGTGAGTAGTGATGCACTCTTTACTTCAGTTATGAAGTTATGCATTACGGTTCATGCGACTGTAATTTCCAATCGATTCCAATCGGCATGTTGTGCAGATTCAGGTCCTTTTTTGATTCTCTCATTTGTTAGGATCAATAGATGATCTCATTGTAATAAAGTTGAATTGAGAACCGAAATTCACGCTAGATTCATGTGATTCATGTGATTCATGTGATTCATGTGGTCATGTAAAGATATTGATATTGATATTATGATATTGATGAATATCTGATATTGTTTCATATGATTTAATATTACTTTGATGCTTCGTTGATTGAAGCCTTGAAGCATCAGGAGTTCGACGTTTCGGCATCAGCTGGCTACCCGCTCGGAGCTCGGAATGAGGGCTGTCTCCGGTGAAATTGACAGCTCTCAGCTGGCTACCCTTCAGGCCAGATGAAAGGCCCGCGCCACGTTCTGCGACGTTCAGCGATGTGGCGAAAAGCCCAAGGCACTGTGAAACAGAAGTTTCGCAGGAAAACAATTATAAACAGATAAAAACACTGTGTAACCTCAAATCTCATCGGTGCACTGGCGGACCGGTCGTTGGTTGACGTTGATAATGACACATTACTGTAACTCAGAAGCTTGACTTTGCATTGGCCCATTTTTATCCATTTTGCCCAAGCTTTGCACACAAGGCAAGACGGCTCCGTGAAATCCATTCGAGTGCAGAATTTGGATCCCATCGACCGATCCCAACGGGACGCGCCTGGTCCAAACGGCCGTGAGGCTGGAGCTGGAAGGAGAGTTGGCTCAGAGATTCGTGCAACTTTACATTGAAATTCAAAATGATTCCAAAAGTTTTGAGAATACTTTTTTCTTACCACGTTTAGGTGTTTTCAAGACTTCATCATAATCATGATGGCCACAGCCATAGCCATTTCATTTACTTTCCAGTCAAAACCCGTGACCAGTGAAACAGACGTGATTGACCAAATCATTACCAACCCAACACCTGATTGAAAAGGGTTTCATATGGTTTGATAAGGTTTTGTGAAATGCTGTGCTGCTGTGAGAAAGCTGAAAAGCACCTTGACAAAACTCATGAAGGTCTACTATCTCAGACTAATAATTGAACATAAGATGATATCTAGAATTGCAGTTCTTTTTCGCCAAAAGTGTAATATTATGTGTTGAACAAACATCACAAGGTCACAAGGTGACCTTTATTACTCACGCACATCAGTTAATTGTGGCCATCCTGGATGTAGAATATTCACTGAGCACTCATCGATTAGTATAGTTTTCAACAAATCAAGTGTCCGTACCCCAATTAATTTCGGGACCAGTCACCTGCTCAAGGTACAGCACATGATTTAAGTATTCAAGTCACTTTAAAGTGTATCTATGTATGTGTTTACAAGTCCTTTGGGTGTCTTTAGAATTTCCATCATCTTATTTGGTTTCCATATATTTCCATACTGAATGAGCATGAATCTCGGCAGGCAGCGGAGATACGAAGCGTTAGGACCTTGGATGGACTTGCAACTTGAGCCATTCGCGTCATTCGCGTCAAGTCATTCGCAGATCGCCGGTCAAGTCAGCATGTCAAGGCACAGACGGCGGCGCCTGAGCCTCCAAGGTCGCCGGATCGCGGTGTCTCTCCAACGACAATAACGACAGCGAAACGCGTCATGTCTCTCCGAAACACGCGAGGACGACGCAGAGTTGCCCCTCGGAGTCCTTGGATCGCGAGGTGCGCACCGTGACGAAGTGTCACGAAGTGTCACGAAGTGCTTCGAAGTGTCACGAAGTGTCCATTGTCTCTCTCTGATGCTTCGAGGAGCTGAAGATGTTGGCACGCGAGATGTCGGATGCTGAAAATTCATCTTCGGTCCGTTTTTTTTGTTGGGCATGCATCACATGATTCACATGATCATATGCCTGTGAAGTCATGAGATTTGTTGAAGCCTCTCTGGCAGTCCAAGGCTGGCCAGTTCAGGAGAGCAGGCTTCCGACGAGGCAGGCTTCATGTGCTTAGTGGCATCCTAGCTAAGGTTGCATTTCGTGACCGGTATCAAATTGTATAGATACCTGAGAAACTGTATTCACAATTTTTGGTCTATTATGGGTAAATCCCGCAATTTCCAAAAATGACCATATACGTGTTTGGATTCGTACTTGGTGCACGTAGAGGGGCTAACCCGCAATAAACCCGTATTCTTTCAACATGTTGAAAAAAAAACTACCAGTATGTCGGAAAATACCGCCGTATTTGGCAAAAATAATCGTAATCGACAAAAACAACTAGAAACAATCACCTTGACAAATAATGGCAATGTGGTATTCCAGGTAACATTTATTACCTGAACGACCATTCGTATGCTAAATTTAACGACCTTGGCCTTTCGTACTATAAATTCACATCTCGATGAGAAA
>OMLO01001566.1_pt1 | contig 17752 bp, 20 predicted proteins | sample 1674811 | NCBI WGS metagenome assembly OMLO01 (sample SAMN06265003, study PRJEB25207) | coral metagenome | isolation source: Coral host | place: Mexico:La Bocana,Puerto Morelos, Mexico | collected 2008-11-13 | reverse complement strand
TGGGATGGCAAATATTAGGGATGGAAGCCTGGAAGTTTGCATGTATATTATGAATATATATATATATATATATATATGTACACATGCATACTAAACACATTTATGAGTTGAGATGATGAATCTCCCTCATCCTTCACGAGCTTTGTTTGGTTGTCATATTTGCCAGAAAGACTTTTTATGACTTGTCACTTCAATGATAGCGCCAAGTCTTGATCTGCACGTGTTACCAACTCGCTTTGAGGGAACCATTACAGTGATGCAGAAAGAAACCATTACGGTATCAAATTACCATGGCCTAATTAGACAACAAGGCGAAAGGACAATGATTTGTTGGAGATTAAAGATACTTACTTGGGTGTAATTCATACAAGCATCAACTTTGAATAAACTTGAAATTCGATGCAAGACTCATGAACCGATCCGACACCACTTGAATGTGGAGTTTTGAACAGCTGGAAGTTGAGCAATGATTCGAATGATTTCGATGTTTTATATCTCACTGTCCAGGCTCTGATCTGTAAGGTTGGTGAAACTTCAAGGGTTCTCTCCATCATTTTCCCTTCAAGTGCAAGGCCGCAAGGCCGTCTTTATCCTGAAGATATCGCAGAATTGTAAGACATCCGTGAGATGGAACAAGGGTAAGGCTTCAACACGACTTGTAAATCCTCCTGGATATAGGGAGCTGTTTTTTCATGATGCCAGGCTGAGAATTTGAAGGAAGTCTTTGCCACCAGTCCTTGTGTGAAGAGATTGAAAGATATGGTCTTCATGAAGGTGGGAGTTTTCCATGGTTTGAAAAGAAAGATTTGCAGAGTTTGAAGCAGCATCCTATCATATGAATCATATCCTATTCCCAACTCAGATTGTTGTAATTATAACTGGAATGGGTTGGATGCTCCAGGAGCAGGGCGGTGCCATGCTACCCTTGAAAGGGACCTGCATGGTCAGCCAGTCAAATCTAAATTCCCAGTATGATTCACAAAGCTCCTCCAACCATTCAACCCACTACCAGCATTTTTTGTTGCGTTTAGATCATTTTTTCCCCCGTTTTTTTTGGACCAGGGGATGAAGGTGGCAATCACCTCGGGAGAATTTGTTGCAAGCTCAGGGTGAACAAACCAGGTCTCCGGGGCTGACCTCACCCCAAATCTGGATTTGATGCACCCCAAAACATCAGTAGCTACACCGTTCTTGAAAAAGATTCTAAGCCCCTCAAAAATGACCTTTTCGAGAAGAACGTAATTTTTTTTCTTTTTACCCCGGCCCTTCCGGAAACAAAAGTCAACAAAGTAAACGTGGCAACCAACCATCAACTCAAGCAAATCTGACCCAAAAAATGGCCCAATGGGTGCTCTCTTCCCAGGCGCTTCGCTTGGAAAATGCGGAACGGCCCGGCTTGGTGGACTACGAGGAGATTTTTGAGGGTTTTTTCCGATGCCCGGAACGCGCATGGAATCCGCGTGTGGTTCCAGTGGTGCGAAACAGAGTTTTTTACAATAGTTGAATGAAGTTATCAGTGGATTTTGCTTTTGAATAGAAAACTATCAATCTGAAGTACCACTTTTAGCTTTTGAGTGATACTGTTGATGGACAAATCATGCACCTCCAGTTGCGATGTGTATACATTTTTTTTGCCCGGGGCCGAAGAATTCACCAATCTTTCATGCCAGCCCAACTGGTACACACCGGTAGGTATCAAGAATCCATCAACGAAACAGATACACCCCCGGAGTTCAAGCAACTTGATGATGGTGCCCGATTTCCATGGCTGGTTTCTAGCGCAATCCTGCCGACAAAAAATCTTGAGCTTAATCAAAGATTTGACTTCCAAAATTTTCATGGACTTTATGAGATTTGCCCTGATCTTTCCAAAATTCATATCCTACACGTCTATCTAGCTACATATAGAAATGTTATATGTTTGTTTCCCATCAGGTAAAATCTTGGAGCCGACGATCTCGGTGCAACCACCAAATAGTTTATCCATGTGCGCATTCCCAAGGGCCTTTGCAACCTGCTTGACAGATTTGCGGACAGGTGGGGAGAAATGTGGGGTCGGTTACCACCCAAGACTGTGTAATGTTTGTTGAAAAGCCTTGCTGAAAGTGTACTTGAAGACATTCTAAACATGCCCCGGCAAGGATGCAAGGAAAACATATCATTTGTGTATCACAGTATGTCCAGAAACGACTTTGCGGAGTGAATTGGGAGTTTGGGCTGGCTCTGAGAGAGTCTGAAATTTGCGAATTGTGACAGAAACAAACTTCACGCCTGCTTTTGAGAAGGCTTCCTAACACGGCCCCTTTTAGTTTGAGGAATTGTCGGTGACATATTTACCTTGCTTTTTTCATTACTCGAAGTTGTAGTGAATTTTCAGCAGACGATTTGGCTCCGATTTGGCTGGCTATTTGACCTTGTATACCTGGTACCTCGAACAACCTTAAATAAATGATCGAATGCCATTTCTGATTCAGAAACAGTCGTTTCGCAAAACATTCGAAAATTTCGAAAAATTAGAAACCTGGCATTTCGAAGTATTTGACCAACATTTTATCAATGGAAGATGTTTGCACTTATGCTCATCAGAATTTCACTTTTTTCAGCTGGCTTCTTGAGACAAGGCCTGCTTCAAGGCCGTCAAGTATCGATAAATCACCTTAGTTCCCTGCACCCTTGGCGACACCCGCCTCGAAAGACGGGCTACATGCCCAACAAAATCCTCACACATAAATGTGGAGAAGGAAACTGGGTTACAAACTGATTCTGGGTGCCGTTTGTATTGAACCAGCATTTCAAAAACAATGTGCGCCATCGCATGAGCCTTTGGCTTCAGCTTGAACAACGAACGGTTTGATGCCAAAGATGTTTTGGCAAGCTTCATGTAAGTCAGCAAGAAGGAGTGACCAGCACAAATAGCTTTGTAAGCATCTGGCTGGGGTAAGAAAAAACCTGATCCAAAAAGAGACCGTAGGAATTCGCCAATTGATGAGCACCCATCATATATCAATTGCAGCATTTGTCCATGGGGTCCACTACTGTGCTCCGACAAGTATTCAGACACCAGGGTCTCGATGAGTTTTGTAACATTGGCAGTATCCATCCCTTTACTCCACTTTCCCTTAGGGTAAGAGTGAGGCCCATCATAGTCCAAAAGGTCCCAACTGAATCGTCCAAAATGCATAGTTTCAACCGTACGACAAGATTGTAAACGTCGCATCTCATCATTCAAAAATGCCATGGATGATTCTTTGTTCCGTTGTTTCATCACTGTTTGAAGCAAAAATACCAAAGAGCTAGCGCAAAATTCTTTGCCCAGCCCAGCATACCAAATATGGAACAGGTCACCTTTGAAAAAATTTGCTAGGTTCTGTTGCTCTGCAGGGAGGTAGGCCAGCAGAGGTGATGGTTCCCCCCACGGAAGAAAATTTCGGGAGGCCGTTGTTGCAATCCAATCAGCATTCAAAATGTCCAAGTTTTCGTAATGTGGACCATTTGTTTTTCCAGCTGCGCAAAGGTGACAAACACCTGGTAAATTTGACGTTGCATGCAATGATTTCCGGATGTTGTTGAAAGATCGGTTCATTAAACCCGCATCACGCAAGAATGGTGCATCACCAGTTAAGCCAAGCACTGCGATCTTGAAATGATGACCTTCGAACCGGAAACCATCAGTGAAAAGGAAAGCCATCTCTTTAGCCCACAGCTCCAACAAATCATAGAAAACAGTTTTGTTTTGTTTGACGTAGTTGTTGTGCATGGCAACAAAAAGAAAACGATTCCCCAACGAATTCCCCAGCAGATTGACGCCCATGTCGGTCTCAGCCATGGGAGCTTCTTGAGTGCGTTTTCTCTTCCGCGTGTTGTGAGGCTTGCCTCCGGGTTGCATATCGGGAACCTGGCACTTGGTACTCCCTCTCCCCAAAGCAGGGTACATACTGCAAATCAAAATGCTATCCTTTTTAAAAGTGCGACCACCATCACCATGAAGGTAGTATGGGATGAGGGTCTCAAAGTCAGTTTCTGATAGCCCTTGTTTGCACAAATCGTGCCCTGGAAAAGCCAACTGGAACTTTTTCCAAAAATCTCTGAAAGATTTTTGTGCCCGACCAAGTGGTACACCAAGAACTTTCTGTATGAAGCCCTTGTTGGCAATTGAAATCACAACATCCCGTGGCAAAAGAACTGGATACTTCAAATTTTCAGTACCCAGCTCAACATTGTTTATAGGGATGCGAATTGACAAACCACAATCCTGTAGGGTTTTGAATAAACGGGTATCACCATCCTCCATTCGGATTTCTGCAATTCGACGTAGAACAGGGCATCGGTCACGTTTAGCCGCTGCTTGTGCTTCTTCTATGCAGTCGATGGCTGGAACCTAGGTTGAAAGGGCTCTATTTAATATAATGGAAATTGCATGCAGACATTTTCCGGCCTATGATACGATCAAAGGATGTTTACGATATGGTTTCAATCCTGAAAATTTAGGCTTTATAATTGCAGCTAGAATATTATAGGTCTCTTCCCCATACATCTCTTGAACCCATTTTCCCACATAAGTTTCGTTCAGGCAAGACGCTCCACGGCTGTAGTTCTTTGCGATATGCTTCACAGTGTCACTTATCTCAGCAGGACCTGGCAGTTGGGTGCATGGAACCATGGGGCTTTCGGGTGGGCCTGCTGGGCCAGAGGTGAGTTCAATGAGGTTAAAGATTGCATTATCGTGCACGAAGTGTTCCCTATAGAATCAAAAGCTACAACACACGTGCATGCACGTTGCAATGGTTCTTTTAATCTTTTAACTTCGATTGCATCCAGCGTCGCATCACCAAGATCCCCTATAAGATTCAACTCAGGTTCAATGGGGAGCCCTTTAGCACCCCATCCCAAGTTGAACTGCCCCATGGCGATGATCCTATAATACTTTGTTTTTCCAAAATATCAGAACTGCATGGTTGGATGGCTGAACCACGCCAACCCAAAAAGACATCTATCGATCATTCGTCCTTCATATTGTTGAATCTGGCAATCTTCCGAGCTTTCGTAAGAAAGTGCCTCACCCGGCAAGATGCAGTTTTCACCATGGAATCTTGAAAGGGAACGGCATACATGTTTGCAACTAAGGAAGTGGCTTTGAAGCAGCTTCCGTGGTGGTGGCCAAAGACATCCTCATGATGTTTTGGATTGAATCTAGAACGCAAAGCTGGATCGTGGGAAAGCATGTATATAAGATTTTTTTGCTTTATGGGCCAAGTCTCGCTTTCTGAGCCTGCTTGTAGAGTCCCTCCAGCTTTTTGCACTGCCTTGCTGCAGGGTGTAAATCATGTATATATAATATACTAGATCGAGCGAAACATAGCATCACAGCTCATTTTGGTTTTGATAGATTGATCGCCAAACCAGGCAAAACAGTTTCGGAAAGAAGGGGTATATATGCGTGGCATCTGTAAGGTGCAAACTAGAAACTCTTGGGTGTAGCTGCCAACACTCTCACCTTCTGCTTGGACGTCTCCCATCTTATCGATGAGATCTTGCAAGGTCACCCGGATTGACTCCATCTTCTTCATTGCCCTCATCCAGGCATGGTCGCAAGGATTATGGGCAGGATGTATGGGTGTTGGGCTGCTAAGCTGGCGCCATATTCCCTTTGCAGTTGGAATAATCCCATATGTTAAATGAGGCGCTAGCGTTCCCATTTCGGAGCCTTTCCTAGGATCAGCTGTCGTCGACATCATATTCATCATCATCATCATCATCAGCATCATCACCGTCATCATCATCATCATCATCATCATCATCATCATCATCATCATCATCATCATCATCGCCATGGTCATCGTCATCGGCATCGTCAACATCATCTTCATCATCATCATCATCATCAAAAACTGTTTGGAGATATCGGCTTTAACCACTCAACTTTCCCCATTGACGTCGTATAGCATGCAATTCCTTCAGAAAATTGTTGAAGTTAAATGTATGGTAAAACAACTAATCTTGCTCAGTTCCTATAATGTATTTAAGCTATAAACTTTCAGTTTCATGTTTTCAATCAAGAGTCGTGGCACAAGAAGCATCGGTCTTCGAAAGGTCGTCGATCTTATCGATGATTGTAGTCAACTTGTTGGATCCCTGAATGGCCCCCTTCATCATGTCGGGTAGCTTTGCAGGTGCCTTGGAAATTTAATGTTTACAATCCTGTAGGTCGATAGATTTGATACGCTACATGATACAACATCATTCAAAACATGCACTTCCATGATATTTTTATGCATGTGTGTTGCGGTCTTTCTAGCATCACCTTCAAGATCTAAATCACCAGGAGCACCAAGGTCACCGGGAAATCCTCCCGAAGAGAAATCCATGGGTTGTGAAAGTCCTTCATCAGCTTCCACTTCATGCTCATGGGTTCGTTTTTTGGAAAGACGTTCCATATCTTCCCTCTTGAGAGATCCCTCGGTGCGGGTGTTCACCCAATACTCTGCAGTACCATCATCATATTCGCATGACCTACGGGCCCACAGGATAAACATATAATCGCGATGAAATAAAATTCAATTTCGAACTAACATTGCTTTGTGAAAAAATCAAGGTAGGAGAGCAGGGCCTGTACAGCTTGTTGGCGGTCGCCCATTTGACGCTCTTATCAATACGATCCCTTAGCTGCATGTTGGTCCGAATTGCTATGTGTTGCAAAAGATTAGTTTGCATGAGAACAGTTTAATTTGCATACAAATTTACTGAGTGTAGTGGAGTTCGCTCTTCATATCTGCGGTGCTGTAGAACCCACCTTTCACCTCCAAAGTCTTAGTCTTCGTAGTGACACTCAAAATCTCCACCTTCTCAATGAAGACCGCCTATATACAAGAATCGGAAAAGTATTGAGGGCGATGGTTGGAATGTCTAGCATAGCTTCAATGAGAATTTAATTCCCCAAAGAATCACCCTGCCTTGACACCTCCTGATTTGCACCACAAAGAAAAGAGACGTGCCCTGCCCTTTCCTTTGGAATCATTCCACATTTCAAAAATGTCCTGGGGGACTTCCAAACGACCTGTAGTAGGTTTGGGAGTGCATGCCCTACGCACCTTCTCCTTTTCATTCCGTGACATGTTAGCGGGCTGCATGACACATGGTACCGATTGATTCTCATCATCTAACCCCGCAGGCGCAACACCTGAAACCTGGTCAGTGCCACCTGCAGGAACCTTGGCTGGATGGCTGTGTTGGAAAGGCGAAGGCATATAATTCATAAATTCAACATGTAAAACATAAACATGCACCAATCATGCAGCACATGCAAGATTAAGAAATAGGATATGTGTAATTTAAATGCAACTAGAACACCTCCTCTCGTGTAGTGTTGGCGGTTTCTTTGCTGGCATCAGGTGCAACATCCTGCAATATATCCATTCAAGAACCATAAAGAGGCCCATCACATATATTCAAAGTGCAAACCGCTAGATTTTCGTGATGCCAAAACTGCATTATATATATATATATATATCTTAAATATATTTATATATATATATCATATGGCATGCTACCCCGTAAACAAATCAAATTTTTTCTTGAAGAAAAACGCTCCTTGGGAGGTTCAGGTACTGGAACACGAGGAGGGGTGCTAGGTGATGGAATCGCTGGAACCGGTGTCATTTCAAACAGGGATGGTGTTTGCGCAGGGACAAGTCCCTCAAAAACCAAACTTGACTCTGGGCCCACCTTATCATCATCAGCGTGTGAATCAAACTCATCGGTTAAACATTTGCGAACAGTTTCAGGTGCCCTTGTAGGAGTAGGGGCTGTAAGCCTATAAATCGCTTTTTGTTCGTTGGTCCGAGAAGTTTGATATTCTGGTGGTGGGGGCGGTTGCGCCCTCTGAGGAATGGCGGAAGGCTTGGCGGCCAAAGGCCTGGCAATGGCCTGCATCTCGGCTGGATCAGGGAGATACGGGCTTCGGGCCATGCTTGGGATGGGTCTTGCTGAAAGGGACTCATCCAATCTCGGTGATGTCGAAGGCTGTAGAACCTAGCTACCATGGATGAATTTAAGTTTATCAAAAAAATCAATAAATTGACATGGATCGATCGAACCAAAATCAAGATGGCCTGCTGGGGTAAATTCGCCCTGAATGCGGATAGCTCTTCAGCAGTTGCAGGGATGGTGGTTGCAGTCGAAGTCGTGCGATGATATTCTACTGGGGACCCATCTGGCTGCTGCGCCAGCTGTTCCAATACCTATAAACGATGAAGGTTTTGGTGGAAAATGTTGAGAACCCAATTCAAACATTACCATCAAATTTTGATATAATGGTACCATGCCTGCACGAGCTCTTGAAGTTGGGATGGAGAATCGGGTAGTAAATCACCTAACTTCTCAAGAACCCCCAACTGGGCATCACCATCCATAGCGTTGACCGCCGACAAAAGAGTTTCGGCCGACCACTGGTTTCGAAGAGCAGGCGAACCTGCACACGAATTTTGGACCCACGAAATCCCCCATGAATTTCGAAAGAAAAACGTTCATTTTTCGTGCACGGATAGAAACGGATGTTTCATGTATATTCATGTATGTTTCGTGCCCGAACATGGATGTTTCATGAAACACAATTTCGCGAAAACACAATTCGAAATACGAAAATGTCTCGAAAATACATTCGAAACTCTTTTCGGAAAAGATAAATCGTAACATTTCGAAAAGCTCTTCGAAACAAGTGTTGAAACCTTGAATAAGGCGAAATCATTTTTGAAATATCCAGCCTTCGGACATATCGAGATATCAATCGACCCAAAGAAGGTAATCAAGATCGAGGAACATCAGCTCCAGCCAACATCATGCAACATAGATCAATCATGATCGTGCATATGTTGCAACATGTTCTTCACATATAAAAATGGGCAAGTTCGAAACATGCAAATATTTTCTATTGCCGCATGTGGAAAGTCCCGCACATCAAATAAAGTGCAAGCTGTGCACATGTACTCGAATTACCTGGGTGTACTTTACACTCAGATTGATTTAGGAATTAGCCATTCCCATGGACTTGGCACCTTTAAGCCTTTGGCTCCCAAAAGGTATCTAGCTACTTCATTCATATAAGCATCATCCCATGGATCGATATCCCCGCTGCAGGCCCAGAGTCGTGAAAACTCATCCTTCAAACCTTCATCTCTTGGAGGCAAGGTCTTCTTGACCATGTGAGGATAGAGAAAAGCGGCTTTCTTGGCAAAAGTCTTGGTATAAGTCCTCAGCTATTTGAATAACATATATATGGGTTCACGAACAATTCGAATTCATGCATCATGGAAGCTATAGTGGTTTCCCAGGTTTCCCCATATTTAAGCCTAGCTTCTGCGTATCAGTCAATTGCTTCGTTCCATGATATCTGGTACGACCTGCTCTATCCTTGTACTTCTTCACAGGCTTGAAATTGGGATTTTTCTTTTTCAATTGTTGCCTAAAGATCTTAGTCATCCTTCCCTGCCAAAAGAAAGATATTAATTTAGAATTGCTCCAAAGACATGTCCGTTTGGGCGTTGGATGATCGTAGTGGCCCATCCAGAACCAGGTCTTCCATATCTGCAGCGGGAGCTTCGATTGGATCAATTGGGGTGGAACTTGGTTGCATGAAGGTGCTATAGGTCAGTTCCAGATTTAATAATGAAAAGTTGCCCCTATTGGCTCTAGTTGATTTTTTTACGTTATGATCTTGATGCAACAGAACGTTCAAGAAACAAATCAAGAGTATATGGTTTTAACGACCTGCATGAAAACGCGTTGCCTCATGAGCTTCACAAAGCTCTTGAAAGCGGGGGTGTCTTGCAAGTAGGCTTGAACCAGGTTGCTCCACTATCATGATAGCTCCCAAAGCTATGCGCAACCAAGCTGCCAGCACACTCCTGCCAAGAGCTCGTGTATATATTTAATATATACATATATACACAGTAGCACGCTACAAAATATATAAAGTAACATGTATATATATATATAGATATACATGCGCTAATTATGACAAACAAGTTTGTTGGACACATATCATGTCCTTGAAACCATAGCATTGGAAAGGCGGACACACTGCGATGTCTCATCATACCCCAAAGGACATAAATAGCTTCTGCCACAAGAAGGTCGGGATATAGACACCCATGTGCTACATTTCACCCCCATCCACACCACAAACTCACCATCAGGCTGCCCTCGTAGGATGGAAACCAAATGTGTCCTGCATGGGAAAGGATCCATATTATCGATCTATTAAAATATCTTATTGGTTCTTGCGGTATCTAGACTAAATGAAATCTATGAAAATCACGTAAGGCCCCTACGCAAAGCCAGGAGCTGTGAGTATATCATGTCCACGATGATACGCCAGATCAAGCCTAGCAGCAGCACCGTGCTCTTCCCGGATGGTGTTCGTCAGTTCGCCGTACCCCGCATAGTGTTCGATGAATCGAAAGTCCTGGGTGTTTTTGGAACTATATATATATATATTTATATATATATCGTCGACTTATCCACTTTCACGCGATCTGATCTTTGAATTTATTTAATCTCTCACCCCATCCATGCCCGTGGTATCCTGCGAAAGGTTCAGTCGGTCGTTCCATAGAATCAAGAGGACTGTGAGAACCAGGATCTGCAGGGGTCAAACCGGAATGATTTGAACTAAAATGTGAGCAAAAATCTGTTCAATCAGGTAAAATATTTGTTCAAAAAAAACATTGGCCTTCGGGGCTTTTGCACGCAATAGCTGCACCCCAACTTTGATAGCATCGCGAGGCGGGGTCATAGAAGGAACAGGTGGGGCGGATTGGTGTTCACTGAGCCCGAGTCTTCACTGTCATATATCATTCATTTGTGAGGTATATATGCATGAATACAAACGTTCTTCTTATATAAACATCACCATTCCCTATCCCGTTGAACCGCGCCAGCTGAGCGTTGTCTCAAAAGTTCTGGCGCATTTGCCAAAGCCAGCTGCGATAAAATGTAGGATGGCATTGTACCTGGTACTGACCAAAGGCAAAACGTCAGCTAGAGCCAAGACAGATTAATGATCCCCAAACCCCACATGGCGATCATTAATCTTTTGTCTTGGCAAGAGATCTACAGGGCAGGTTAAGGCTATAGTTGGGTTGGGGCTGATGAGATTTTAGTTTTATGAGTTCATGGGTTATAACTCCATAGCTTAATTGTCAAAAATGCAAAACCGGTTTCTTTCCCCATCATGAGCGATCCGATGGCGTCCCAATGTCAAACTCCAAATCACAGCAAGCTGCGGGTGCACAGGCCGAAAGACATGAAATATTTTTTTAAGGTCTGGAAGCAACAACTGAGAAATTGTACAAAAAGATTCAAGCATCATGATTGATTTCATTCCTTGCTTCTATAGATACATATTTTAAGTAATTCAATACACTTGCCTGAGCAAGCTACCGCAAAACGTTGCTGTGAGATAACTCCCGCAAAACAGCACATCTAGTGTGTGCAAATAGCCATGTAATGCCAACCAACTGGAAAATCCAATCACTCAGGAAAAGCTCATTAAGCGGCTTCGGCATTGACGAACTTGATGCCTTCCTCATTGAGCATCTCGCCTTGGATTGTTCAGAGGGCACTGGTCAATTTATAAATGCATCGAGTTGCATGAGACAGTTTGGAAGTATATATATAAAGGACATTATAGATGCTAGCGTTTCAATCTCACCTCTTTTTGTTGATACTTGCAAGTGGCGCATCTCTTCCTGCTTGATGAACTTGATTGCCAGACTTTCATTGATAACATCCGTTGGGGTTGCTTCTTCATCAGCTCTGTCCCAATGGTATTCGCAAAACATCCACCAATTCTCCTGTTTATGGGAAGTAGCCTGAGAAAAAATCTATGGTTGGCATGGGCGGCAACAAAAATTAATATATGAATCGTCATCGTTTACTCGTCATCGTTTACACGCAAACCCTGTCCTCACACCAAGTGTGCCCAGTGAGGTACTTACGCAAATGGATGTTGTAAGTGTCACGACAAGCATCAAACTTCGCACGGGATTGGGCCATGGTGGGTCGATACCTTTTTGCAAAAGTAGCTTTTTCCCCACCCTTTTTCTCTGGATCCCTTTTGGAGGGTTTCTTTTTGGGGGCAGTCTTGGGTTTGTCTTCACCTGCCTCGCCCTTCTTACCTCGTTTCTTCTCCTTCTTCTTGTCCTTCTTCTGATCTTTCTTACGGGCCTTCTCCTTGGCCTTTGCCTTCGCTTTCGCTTTTGCGCGCACCTTCGCCTTCGCCTTCGCTTTCGCTTTCGCTTTAGCTCGGATCTTCCTTGGGCAGGGTTCCGACGTGTCTGAGTCAGACACTGTAACCTCTTCATCGGGATCATCTTCTTCTTCTTCTTCCTCGCCTTCACATGCATGTTCCTGTTTCTCTTCAACCTCGGTCTTCTTAGTCTTCTTCTTCTGGGGTGCGGGTGCTGTTTTCGCAGCTGTCTTGACTTCGCCTTTCTTTTTCTTCTTCGCTTCCTGGCTCAGCTGATCTTCACGAAGTACAAAAGGCTCCTGCAAAGGAACCACTTTGCGGACAATCACTTATAATGATGGTGATGATATATGAGGATGATGATGATGATGATGGTGATGATGATGATGACGATGATGATATTGATGAAGATGATGAAGATGATGATGATGATGATGATGATGCTGATGATGATGATTCGATGATGATGAATATGATGTCGACGACAGCTGATCCTAGGAAAGGCTCCGAAATGGGAACGCTAGCGCCTCATTTAACATATGGGATTATTCCATATCTTAAGATATTATTTTTAAGCGCTCTAGACGCGTTCCAATTTGTGAGTTTGATTCTCCTTCTTATTATCCTTGCCAGACTTCTCATCCTCCTGTTGCTGGAGTTTCGATAACAAACCAGAGGCACTGCTTTCCAGCGGCTGGGTCTCTGCCAAGTCAGCAGGAGAACCTTGGCTAAGTGACGACTCATGGGGACTTTTGATACCAACAATATTTTACGTTTATAATTCTATATGATCGGCATATATGCATGGTAAATGCATGCGTTGACTTCATGAGATTGGAAAACATAACGAATCCGATGCTGACAGATAGCCACCACTAGATTGGTTACCTTTGGGTCCAGAACTCGGGATTGGAGCAACAGGCTTCTCAGGAACCGGATCAGCCTTTCGCCTGGGCTGGGTGGGGTGTAGATGGCATTCCCCAAGCAGGTGATATCATTTTTGGAAATAATGATGGATCAAGCATGCGCACTATTGCATATGATCATGGCTCGCTTGCAACATACGAGATCGAAAGTTTGAGCTAGATAGCCGAGTCTCTTATCCATTTTGCTCTTCACTAACTGAAGCAAGGATGCGACTGCTTTGGGATCAACTTGTGAAGAATTAGCTTTGGGAGGCTGACCATCGGGTTTTTCGGACATGTTCTCCCTCGCTAAGGATCTCAACTCGGCCCACGACTCTTCAGCCTCAAGTGAATCAAGTGCCTTGAGCTGATCCGAATTGCTACGGGAGAGAGCGTCGCGAATTTCAAAATCACCCGGGGAGGAGCGGTCATCATCTCCAGAGTCACATGTTTCATCATCGGAGTCATCACCGAAACGAAATGGAGAACGCCCTTCCTCAGAGTAATTTTGGGAACATGCCCACAATATGATTTAAAAAAAACAGCCCTAACTTCAGATTCAAATTTGGGAACTAAAGTTATATCATACTCGAGTCTCGTCATAAGCTTTGCTGTATGCTTGGCCAAGATCACGAACCAGTTCTTGAGCATATTTGCCCTTAACTGCCATGGGGTTTTTACCCAAACATATTTTTGCAAGGGCCGAACATACAAAAATAACTACGTACATGAAAAGACAACAAATTTGTCAAACCCAGGAACCCTTGGTAATTCCCATTTCCTCCATTTGGATTTAACCAATGTAAGCATTCGTTTGATACAAACAGCTGTACCATGGACGACTGCAGTGGCAGAATCGGTAGTGGTATCAACTTCCATCAGCTCGTAAAAAGCTGCTACCGGGGGCTTTGTAAAGGCAACCCGGTTGGTAAGAATCACACCCTCATTTGCCATATGTTGTGTAAACCCCTTGAGAAGGTGATAGTTGCAACGAAGGTTGCGCAATGAGGGAGAAATAAGGGACTTTCCATCTGCATCCTTCACAAGTTGCTGATGGCGAAGTGCCGATTTCCGGATGCCACGATTCTTTTCCCAATGGGAGACGCATGGCTCAACATAAGAAAATGACATCATATTGCGCTAACTCATGCTAGGACCCCAATTCCTAGCCAGAAAGCTGCAGGATTTAGATTAATTTCGATGTCAAACGATCATAAAAAAACAGAAATGGGGATTCCACTATAGCTGCCAGCCACCCACCCTTCACCCAGTGGGGTCACGTGATCACTCAAAGGTGGATCTTGATGGCAACGTCATCAGCACATGGACAAAAACAGAGCGCAGCCGATTGGGTGGAAGATGGGGAAAGGTGGCCCCGTATGGAAATCCATGAAATTTAGCAATTGTTGATTTGAGAGTTGGATTATGTTGGATTCCTTTACTCATGATGTTACGGACCATGTCGCAAATGGAATGCATCCTGAAGCCATACAATGCTATTTTCAAGAAACAGTCGTTTGGCAAGAAACAGTCGTTTGACCAAACATCAAGTTATTTATGGGCGTTTCAGGCCCCAGGTACTAGTATCCACAACATCTCGGGTGGACGCAGCGATGGCATCTATGGCATTTTTGCTCCTCGGCGCAGCAGTCTCCTTTGTGGCTTCGGTGGACCCGCTAGAAGCTTTGACCCAAAAGGCCCGCCAGTTGCAAGAGCTACGTAAACAGACACCTCTTACACCTCTGACGGCTGAATGTGCAAGCGCTTGTCCTGATATGCAAAGTGCTTATGAGGAAATGGAGTGCGTTTGGCCAAAGGAGGACCAAGAGGTTCTTACAGCAACTGTGGGATTGTTTTGCAGGCACAAGTCAGCCATCACCTGTGCCGAAAAACAAAGTGCTTGTACTGCGGACAAAGTGCTGAATGGTCTGCAGCTCGGAACAAATGCCAGTATTCTTTCCAAAACCTTGGACTGCTGGTGCGGTGGGTGTCCCAATTTTGGACACCTGTATAAAGACTTCATCACAGCCACCCAACTTTCAGTCCAAATAGCGCAGGGACAGACGACTGACATGGGGCCATTCTACACCGCTGTGTGCCCAATGATCGGGGTCGTCGAATGCATGAGTTCCCACAGTATGTGCACCGCCTACCTGGCAGGTCGAGAAGGCGCTGCGTTGACAGGCATCAAAAAAAACTATACCGATACGTGTACGTCAGGGGGTTACTCAACACAGTACAGCCAGACCTACACCTATGGAGGATGTGCCAGTGAAGCCAGTGCAGCCAGTGGGCTGGTCGGTCTGAATCTGTTGTTTTGGACCTTCTCACTGCTTTTTCTGTCCATTCACAAGTGAATGACAAATGAATGTGAGGACACAACGAGTTAGGTGTTGATTTGTCACATCTCATTTGTGCCTTCCTTTCTTGACAACAGGAGCTTGGTAGTAATGATAAATATATCGGTAGTATTTATACAGTACGGGAGGCCACCAGAGTGCAGTTTTTAAAGCTGATTTCATGCAGTTTTCAAACAACTAATTTCATATCTAATGCAATATCATTTCTGTGTCTTGTTTCTTTCCCTTTGGGTTTCGCCAGGTACAGCCATGAGCGAAACCATGACATTCAGGATGACGAGTCCTGGAAGGTGCGTTGGCGATTTCTGTGGCCCTGTTGGGGGTTGGTTTTTACCTGGGTTTTTCTGATGGAACACAAATTAGTGTTGTAAGATGTTGTAAGGCAGGGTCAATCGGTCAATCGATGTTGTATGTGGCTGCCAGACCCCTTAGGATCCACAAGATGATGTGGAAATGGATGAAGACATGATCTACAATATAGATCTGTTTTTTAAACAGCAGGGTTTCTCCCAACAAATACTGAGCCAAAAAAGATAAGAATCTTACAACTATATAACTATCATGCAAAGAATTGGGTCTTTGCTGTAAGATTTTTTGTATGTAGCATACATGGAATGGAGCCTTTTGCAAGTTGCTTTGGTGCCAGGCATTTGACATGGAGGAAGAACAACTGGCTCTTCCAATCCTGCCTCGGCAGGCCGGCCTGTGGTCCGTGTTGGTGATGCTATGCAAATGAGCCAAAATGGACAAGATATTTGTTGCATGCAACATCCTAAATTTAGTTCCTTCATGTTCGTCCTTATTGTCCAGAGTCCAGGTTTCATGCTCAAGTGAGGAAGATGACTGGGAGGCTGGTGACCCAGCTTTTCAGCCACCTGCGAGAATGCCTCCAACCAGTTTCCTGTTAGTTAGAAGCATCGCATGCTGTTTCATTTGTAGAATTGAAAACTCAGTAATACGGACTCAAGCTCTATCCAACTTCAGATACAACAGTGCCACTGGATTCTGGAGCTCTCAATGTTGAGAACTTGTTCATGATATTTTTGTTTAGAGTTTAGAAGTGACAGAATGCATTGAAGGTGCTTTAGCCTGCATAACTTTACTGTTGTGACTGAGTTCATCTATGCTTCATCCCAAATTTTGGTAGCGGAAACCGATAGAAGTCCGAATTTTACGGTGCCCGAGGTCAACTCACCTGACTTGAGGGCCCATCGTCAGCGCAGCCCATCCTGGACAACGAGCCCAAAGAAGGTGTCGGAACGGTGTTCATCGCACCAACTTCAGACAAATTGAAGAACTTCATAAACCTTCCTGGCACATTTGCACATTTACCTGGTCATCAATGGTCATCATGTTGAAGACATGTCACGAATGTTCATTTATTGTAGACAATTGTACAATTGTTTCTCACATTTCAGAACTAATTCCTAATACGTGGGCGGTCTGTTTTCAGATGCTTTGAGTGTTCAAGTAGTCACTAAGTAGTGCAGGTTGAAAATCAGGACATGTTCCATGGCGCATGTTCAAATTTGAGATGCACTTTTCGAGTCGTCGAGTCGGCGCCCACGAGGCATTGCCGCCTCGTGAGCCGCGCTGGCGCCGTGGGTCCTCGCGCAACGGCAATGATCCAAAGTGGCAATGGGCAGACCTCACACCTGGAGGGTAATTTCCTCAGAACGTGGCGATTCTCCAGTGATGATGGAATTTGTTTGATGGTTTTAGGCACGTGAAAAAACAAAATTAGACTGGGCCTCCCTCTTAGGTTTTGGACAGGCATAAGTCCAACAGCTTCCAATAAGTTGGTAGATGCCCCCTTCCAGTTTCTGGTGCACAGTTTGCAACAGCCTTCTCGTAATCATTCGAAACATTCTTCAGCTCTTGATGTTAAGTGTTTTCTCAGCTCAATACTTACTTTCCAACCTTTTAAGATGCTATGGACAAATTCCGATTGCAACCGTCCCTGAGGGAGGATGAGTGCGACGGCATGCTGCGTGGCAGAAATCGTCGCTCACGGTCGCTTACCCGCCCCGAGGTTCGGGGGCCCCAAGTCAAAAAGTCGTGACAGGCTGAAAATCTCAAAATCTTCACAGCGAATTGAATGTACGACTTGGAGATGCAGGGATATAGTGGGAATTCTCGTTGGGTGGGGGATCTTTTGTGCCAAGGATTTCGTACACTTTGTGCGTGTGTTGCCTCCGCCACCCCCTGTGCTGGTCTTGCCGGTGCCGGCCTGGGCCTCAATG
>OMLO01001565.1_pt1 | contig 17768 bp, 17 predicted proteins | sample 1674811 | NCBI WGS metagenome assembly OMLO01 (sample SAMN06265003, study PRJEB25207) | coral metagenome | isolation source: Coral host | place: Mexico:La Bocana,Puerto Morelos, Mexico | collected 2008-11-13 | reverse complement strand
TAGTAGTAGTAGTAGTAGTAGTAGTAGTAGTAGTAGTAGTAGTAGTGGTAGTAGTCGTCGTAGCAGCAGCAGCAGCAGTAGTAGTAGTAGCAGCAGCAGCAGCAGCAGTAGTAGCAGTAGCAGCAGTACTAGTAGCAGCAGCAGTAGTAGCAGGAGCAGTAGCAGGTAGCAGCAGTAGCAGTAGTAGTCATGATAGTAATAGTAATAAGATACTAGTTGTAGATACTAGTAGCGCCTTTAGGTGGAACCTATTGCATGTAATATATTATTTTTTCGTAAACATAAACATAGTAGATATATGATATTCATATACTTGCACAGGTGCAAATACCTGTCGATACAAAATATAGAGACTCATTGTGTATATATTTATCTTCTAGCATACTTGTACGCCTTTCGTGTATTTGGTCTGACGTTTCCTCAGCTTTAACTTTTTTTTCTGCTTTCTGTCTCTTGCACCACTATGCTTCATAGTCTGTATGGCACTGTATTATTATGTATGATGTATATATTGTTTTGTGTATGCACTTCATTTTTTTGATCAGGAGAACGAGTAGAGCTTTGCCCAAGCCTTGGATGGGGCCATGTCCTGAAGCTGTGAGCGTTACGCATTAAAGCCATAATTAGAAAAACCTTTGGCAGATCTTGCCCCTGGTGCGTCAAACTTTTAAAGCACAATGTTCAGAACATTGTGCTGTTGTGATTGTGCTGAAATTTGCACGGTTTTGAGATGCTTTGAGATTTGCGATTGCAGTAGGTCCCTGTTGAACGTGTTGTAAGTTCATGCTTCCTGAAGAGGGTGCAGGGCGGCTAGTCTTATAGTGACCATGAAAGGACATAGGGAACGCAGGAAACGCAGCAAACACAAGCACTCCCTTGACAGAGGATGTGACGTAGGACCAGACGCAGGACGAGACTGTTCGAGTTACAGAAAACCACTGGTGAGGCAATGCGCTGTATACGCCAGGGTGACGCCTGGGACGCTTGAGACAGTGAGAGCTCCGTGTTCCAATCTGACTCCAAATTGTTCCACGTTCCAAGACGGTCCTTGAAAAGTTTCTATCGTGCCTGTGTATGCCCCCTTGTTACAACACTTTTGCTCACAGGTTTTCAGTGTCACTGCATTCTCTGCATGTTCTATCTTTGTCAAAACATTTGTTTCCGTCTCGTTCTTGTGTGGAACCCGTCATTTTGCGGCCAGTGACATTTCAACCCACGCCTGCTTCGAGCGAAGACGCTTGAACGTGGAGTTCAGATGTCAACTGCACTCAGAGCGGAGTGTCCCATCAAGAACCGGCAGCGCACCAGCATTACTACCCAAAATTTGTGCACGAGACAAGAGAAAGAAGACACCTTATGTTACTTGTGCCACCTAATATAATGATAGATCTTATCATTTGACCGATATTCCCTTTTGCCAAAAGTTATATGGTATATTGAAAGCAAAGAATTGCGACTTAAAAGTCGAACGATGAGACTTGTCATTTTTGTTTGCAACCGAAAGCTCTGAAAGCAGTGCTGCCAAGTTGGTCGGGTCATGGTTTGTTCCATGCAAAGCACTGCATTTCCATTGTGGGAGTTGCCGTGAAACTAGTGGCGCTCGTGGAATCGTGATCATTGTGATCCATTCAATTCTGATATTTTGTACTGTTTCGTTTTTTTTTTTTGCATTTTTTGAGGTGAGGTAGTAAAACATTGCATTTCTTGGTAGAGAGAAAACTCAGACTTAGTTGTGCCAGCGTCAAGCCGCATGATACGACGGCGTAAAGGCACTCTTCACTTCGAACCATGCAGTAGCTGCAAGAGTTGCAGTAACTAGTGGTGTTCCTTTGTGCGTGGCTTTTGGTTCCTTTGAAGTTGTTCCCAGTTTCGCATCAAAAGTGCGCATCAAGGGATCTCAGCTTATCTCAGCTCTCAGCTTTCAGCTTGTCAGCTCAGCTTTTGGCTTCCAATTCAAGATGTGACCGACACTCCAAGGCGAATGCCAACGGCATCCAAAGGCATCCAATGGCCAGACGAAACCAATTTTGCAGATTTTGCTACATTTGTGCTGGCTCTGTCTTGACAGGATTTTGCGACCTTGGCTCAAGTCAAAAGAGAAAGAAACTGGTTGAGCTTCAGGTTTATCACGCCAAGTAGGAACAGACCATGGATATCAATTGACTGACAATGTCAGTCACATCATCATGTGGCATAACATTGCTATCCATACGTGCATAATAGAAAATGTCCTTAAAATGGTCAGATGCGTCATAGTATGTCTCATATATCATTCACGTAATTCAATTAGGATTTCCGCCGTTCTTCAGCGCAACCAATTCCCTCAAAGTCGGAAGGTGCCATGTTGAGCCCTAATTGTGACCTGAGTGCTCTACATGACTCCATGACCAGTCTTAGCTTGGCGAGTTATCTTCCAGAGAAAACATAGAAGCAAAAGAAAGCAGGTCAAAATCTGTTAAATGTGATGGGGATAGTGACCTGCATGGAGAAAGGATTCCGAAAACCCTTTGGGAACTGGAAGGTTCGGAGAGTATGGGAGACTCCAACTAACAAGAAATGATTCGGGACGAATCTGTCAAAGGGTCGAAGACGGCGTCGAAGGGTCGAAGAGACATGGTAGAAATGCAAAGGAGAATGCCGTGCATCCATAGCGTGTAGAAATGATATGATAACATGAAAACAACATAGCAGAAATTGCTGAGTCACACTCTAATTTTGCTCAAAGTTCCGGCATTCATCCAATGCAGTTGTGTGTTCAAGATGTTTTCTCCTTCACATCTGTGGCCAGGCTTGTTGTTGAAATGCCGGCCGTTGCTCTCTCAGAGCCGTTAGCAATTTCTGATTGTTCCCGGGCACTTTAGGAGAATCTGTGTGTTTTTCTGGATATTTCTGGATATTTTGATGCATTATAGGGGGATGGTCTGCATATTTTGTGCCTCCCGCTGTCCTACCATACCCACCTCTAAAGTGGCTTGCGAGTGCTGAGTTGCTGCTCGCACCTCCTTGATCTTTTTTTGTGTATCGGCGTAGAGTTTACATGCACATCGTTTCGCCTTTTAATCTTCACTCCACACTTGCGTGTCGGTGAGTGCCCTCTCCTCTCCCAATGCAGCTTTGCATCTTGAGGATGGTGATGAAGCACCCCGTACCCAAAGCAACTTGGTTGCAGATTGACTTCCAGTGGATGACACTCCATAGACAATTTGTCACACTTGTTACCTAAAGCTTATAGTTGGTACTGTGGGTATCACCGCAAAACAGGTCAACAAATGTGAGCAATAGATAAGATAAAGGAATAGACGTCGATGCTCTGCTATACCGGTTGGACGGTGTTTGCTACCTTGTTCGCTCCTCATTCGAGCCAGTTCCAACTTCTCAGAATAAGTATCTCGCAACAAGTATTCCATACACCTGCCTCAAGACAGGAAAGATATATGTCTCTACCTGCCAGGCAAAATGGCTTTTACAAGTGTGAAATCGGGTGACGTATTGAAACAGAAACCCAGGCCGAACAGGTGTTGAAGTTCACGGCCACAAGCAGTATAGGATAATTTATCTATAAGTATTTTTTTTCAGTCTGCTCAAATGAACCCCAGTGAACCCCGCACAAATTGCAAGAATGGAACGTTTGGGGCTCAGGACAAGATAGACAAGCAAGTTGTTTGACGAAGTTGTTTGCTTCTGTTGCTTGCTCCTCCCGATGCCCTGCCTGCTGCTGCTGCCTCCTGCTGACTGCGTACTTCACTTGGGTGGTGTTGTTGGTGATGTTGCAGCCTTTCGCATCTTTTCTCTATGTAAGATAGTTACTACATTATACTGTAATCACAATCCACTGTAAATCGATAAGGAAGAAAAAAACAATTATCCAGAATGGGAAATGCAAAAGTAAATAGGTCTTACAACCTCAAGTATATTATCTCGCCACACGCAGTAACTACGTATCGTGTTTGGAATGGCCCATAAATTAAAGAACGGAGACGTGTATCTGGTCAGAAGTTGCAAATCTTCTACCCAGACACACCAGATGCATTTCATATTCGTTAGCCCATGCAGAAGAACTCAACCCGTTTTGAGATGCCTGAATTCCACAGGATTTTGTTTTTAAACGATTGCCTTGTCACAATTCTTTTCTCGTCGTTCTTGTTTTGCTGTGTCTTGCAGAAGTCACTGTGCAGACTCAGTGCAGACTGTGTGGACACTGTGGACTTGATAGAACCAGAGTTCCAGGTGTGCAAGAGCAAGTTCAGGGGGCTATGTCAGTGATGCAGGACAGCGTGACAGTTGGAGGTTGACTGGTCGGAGCAGGCCACAACTCATAACTCGTCAGATCCTCCAAAATTCTCGCAGATAAGAGGAGACATGCTGAACCTTCCCTGCAGTCATTTGAGCAACTGCCAAAATCAGTTGCTTGTTTCCAATAGAATCAAGCAGGATGCGAAATGATGGATTGATACGCAAGCGGGAACAATTCTCACGAAAGTCCAAACAGTTTTGGTTCTTGGGTTTCGTTTGATACTTTGAGCATCTTTCAGCTTTTTAGACATTTTCAACTAAATTGCTGTTGATGTTTGGTTACAAGTTTGTGAGAGGCAATACAATCATTACACCTTAGGATCGAAGAGGATTGAAGAGGATGGAGAACAAACTTATGTTTCTCCGCTCTTTTTCTTTTCGAAGGCAACCCTGTGCAGGACAATATGCGCGCTATGGCCGAGAGGGACTCACAGTTGAACCAGCTTGAGGCCTTCAGCCTTCATGTCGCTGTGCAGACCTGGCGTAATTACGTAATGATTAATTCATTCTGTCAATGATCTTAGAGTCTTGTGCTTTTTGAGTTGCATGGAGAGTTTAAGGTTTTAACAAGCAAAAATGTTAAACATGTTTCGCTTGAGAAAAGAACAGACAAGATGACAAGATAGTCACGTTGATGCCAGTGCTTCTGTGTCATGCCTAACCCTGTTGTGCACTTTCTTGTTTTGGTGTCTTAAAATATCTTGAATGCTCGAGTGTTTCATCAAACTCCTCGAGCTCGAGCTGAATGACGAGAAGACGGGAAGTTGCTGCTAGCTCTCGCGGTGGCCCTCGTGAGGCGCGCACCAACGACCTGCAGGGAGCATCGAAGGCCTTCAGCTCTGGTGCCAAGCTGCAAGCTAAGCCATGAGAAACGACGAGAAACGACTATATGCCGCAGAACTTCACTTTGAGAAACTCACTTCTGAGAAGTTCTTATTTTTTTTGCAACGACAACAAGACGGATAGATATGAAACATGAAGCTTCAAATGTGTTTTTTTGATGCTTTTGGTCTAAGATTGCAGAACTATTGAAGATTGCACAGGTCTAAGTATTCTGATGGAAGAGAGACAACTATAATACAAGTAGAGCCGGGCAAGCCGGGGGCGGAAGTTTCAAAAGGGAAAAAAACTATGCACCAAAGATAGAATTTGCCTATAGAATGTGCGTAGCGGGACCAACCAGTGCGATGCCCAAACCGAGGTTTTTGTGTGCACCAGCCTTCGGCCGTTCGGTCTGGTGGTGGCGCTTTGGTGGTTGCTGGTTGGGTTTCCGTGGTGCGTCGGTGGTGGTGATGTATGAAATAATGTCATGTGGTGAGGTGTGGTGAGATGTATAGATGTGATGTAGTGACACGTGGTGAGATGTGATGTAGCGACAAGCGGAGCAAAACAAGCCACAGTCCAACATCACCAAATTCTGCACCTGCCACAAAAGGTGACGCTCCAACATCACATGTTGCGTGACGCTGCAACATCACCAAACGTTGCGCCTGCCACGAAAAGTGATGCTGCAATATCACCGAATGTTGCCCCTGCCACGAACAACCACCAAATCTTGCGTTTGCAACGAAAAGGGATGCTCCAAAATCACCAAATGTTGCGCCTGCCACACATATTTTACAACGTGTGACACAAATCGCATGAAACAACCAAGAAAATGGCGGGGTCGCCTGCCACGAAATGTGAGATGTGAGTGATGTGGCGAGATGTGACGTGATATGTTATGTTAGATGTGCGTGATGTGAGTGATGTAACATGTGAGATGTGAGTGATGTTGGTGATACGTGATGTGACATGTTAGTGATGTGGTGTGATGTGTGATGTGAGTGAAATGTGATGTGAGATGCGAAATGTGATGTGAGTGATGTGGTGGTGTTAAAACTCCGTAACTCGGAGGTTTCTAAACTAAATTTCCTTTGATAAGGGCGAAATAGTAGAGTGAGGCGCGGCAAGCTAAGTTGGGCGGGGCAAAAAGAAAAATAGGACGATGATAGAAAGGGCAAGCAGCCGCTTGAAGCAAGAAAACAATTGAAAGAGAGGGCAAAAAGTAAACAGATAGACAATGGACATCTCAAGGTACGACTCAACTTCCCCTGACGAATTCTATTCTAAAACAATGGAAAGCAGTGCATTCCAGTGTATTCAAGACATCCCAACCAGAAACCGCGGAGCCGCCTCTGATTTTGAAAGTTTGGATCAAAAAATCGCAATGGCCTTTCAAGATGTATCAAGTCTCGTGACTCGTGACGTTCTGAGGCGCTTGCAAAGACACTATGAATGGCAGAGGCAAGGAGTTGCAATCATCATGAGCCTGCAGTTTCTTTCAAATTTTTGCCGAAACCATGTGCCACATTTTTCCAGATTGTGCCATATTGTGTCTAATTTGATCTTGTTGCTTCACGCAGATCTGGAAACTGGAGTTTTCATGAATTTTCCATTCCGAAGGCAAAGCAACAATTTGCAAATTTGGCTGAGGTACAAATTCTTCATTCTCATTGGCGGATCATTGCTTTGGGCCCGCATCAAAGATGGCGATGGCAATGAAATGAATCATCAAATGTCAGACTCAATGATATTTCAGAAATTCGTAAAAACATTTTGAAAATTGCATTTCTTTTATTTATATATATATATTATATATATTGTATATATAATTATATATATATTTTCATTATTTTTTCTATTTTGCGCTGTTTTGCTTCAGGCGGTGGCATGCGTGCTGATGCCACGCCAGTACTTTTGGCCAGAAGCTGATTGTGCAGCCGTGCGGCCGTGCCGCCGTCATGACAATCGGCGTCCAGTGCTTCGTTGTCTTCATGATTGTAATGGCGAGATCCTCCACGCCATCTCATGATGTTTTGGTGTTTTGTGATGCTTGTCACTAGCCGAAGTCTTGTCGTCACCTTTGTTATCATGTTTTTTTGTCTTTCTTTCCCTTCGAGTATGAGGCAATTCATGATCATCACAGCCGTTCTTGTTGGTGCAGCAGCATTGATTAATGCACGGTCCTCGGGCTTCGGTACAAAATTGTGGTTTGAAAGCAGCTACAGTCTCCTGTTTTTGCAAATTTTGAATCTTTTGTCGATTTTGCATGTTTTTTGCTGTTTGATAAGTTCAAGAAGATACAGCAACTCCTGTGGTGTTTCAGGGCATTTGCTCTAGCAAGTAGCATCATTTCAGCATGCGATCACACTGTATTTTTTTTGAGGGAAAGCAGTCAGGGTTTGACACTCAACGCAGAATGATGGATTCAAAAGCAATGCGTAAACCAGTGCAAAAGGACATGAGATGACATGCATTCCCTTTGGTGCACAAACGCAAGTGTAGCCTAGATCTCTATCTTTGAACATCTTGGAATTTGGAGTGTGTTTTTCAAGAATCTACGTTCGACTGTTCAACGACTTTTAATTTTAAACGTTTTGAAATTATTTCTTTTCTTTTACATAAACAAACTCAAGGCTCTCCTGAACCGCCGGGATCAGCTTCAAGCAGAAGCCCAAGAAGCTCCATCTGCAGAGTTTCAACCTGAGCCATTTTGATGCTTGAAGACTTTAAGATCTAAATAATATGAATCAATATGAATCATGTGAAATGAACGGACTAGCTAACAGCTATAAGTGATTCCAAGTGAAACATGTTTAAAGCGTTTAAAGTGCTTTAAAGTGGTAAAGGAAGTAAAACAAATAAAAGCTAAACCGGGAAACGGAGTAAAACCTGTTTGGACAGAATGTAAGGCTTTGAATTGTGGCGATGGGAAGGACGAAAAGACAGATAAGGCTTAAAAGTGCCACGCTACCAACATGCTGAAAAACATAGCCTTGTAAACCCTCCAAGTCACGCTTTCAGAATAAGACTTTGGCTTTGTTGATTTTGACAGCTTTGCAGATGTTTTGTATGAAAAAAGCTTGGTGAGATGTTTTTGAACTTTTGAGATGTTTTGATTTTTGCATGCAGTCTTTGCCGAGCTCAGGCTTGGAGAAGCCCTAGCTCGAGATGGCCTGGAATAATTCGAGAACGATCATCAATCGTCACGAATGATGTGTATTGTATAATGACAAATGTACAATGATGATATTAACATAGTATTAGTATATCTTTGTATATATACATATATATATATATATATACGGTATATATATATGTGATATAATATGATTGATATGTATGATGACGTGCGATGGTCAGTGACTCAGTGCTTTGGCATTGGAGTCGAAAAGTAAACCAATCGAAGTGCCTCAACGATTAAGCCAGGTTTGAGAGCACGTCCAGAGAGCAAGGCATGAGCATCCTTTGTGAAATTTCGCCTAAGCAAAATAACGTCAGACCCACTACAACAAGCCTAAACACGTTGTTGATAGGGAAACGACAGGGAGGCCTGAAACCATGCTCGCTAACTACAGAACACCTTTTTTTTTGACACTCTTGAATTTTGGTTTACGCAAAAACAAGTGAACCAGCACTGATCAAGCAGGTTGATTTCCTACAGAAAGGGTAGAGAAAAATCAAGTTCATGCAAGACCAATGACTAAAACAATCTCAGCAAAAACCTGATCACTACAAAACGAAGAGGGCCCAAGTTTAAGCATGGGATAAAGCATGGAATCAAGCCAGCATGTAATCAAGGAATTGCAAGGTATTGTACAAATTGGTGTGGTTCCACAAATGACTTTTTACAATGGTCTTTATAGACTAGTTAGAACATGTGAAACAACCTTTCGGACTGGGAAGCTTAAAACTTGGAGCCTTACAACATGCATAGGTTGAAAAATCCAATGACATTTGAACCACTACTTTGATCACATCACCCCCCCCACCTTGAAAGCATTGCATTTTCTACTGAAGTGGGCGTCCAAAGAAAGGTTGTGTTTGTACCGCAGAATGGGTGCACAGACATCATGGAAATTCCACAGCGGATGTATGAAGAGCTGAACAGAAGACAAGTAGAACAGCTCTCCGCGATTTGCCTCGTGGAAGCTTGCAATGCTTGCAGAGACTCACTTTGCATCGGGAAAAAAGCTCCATCGATTTGGTTGGGCGCTTGATCTTTGTATGCCAGCTGTTGAAATGCAGCGGCAGCGGTTGTTCGTTCATGTGTTCATTGTTCAACCTTTTCATGTCATGATTTTTCACATCCCCACCCAAGCCGCAGATGTCATCTCCATTTGGATTGGCTCCGGCCATTGGCACTTGGCAGTGTGGGTTTTTCGTTCCCTGAAATTGGCAGAGGCAGGCTAGGCACACGTTGCTTTTCGGTTTGACATTTGTTGGACGGCTCAAGTTGCCTGTGAGCAGGGCAGCCAAGGATCTTGAAGCTTTGGGGAAAACAAGAAAAACATCACACGTTTTTATTGCGAAATTTTGCCTATTTCTGGATGAACTTCATTGTTTGATCTATGCCTTCAAGAGATTCACAGGCGCACCCGCAAGGCAAACAAGGAACCACTGAATCACAATTGATCCTATGAAATTTCATGAACTTTCTTACAATATTTGCACGCATTTCGATTTTTTTTTGCAACGGGCCGGTCGTCAAAGGCCGCGTGAGAGTTTGACACGTAGTTTGACACCTTTCTTTGCAAGATGTCCTCAGAGTCGTCGGTGTGGCGTATCCATGGTGTGAAGTATAACCTGATTCCATTCTTGGACGAGCATCCCGGTGGGAAGGATGTTCTCTTGACTGCCATGAACCAAGCAGATGCTTGGCGTCATGCAGACCAAATTTCTTTGGGCAGATGTGAAGAGATACAAGGTGAAATTTGTGAAATTTGTCAGAGTCTAATCAGTGTAATCAAAAGCAATGATACGGTAACCTGTACAATTCTCACAAGTTCTAAGCGTCACAACTGGAAACTGATGGGAGCTTGCCATGTGCAGCTCGAATTGAATGGTATTGACTTGACAATGAGCTGAGTGACTTGGAACAAAAAACAGTTTTTGCAAGACTTGTTTTGGCCATCTCAGGATGCATCAGCCATGTTCGAGTCCTATCATGCATTGTCAGGACAGCAAGATAGAATATGGAAGCTGCTCCAGAAATACCGAGTGGAAAAGGCCACAGATTGCGACGAGAAATCCTTTCAGGTTGACAAATCCAAGGTGTCAGTGAATGATAGCATGCTTGCTGCAACGCATGTCTCGAGAGACACATGCGAAAATGTATGCAATTTCGAGGAAACTGCAAAGGAAAGAAGAGCTGCATTGTTCCCTGACGATGGCTTCTATCGAACCTTAGCTCATCGCTTGAAAGCATACTTTGCTGAACAAGCACGGAAATCAGGCATTGACGCCCGAAGTGCTCTCAAAGCTACAAACTGGTGGACTATTAAAGTTTCGCTGTACATTGCTCTTTGGCTTTGTGTCCTCATCACAGGAATCTGTGTCCGTTGGGCTTCTTGGAAGCTTTCGGCACCAATGCTGGTAATGTTGGGCTTCTTGCAAGGCACGTTCCATATCGCCTGTGGCTTTTGCGTGATGCATGATGCTTCACACTATGCTATATCGACCAAGCCATGGCTGAATGAACTCTTCTCGCGAATGACTAACGCCACATTGTCATGGTTTCATCACATTTGGGCCAGACATCATGTGTCACTTGGCTCTCTTGGTAGACTTTGCGGGGATTGACGCATGTTTGGACACAAACTTGGAGGCTCCGCTTTTTTTGCCGAAAGCAACTCGACTATCCAGGTATGCACATCATTCGTTTACAGGAGATATCCGCAAAGACCCGGACACAAAATATGGTCGGCCAATCTTTCGTAAGCATCCGGAGGACCGGAGATGTGGGCCGTGTTCTAGGGCGTTAAAATTTTATGCTGTGCAGATGTGGGGTCCGGTTTATGCAATTTCATTCATGTTATACCTTTTTCAAACTTTTTCATCCATCTTTCAACCTTTTGCTATCGTTTTCTCTTGCCGCTGAAGCCATTGATTCTTGATTTGCCTTTCACGCGCTAGTCTCCGAGCCTCAACGGATAAATAACTGACTGGCTCAGATTGTGGACGAATCACCAGTTGTGACCGATGCAAGTCGTATCAATTTGCGTAAGATGTTGTTTGACTATTTAGATATATGTGAAAACACTTGGCACTCGCCTTGTTTTGCTTGATGCTTGCTCCCTGTTGTTCTTACAGATTAACTTAGTTTGATTTGTTCCGAATTATCACTGTTCACAGATGTTAACAGATTTAACATCTAACATTCGGGCAAAGTTCCTTCTGGAGGACCCATACCAGTTCAGCCCTACTATGCTTCAATTACAACCTTGGTCATCGATCTTGTTGGTGCTGTTCCCAGGCCAGTTCCTGGGACAAATGCTCTTGTACCTGAAAGCCTTTGTGAAAGGTAGGTACTTGGGAGTCCCGGTGACTCATATGTCTGCCATTGAGGACGTGTGGGTTGTTGAAGTACTTGTCATGCTGATGAGTCACTTGGTTTGGTGGGTTGGCTTACCTTGGATTCAAACAATCAGCTACTTCTGCGCCATGAACATGTGGTACTGGATGTGCATAGCACCAAACCATGACACATGGGAGAGTGCCTTCAAGAACAAGAAAGCTGGTGAAATGGATTGGGGAGAGATGCAAGTGAGAGAGAGTGGAAGCTTCGCCGTGAACATGCCGTGGGTTTGCTCTTTGTTTGGAGGCATCAACTACCAGATTGAACATCACCTGTTTCCAGGCATTTCCCATGTTCACTATCCACAGATCTCGCCCATCATCCAACAAACCTGTGAAGAATTCGGAATTCCATACAACAAACATGGAACTTGGATGAGCGCAATCCATTCAGTGATACGAAATTACAGGGAATGTGGCAAGGCCAAGTCGAAGTAAGGATTGCGCCGGACTCTGGTTGACAGTGGCCGAGGGCCGTTTGGCTGACGTCTGGCCGAGGGCCTCCATCGAAGCCACTGAGCCAAGCCGCAGGCCATGGCGGGAAAAGCTGCATTTTGCAGCTGTACAGAGGAACCGCAAGAAGATGAACAAAGTATGACACTTAAAGTGACTGGAAGAGGCTCCAAGAGACTAAAAGTCTACTTGAAGATTTAGTCAAAACCCAGAAAAGTCTACGATGTTCATTTCAGACTCCATCTCCTTTCGAACTATACATTAGTTCCCTTTCAATTTTGGTAGAAACATTGGAAGGTGCAACTTTGCACTGACCATAGACATCCATACACTCCATCTCACACCGAATCGTTGCCTTCCGATCCTCGCTCATGCTATCCCTTTTTCCGGCGATTGAGGCAACTGCCTCAGTTTTTTCAGAGATTACAGCTTGACAGAAACATGTTTAGAATGTGTTGGCGAGGGCAATAGCTCCTTTGGCGACTATAGCAACTGGAAGAGGTTTGGATATGTTGCCTAGGAAAGGTATGGTGATGTATGATGCTGATGCGATATGATGTATGGTAAAGCATCACATATAACATATTATTGTCTATCATCAAGCTGGACCTCATGGCTGAGCTGTACAGTTCCGCGTGTGGAAGGCAACAGTTGAGAGAATGAGCCAATATCTGAAGGTCTGAAGAGAAGAAAAAACGAAACGAGAACCGATGTCAACGCAGAAAACGAAGTCTTGAGGTCAGGCATGACACGACATGTTCCACATATTATTAAAAAACTCTATATTCCATTTCTTACATGCGAAAGAAAGAAAAGGGAGAAAAGGAACAGTTGGCGAAGTCCAAAAACATACCACTTGTTACGTTTCTTGGCGCTAATGCGGATCGAATTCATTGAATTTCAACCTTGTTTCAGGTCAAGGACGTTGAAGATTTTGTTGCAGCCATTTGGCCCAGCCAAAGCTGTTGATCTGGAAAGGATGGCAGAAGCAAAGGCGGGATTCCGAAACGCTTGCGGTCGGATCCGTTGTCTCTTTCTTTCCCAAGTGTGTACAACATGTTTTCCTTCGCTTAGGGCAGGCAACTAGACGAGGCCTTAGTCCGGATGAGGATTAGGGAAATTGATGGAAGGGCCAAGGTGACTTAGAAATATAGTTTAACATTCTCGAAGGTTCCGTGCTTCTCAACTGGTTTCACTTCATTTTCAGAAGCAACCCAAGGGCGTTCGGTGGAGTTCCATAAACTTGCTGCCTTGATTGTAGTTTTCTATAATGGTTTTCTTGCAAAAACGATGCGAGCTCAAGAAATCAAAGGCCCTTTGCAAGAGAACTCGAGTTCATGCATGTTTATATATTCCTTGATTTATACATTTCTTTATAATATATGTTTGTGCGACAACGATGAGTCCGGACCAGATTCAAAATCTCCGACTCTGATGATTCATGATTCGTGAGCATTGCCGGAGAGCTGGACAGGCAAACATGATTCTAATATTGAAGGAACATGAGGAAACAGAGTCTTGTAATGCATTGCTGAAAGAAAACGGAAGATTTAAAGCGCAAAAGTCTCCGCAAATCGTCACAGGTCATAGTCAGTCAAAGCGTCAAGGTCTTCTCAATGGCTTGTCTGACAATGGATGGGCATTGGACATGATTTCAAGAACCAAAGATACACCACCTGAGTTAGAGTTTGTCCAGATTTTTATTCTGGACATGTTTTAGTTTTCGTGCTTGTCAATTGACAATTGAGTTCAGACTGTGGCCCAAAGTATTGCTTCATATTGCTTCATTTGATGATTTGGCTGAGGAGGTTTGATTGCCGTGGGGGAATGTCTTGGCTCATCGTGTCGCAGGCGAAGAATGTTAGCCATGAAATGGAAATTTGGAAGCAACTCATTGAGACGGAGCTGAAGTCTGACCCTGAGACGTAAAAGTCCCCCGAAGGATGCTGAAAAAAAGACAAGAGTGCAAGGACAATAGGTACAATAGGTAAAATAATGTACAATGACAAAGTATGCAAACTGACAACATGTTCCAGGTGCTGTCAACTGTCGTGCTCATTGGATGGTGTTTGAACATGTTTAATTGCTATAGGTTTTATGAGTTTTATGGTTTTAAATGTTTGGTTCGGTCTTTTTTGAGACATTTCTGTGGTGTCCTGAGTGTTGTGACTTTTTGAGGACGGCAGCGAATTGGGAAAGTCAATGGGGTTTTCTCAGAGGCGTCATGACCTCAGAGAAGGCACCGAAAAAAGGTAAACGCAGAATGCAGAAGACCTGCAGACACGCCAGACGGGTTGTTGGATTGTTGGATTTATCCAAAAATGCTGCGTGAAAGATGTGAAACATGTGAAGATAAAAAATTGTGCATCAAAACTGACTCGTGCCATGGGGACTGGGATTGAAGAACCGAAACTCTCAAGAATGGATCAGAATTCTGAGATACTGGTATTCTGAATATTGACTTGGGAAGACTGAAAGGGGCATGGACTTTTGCAGAAGGGGGAGGTAGAAGAGGTAGTACCGTAGGTAGACTAGAATGACAAAAACACGAAGAAACAAGGAATTTGACATACCTTGACATAGCAACCTTGCCTTCTTCGTAGATTTTTCGAAGAGCCCTGAGGACAAGGGGCTGTCACGCGAGGACGGGCAAAAGGGAAAGCTGCTTTCGAACATCTTGTTACCATAATAAACATGTTAATGCATTCCTTGGCATTTCTTGTTTATATTCACAACTATCATAACTCTTCGCTGGTAAGACCATGTAAGACCGCAGCACCGCACCGATTGAGCCTGAGATTTGAACAGGTTAGGGACTTAAAAACATGAAAAGAGCATCAAATGACGTGATCAGCATGATTCATGAATTAATATCTTTCTGCTGTTTAACATGTTTTTATTTTTATTTTCGTTTTTAGGCTCCAAGACTCAATACATGGGCTGATAAACCCCCTTTTGAAAAAACCTCCAAAAACACATGATTCCAGACGAAGAAGGAATCCCACCCAGCAGGGTTCGAAAACGAATGATGCGGAAAACATCTTTCACAGAATGTTTTCGTGGAAAACTCCAGCAACAGGCAGCGGAGTTTTTTTGCCCGTCCATCCAAAAACACATCTAATTAAATAGAACATGCCCTTGTCACAGAGCCAGCTTCTGCAAAACGGGACGCCCTGGCACGATACAAAGCGGTTCGTGTGCTCCATTCTGGGATGCTGAGCGAATTTGCGACCTCCAAAGTGAAAATTTCTGCCCGTTGGCCCGGCATCGGTCCGATTGTTGCCTATGGGCTCGATTTTGTGTCTAGATCCCATTCTAGATCCCTTATTATCAAGAAAATGTTTGCCTGCTTTTGAAAGCTGCTTATGCTTCCGCATTATCACGCTCTTCAGCACCTACAGTCCCTGTACCGGTGCGGGCAGATTTTTGCAGTATTCCGAAATATGCTTGAATGTTGAATCAGTTGACTTCATAAAACAGTTTGAGTACATGTACTCAAAGATGTACAAAGAAATGCTTGGAAAAACAGTTGGGAAAGAAAAGATGTACACACGATGTCAATACATAGTGCTTCTATAGAAAGCTTGGAAAAACTTCCAGGGTGCCTCCGCTTCTGCTCCTTCTCTCACGGAGCCCAGGCCATCCAAGGCAGGTCTGCATTTGACAAAAAACAAAGACGTGCATCGTGCATTTTGATATCATGCATTTGTTGAGGTTAACGTTGTACGTTTATTATCATTTCTTTGTTTGTTGTACGTTTGTTGTACTGTGCCATTCACTGCCTTAGATTTGAGCCAAAAGACTAAGAGCATGAGTGCTTCCACGTTTGACACATTTGCGCGAGAGCCTCCTTTCTGGTTTCTCTGTGTTCGCTTTCAAATTGTCGTTCCAACTTCATCTCATTAACAGCTCCTTTTTGCCTGTCACAACTGGGTAGGGTTTGCAGTCTTTTCTCAGTGTTTTTTTGTTGTTACTTGTTGCCCTCGTTTGAATTCCAACCAGATTATTTTGAGTTTTGCTGAGCTTTGTGAAGTTGTCTATACTATATAATTATATCATATCATCATATCCTATCTTCATCCATCTTCATTATCTTTTTTGTGCCTTCCATTGTGATGATTCTCAGCCCGCAAGGCGATGAACTTCATGAGCCAGCCACTGAGTGTTGAAGACTTGTACGCAGATGCTTCAAATATGCTCGCATGTTCCCCGTTCAAGTGGCTCCAGCCAAGGGACAGGGAAGCTGGATCGATCACAGGCGCAATTGGAATCCATTGGGATCTGAATTTGATCCGATTTATCTCATGTTTGTTCATGTTTTCTTCATACTTGTTCCTATTTGTTCATTTGGTCAGATCTTCGATCGGACCACAAAACAGTGAAGCCACGAGGCCCTTACTTGTCGTTTGACACAGAAGCCGCAGCAGCGCTATGGCACATGGCCTATTTACCTATTTGCCTTGCATTTGCCTTGCATTTCTTTCTTCAACTACCTCACTGCACTGTGCATATTTGCTTTTGATGTCGCATCCACTCAACAGAGGTATTGGTTGATAAACCAACATGTCAGACATAGATTCATATTGTAAAAAAAACTCAATTTACATTGATATTTATGCATTCATAATTTGTGAGATCTGCAAAATCTGCAAGCACGAGTTAATGAACTTAAATTGAATATGCGTTCAATGAGTCCCTTTCGACTGCTGTAACTGTCCTCCCATAAGGTCGTCCTTTGATCACGTCTCACGAGATTGGCTGGCGTCCTTCAATCGAACGGTTTGGGGTCAGCGCTGAGCTCAAATGTTTGTCAAACATGTAGAGTGATATAACATGAGGCAACAACATCTAGCAACGTGTAACAAGGTAACAAGGTATCAATCATGTATCATTCGTTTGGTGTGCAAAGCGCTGCCCACGGCTAGCAACATTTTGCAAAGCTTCTATTCCATAGGTGGAAGTGCGAATAGAAAGAAGCTAAGCATAGCTAAGCCATCCAGAGTTTTCATCACATCAGGTTTCATTGCTAGTTTGAAAAGCATTGAACAGCCACAATCTGTGGGGTTCGGGTTCTTTCTTTTCATTTCCTCTCCAAATGTTGATCCACTTTGCTTCTGTTGTCATGACATTTCCTTGCAAAGCAAAGGCCAGCATGGCGTCAAGCGTGATCCTGGAATTTGGCCTGACTACTGAGGGATCGGAGCTTCAAGGAAGTTCTATTGGGAACTTAGTTTTTTCTTCAAAACGAAGCACCGCTTCAAGCTTGGATTTGACGCTAAACCAAAGAGAAGTTAAATTTGCAATGGAGAGGACTGTCACATGTCAGGACTTTTGTTGTTTTAAAATACTCTCGCTTGGCGTGGCTAGCACAGGAACGATCCGCGGCCAAGACCGCCCGCACAGGGGTCATGAGAGGGACATTGACATTGGGCCAATTTGTGATTTTTCTTGAAGCACCCGCCAACTGACCTTGGCACGAACATGAGCCCAAAACGAAATGTTTAAAACAACAAAAAGGCTTGAAACAGCCCTGTTTTAAACATAACAGTTCCTTGTCGTGCGGGGCAAGGCTGAAGGGAATTTTTGTCCTGATTTACGCACATGTTTCTCACATTCTGTCATCT
>OMLO01001564.1_pt1 | contig 17772 bp, 6 predicted proteins | sample 1674811 | NCBI WGS metagenome assembly OMLO01 (sample SAMN06265003, study PRJEB25207) | coral metagenome | isolation source: Coral host | place: Mexico:La Bocana,Puerto Morelos, Mexico | collected 2008-11-13 | reverse complement strand
TAATGGCGACAAAATTCGATGTCAAGTACTCAACAGGCAAGTGCTGGGTGGCACAGCGTTCGCGCAGAGAATTATTGCCGATTATCCTTGTGTCCTACATCTTGAAAGTGAAAGCCAGGCCTTGAACAAAATGGCAAAGCAGTTTTAGAAAAAATTGTACGTACGCTTTTATTGGGCATCTCATTGTTCTGTCTATTTACTATTGCTTTTCACTCTTTTTACAGGGATTCTTATTTTGAAATTCCTCAAATGAAGGTACTCAATCAAGAACCTTTTGGATTTTGGCAAGACAGTGACCTTTACCGAAATATCAACGACTTAAGTGTTAGCGAGGAAGACATTACTAAAGCCATTCACAATAATGACAAAGACTCCTGCCGAGTCACTACACTGATGAACAAAGTGATGAGGGCCGAGCCAATCAACATGATTGTGATTGGTGGATCGAACTCTGCAGGAGGAGGAATTGCTGATCATAAGCGCTTGTTTCATCAACTCTTCTCTCAATGGTGGAGTAGGGTAACCAGCTCACAGTTGACGGTGGAAAATCTGTCACTTGGAGGTACAGGGAGTGACTTCTTTACGTTTTGCTTGCAAAATTATATATCAAAAAATGATAAACCAGATATTGTGCTAATCGAGTTGTCAGTCAACGATTATGGGTTCTCGCACGGCAAAACCGTTCAACCGATGGAACTGTTGACTAGAAGAGTATTGTCGCTTTCGTCGTCTCCACTAGTTTTGTACGTAAGCTTGGTTGATCCAGTCAAGAAAAACCAGTCTTTGAGCAGCATTAAAAATCCGCGCTGCCATAACTTGGAAGACCTGGGACAACGTGAACTCGCATCTTACTATGGTATTACACTGTTCAGCTGGCGCGATATTTTATGTCGATTAAATGAAGTGAATCACGTGCGAAAGCCTTACATACGACCAGGAATGATCAATAGAGATCATTTGCATATTGATGTAAAAGGGCATGCTCAAGTTGCCCTGATGATAATCCGGTACTTCCAGAAAGCCCTACAGAGAGCAAGACAACCGTATTGTTCAAACTCTGCGATGAAACGGCCATTGTTTGCTGACAGTTCGATACTGGTGACAAAGCCACTTTGCTGGGCGGCGGCAAACCCTGGCTGGGGAAAGTTTACTGTAAATCAATCATTTGAAGTAACGGTCCTAAGGAAACGTGGCTTTAGCCAGATTCCATTAAATAGCACTGAAGCAAAAATGGACGGTGGTTTTGATCGGTCTGATGCGTTTGGAGGTTGGGTGTCTTCTAAACCAGGTAGTTTTATAGAGTATTCGTTTCAGGTTCCATCAAAAAAATGGTCAGTGGGGATCGTGCTACGCCGAATGAAGCACAACACAGGACTGGTACAGATGTGGCTCGACAAAAACAGAAAAAATGCTGTCAAAATAAGTGGAAAAGCGTTTAGTACCTTTCGCGCTGAAACTCGTGTTTATTTCGTGGCCTCAGATGTTTCTCCTGGCCATCATTCCATTGGCGTGGAAACAAAAGGCCAGAAAACCATTTCTCTTTTAGTAAACGGCATCGTTTTAGGCCCTGCAGGTATCAAAGGATTCCAGGCATATCGGTCCACTGGAGCTTCGGAAAAGGTCTGGAGTCCTGAGGACTATAAAAAACTGAAACTTAGTCAAACAAAATAACTTTAACTTAAATCAGCGTGTAAGATGTTGTAAAGAACGCAAACAGTGGTCTCAATTACATTCATTATAGTAAAGCAAAACGATTTCTCAATTCTTATTGGTCGATAGCAACACGATTAGCTTGAAATTTCAACTCGTGGGGCAAAAAAAGGAGATTTATTCACCCCACCGGGGAATAAATGGTTTTATGCATTTGGTTAGTGCCAGTCTCCCAGCAAAGGGTTGGGGGACATCCGGGTCCTTGGAAAACCTATATTTAAGCAGATGAGGCCAGGCTACTGTCCTCTTTTCCCAAACACTCGTGCTTTACACGCAGTTCGTAATTTCCCACCCACCCTCCCTTGGGATAGGCAAAATGGTATTTTTTGAATATTTGTGCGGGTACTCCCCCACCTTTGCTGGGAATGATTTTGATTGTTTAATGTTTCTCAGAGTAAAAGTTTATTGTTATAAAAATAAACGGCCACCTTGGTGGCCAAAAAATGGCAAATGATGTTTTTGTCAGTTCTTCACAGCAAACCACGCGCAGCCACTGCATTGTATGAAAAAAGAGTTACAAATAGATGCAATAACATAGAGCATAAAATTAATATCAAGAGAGGAAGTCGCATCAGCCTTAACTGGTTTTTATGCGGGTCCTCTATTTCAAGTACGTGGAATTAAGTGGAATTTAAAGAATGTTGCGAAGAGAAGAAAACCTAAGAATCCGGAGAAAAACTGTAGAAACAACTAAACGCGATAACCAACGACTAACTCGCCCACCCATGGCACCGGCCGACTTCGCACCCGGGTCTCTCTTCTGGAATGTGAGCACTGTCACCGCGCCATTCCTGCTCCCTTAAAAACAATTTATTATGTTCGTTATTTTGGTCTTATATTTTCATTAGTTTAAATCAGTGATGTCTTGCATTGCTACGAAAATACCTTAATAAATTATTGTTGTTGGTTTTCTTAGATAACCAGTTGTCTCAATGTTTAAACTTGCTTAGCTATTGGAACGCAAAAGAGACGCATGGAATCGCTTTAGAGACACCTACGCAAACTAGTCTTGCGGTCTGGACAAATTCATGTTTGTTTGTTTGTTTTTTATTAATTTTGATTAATCTACCTATTTACCTGAGTCCAGCTATTTGTCAACTTCAAATTAACCGCGGTAAGTTTGTGGAGCTGTCATTTATTCCATGGTCGATTTTTGTCTTTCGCTTAGCCCAGAAATGGTTGGGTGCTATTCGGCTGAGCGAAACGAAAGAGAATAGCGAATTTTCAAAGTTCTCAAAGCATAGTTTTACCGAAAAGCTGGTGAAAGAATGACGCAAACAATTATTAAATTCAGGTAAAAATAATTTTAACCTTGTTTGATTCTCAATTTCCTTTGTGTTCTAGCCCCAAAAAGGGTTAAGAGACAAAGGAATTTAATTTTTACCTGAATTTAATTTTAACAACAACACATACGTGAGTGCAGAAAACTGTTCGTGCCATATTTGTAAAGCCCAACATATTTAGATATGAAAACAAACTTGATAATCGAATTTCTGAAATCAGTTTTCGCAAAAAAATCGTGATTTGTCCTTTCAATGTCTTACAGATCAATTATTTGGCACTGACGAATCATGATTCTTTGTTCAACCTCGACCAAGAATTGTTATACACCGACCTCACTGCCAAAATAATGTCTATAGCGTTGCTCCATCATCTTCGTCAGGTTCTATAGCACAGCAACTGAAATCCAGATAACAATTAGGAAGAGATTGTATTTATAATAATAAAAAAACAACGTAGCTATCTTGATTGATCGAAAAACATCAATTGAATATCTGAGTTTTTGATGACAACTGAAAGATCAACATACTTTTGGGCTAGTAAAACTCATGACAGTGCCCCTTTAAACGAATCATTTTCCTTTTGATGTTCTTTCTGATCTTTACGTCCCCTGGCGTTTCTTCTATATTCAGAGCTATTGCATTTTCATGTTTAAAGTTAGCAAATGATATTCTAGATTCCTTGTTTCCATATCACACAGATTAGGAATCGTTTGTTTTGAATCTGAAATATTTTAAGGCGCCTGCACCTTGAAAATCTTTAGCCTGTTCTAAGCGCTTCGTCATTGGCGACGATCGAAAAAGTGGGCGGGCGACGAGCGCGGTCTGGGAGAGAAAAGGATGGGGCGGGAGAGCCTAAAAGCATCGTTTTAAAAACCTCATTTTTGTATAACTGCTCCTTGCATTTTCTGTGTAAATTAATTACCTTAATAAATTTGGAAAAATACCCCTCGGCGGTTAACTTGAATTTCTAAAATTTCAAAGTATAATGAAGTAATCGTAGTGGCCTACTCGCACTGAACAACAATACTTGTCAAGAGTGTAACTACCCAGAGTTACCACCAGTCTCCGAGTAGTGCTAATGCATCGATGAGGGTATTGTTCAAACTACCAGAACATTGCATGTAGTTAATAATTCATCGCACAATTAACTCGCTTATGATCAAGTGTTATTCTATTGAACAGTTGTAGTAAATAAAACGTTGCTGTGATTTGGAAACATCTTTAAAATAATTGAAGTTTTCAAATTAATTGATCCTTAACCAATGGGAATGGTGTGGATACTACTTCTCGCTTTGGGAGCGGTTTATCCGTATTGTGAAGCCACTCCAGAGAAAGCGGAAAAACCCAAATCGACCGGGTAAGTTATATTTTATTTCCGATAATGTAGTAAGCAGTTTGAGTTTACACCATTTTCATGGTCAGCTTTCGACACCAACTGTCTTCAGAGAATTGGTTCTTTGTAATACTACCTACTCAAGCTGTCCTGTGTGAATAGCGATCACAACGTAGTGCAAACATTTTCACTCATTTTCTTAACAATTGAAAGTACCTGAAAACCCAGCCATATTTTATTCTTCTGTGCTAATTGCAAACCATCATTTAACAAACGCGGTAAATGAGCTAATTACCCAAAAACATAAGAGACCTTCCTGCATTATCTGTATTTAGGCAGCGTATTAGAAAATTTGATTTAATTCCTTACTGGCTGATGCTCGTTGTTCTGATTGTATTTTATGTCGTACATAATAGATACTTTAGTATTTTATTAAGTCTATATGTATTTGTAAATAGTTCTAAGGCACACTCAACAATCAAGAACTTGTAAATAATCTCGTTAATTTCATACTTGTTTTATCAGTTGTAAATAGTTTTATTAATTTCAATTTATTTATAGTGTCCCCATTTAGTGGTTATTTACTGCTATTTTAGTTTGACACTTAAAGTGCTACTGCGACGAAAACTTCGTATTTTCTTCGTATTTTTCGGTAATTTCTTATTTAGACAATAAGTTTCTTGAATTGGCGAAATTTTACTACAATCTAACCACGCAGTTCCCTTAAACGAGCATGAGAAAACCATAAAATCACGTCCGCCATTGCTCGAACAACAATCCTGAAGCCGGCCCGCGAAATCACTACAGCGGGTTTCTTTGTGACGTCATAGTCACAACACGTAATATAGCTAAAGAAATGCGAAGAAGGAAAATAGGGGAAGAGAAGCATGTCTTCGCGCTCGATTTCGGCTTTTCTTCCTTCCGATAATGACTCAGAATTGAGTTCTTCTATGAATGAAGAAGTTCCTTAAGTAATTGAAGGGGAATTTTTTCCATACGATGAGAATTAGAGCCGATAGCGATCGAAGAAGAGGCCGCAACTTTATATAACTTCTATGGTTCCTGACATTTGTACATTTGCCGTTCTGTGTTCGGTCACTCGACCTTTTTCGTCGCTTCACTCGTGTTTATTAAGGGCACTTCGTGTTGTGTTGTAAGGAGGAATTTTAACTGGAATTGAGCCTTAAGATCGTGTTATGGCAAACTTCTATAGGTCTACTTGATTTCCGCTGTTATCTGCATGTCGCTTCGTGGAGTTTCACACCTATAATTTGCCACCTGTTTATGTATTGTTTTGGCTCGTTTCTATTTCAACATGTTTTAAGCTGCTTTTTTAGTCTTCAAGTATTGCTTTCAAGAGACAAAAACCACCTCTTGAAGCAATCCTCGTTAAAATGTTCCGAACAAACCATGAACCGGCCTTAAGGATTGAAATTTTTTCGCTGTAAGGAAACGAGAGCTTTCCATTTCGCGTCTGTTTGCTGGCGACCAATGCAGGGAAATTCCAGCCGCAGGAATCGATGAATTACTACAGCCTTGACAACGCAGCGGCTCATAATGCCGCAAGAACACGCCAAAAGCAACAACTACTTCAAAGTTTTTCGCAGATCAAAATACATCTTTTTTTTCACAACGAAAAGTTCCATGCTGCATATACTGAGTTAGCCACGTTTTTAGTGTTTTGGTTGTTACCATGACGTCAGTTGCGTTCTCGACCCAATCCTTCTTTCAAACTCGGACCTTTTTAATTAATTCGAGTAATGGCGGACGGTTTGAGCGCAAAGTTACAGTCATATTTGTTGGACTTTGACTTAAGATTTGGCACAATTGCCCTTTGGGTGATCTAGTTTTGATATCTGGAGAGATAAGAAAAAGTCTATTTTCGTCGCAATAGCACTTTAAATAAAGGTATTCATTCATTCATTCATTCATTCATTCATTAATGCCGGGATGTTTCCTTGACCATTTTTTGTTGCATCCCCTGCATCGCTATGTGCGCATTCTTTTTATAAGAATTATCTTTTATAAGAACATCGAGGCTGAAATTTTAAAAAGGAATATAATTGCGTACGTTGAAATTCTTAAAAATACAATGCAGTTTTAATATGTTTTTAACTAAACGGTAAAATAAAATCCTTTCTTCTCTAAGTGGCAAAACCAGCCAAAAAGCAACAAAAACAGCTTAGCCGTATGTTCGGTGCCAATAATATTTCTGAAGGCTTGGCTGCAAAATTGCTTTAACACCATCTAGACACCACATTCATTCGAAAACAGAAATGTCATGAATATTAACAAGAAAATTTCAGCCTAAAATTGACAGAAACATTAAGAGTGTATTTGGTTCGGCAACCGACCCTTTCACCGTCAAGAAATGCATAGAGCGCCAAGATTCAACGTCATGTACACACTAGCAAGGATGTAGCTGTCAGTATTTGTGCGACTAATGTCTGAGTTGTTCTTAGTTCAATGCAGCTTATGCCTAAACTATGCGAACGTCCCAAGCATAGCACAAATCGCACAGACAAGCTGACGGAGTCACACGATGACCATCCGGGTCCTTTGTTTAGATAAAATCGTGTTTAAATCTCACATTGTAGGCATAAGCCAGGCCTTACAAAGCCTTTTGTAATACCTCACAATTCACATAAGTTTTCCGATTGGAGGAGGACGTGTCACGTGCCGTTGGTGGACACTCACTAATTGCCTAGGGAAACGACGACCGCGACCTTAATGTTCCCCTCGACTTCGCCCCGGGGAAACATTGAGGGTCTCGGGGAAACAAAACTCACTGTTTCTCTTGGGCCAGGCATAAAATGACGTCACTAAATACAACATTCGTATAACGCTGTTCAAAACGTACGCCCACATTGGGCCTTTTGTTTACTGTCAATGTACTATAATTGCATAAACTCTTTTTTAAGGGGCTTCTATCCCGCATTTCCCCCAATGGAGTCGTTCGATCAAGAACCTTTTGGATTTTGGCAAGACCGAGACCTTTACCGAAATATCAACGATTTGAATGTTAAAGAAGAAGACATTGTTAAAGCAACTTACATGAATGATAAAGATTCCTGCCGAGTCACTACACTGATGAACAAAGTGACGAGGGCCGAGCCAATCAAGATGATTGTGATTGGTGGATCTAACTCGGCGGGAGGAGGAATTGCGGATCATAAGCGCTTGTTTCATCAACTCTTCTCTCAATGGTGGAGTAGGGTAACCAGCTCACAGTTGACGGTGGAAAATCTGTCACTTGGAGGTACAGGGAGTGACTTCTTTACGTTTTGTTTGCAAAATTTTATATCAAAGAATGATGAACCAGATATTGTGCTAATTGAGTTGTCAGTCAACGATTATGGGTTCTCGCACGGCAAAACTGCTCAGCCGATGGAACTGTTGACTAGAAGAGTATTGTCGCTTTCATCGTCTCCGCTAGTCTTGTACGTAAGCTTGGTTGATCTGGTGAAAAAAAGCCAATCCTTGAGCAGCATTAAAAATCCGCGTTGCCATAACCTGGAGGACCTGGGACAACGTGAACTTGCATCATATTATGAAATTACATTGTTCAGCTGGCGTGATATACTGTGTCCAACAAATGGAGCAAATCACGTTCGAAAGCCTTACATACAAGCGGGAATGGTCAATAGAGATCATTTGCATATTGATTTAAAAGGGCATGCTCAAGTTGCCCTGATGATAATCCGTTACTTCCAGAATGCCCTACAGAGAGCAAGGAAACCGTATTGTTCAAACTCTGCGATGAAACGGCCATTGTTTGCTGACAGTTCGATACTGGTGACAAAGCCACTTTGCTGGGCTGCGACAAACCCAGGGTGGGGAAAGTTAACTGTGCATCAATCTTTTCAAGTAGAGGCCCAAAAAGAACGTGGCTTTAGTGAGATTCCATTAGATAGTACTGAAGCAAAAATGGCAGTGGGTTCTGATTTACGGACAGATGCGTTTGGGGGCTGGGTGTCTTCTAAACCAGGTAGTTTTATAGAGTACTCGTTTCAGGTTCCATCAAAGAAATGTTCTGTGGGGATCGTGCTACGTCGAATGAGGCAAAACGCAGGACATGTACAAATATGGCTGGACAAAAACAAAGAAGATGCTGTGGCAATTACTGGGAAAGCATTCGGTAGCGTACATTTTCAAACTCGTGTTTATTTCGTGGCATCAGATGTTTCTCCTGGTCATCACACCATTAGCTTGGAAACGAAAGGCCAGAAAACCATTTCTCTTTTAATAAACGGCATCGTTTTAGGCCCTGCAGGCATCAACGGATTTCAAGGATATAAGCCTACTGGAACATTAGAAAAAGTTTGGAGTTCCGAGGACTATAAAAAGTTCAAATTAAGTTAAATCAGCATGCGGCACTCTTAAATTTTTTTTTTCTGGAGATAACGAGTAGTCTTGAAGTTAAAACGTGCTTACGTATCAACCTCGTTCCCATGGCTTTTCTCTTAAAGGTGGGAGGGACGGGAAAAGGCCCTTGAATCGGCTGGTCACGTGTCCATCTTACACCCTGAAATCCCGGGTGTAATAAATTAGCGAGGTGTGCATATTCGAAAGTGGCAAAATCAAGATGGCGGAGAAACTGTCTGTGTTAAGTCGACTTGGATATGCTTTTAATCGCTGTAACTTTTTCCGTCAAGTGAAGTGCTTTGAATATTCACTGGAAGGCAAAGATATTGTTGCAGTTCTACCCACTGGCTTTGGCAAATCTCTGTTGTTGATATGCGAACACATTTCAAATCCCTAGAGACTTATCAGTGGACGAATTTCTGTTCGTGTTACCCGCCAGGCGTCATGAAAGGCTTTATCAACGGAGAAGCGTTAAGGCTTCTAAGAACTAACTCCTCACCACGTACTTTTCAGTGTAAAATGGAGTTGACTAGCCTACACGACTTCTACTGTTCGTGACATTTGTACATCTGCCTCTGTTCGGTCACTTTTTGTCGGTTCACTCGTGTTTATGAAGGACACTTCGTGTTGTTAGCCGTTAGATCTCGTTATGGCAAAGTTCTATAGGTAGACGATCTTGACACCTCTGTAATTTGCCATATGTTTGTGTATTGTTTTGGCTCGTTTCTATTACAAGCTACCCTATTTCAAGGGGCAAAATATGAAGATAACCATGAAGATGTTGTTTACTTGCATTCTACGTTGTGACGCCAGGCCCGGCTATGAATAACGCTTGAAGCCGCTTTAAACAAAACGACGGAAAGTTACAGCGATTAAAAGCATATCCAAGTCGACTTAACACAGGCAGTTTCTCCGCCATCTTGATTTTGCCACTTTTGAATATGCAAACCTCGCTAGTTTATTACACCCAGGATTTCAGAGTGTAAGATGGACACGTGAACAGCCGATGCCAGGGCCTTTTCCCGTCCCTCGCACCTTCAAGGGAAAAGCCCTGGGAACGAGGTTGCTTACGTATTGGAACGCAAAGAAGACGCATGAAATCGCTTTAGAGATACCTACAGTACGCAAACTAGGATTGAGGTCTGCCCAATTTGATTTTGAAATGTTTGTACCAAACGAGTTTCCAGTAAGAAATGTAAATGAGAACTCCAAACATAACATAATGGGGCGATCATTTTAAAATAGAAACACGTATAAAGTCCAAAATATCACAGAGGAACGATAAGTCAAGTTAGAACAGAGCTTTGTTAGAATGGGATAATATTAATAACATACACTTTTACGCACTTTTTGAACAAGGTTCTTTTATTCGACAAGTAAGAAAACATTGCAGACTTGTTATACCCTTTGAAGTTCTAGTTCTCACAGTTAACGGAAACAAGTTTAAGGTTACATTTCGGAGAAAAACTCAAAAGTAAGCAATGCTTTTTTTTCTTGTTCGGAGAAAAACTCAAAAGTAAGCAATGCTTTTTCTTCTTGTTCGGAGAAAAACTCAAAAGTAAGCAATGCTTTTTTTTCTTGTTCTCAAACTTGATGTAACTGGTTGTGGTTAAACAGAACTTGACCAAGTTTTAGTTCCTGTTGCTATTCAAACTCAATCTTGTGTTAGTTTACGTTATATATCAAGGGTTGGAGAAAAAAGCTTATTGTCCATTACAAAGCTGTTTATATTTACCATAACATGATTTGAACAAAACAAAACAAATGAAAAACAGCAAAAAAAATAGAACGTCCTTTCTTTTTTCCTCTCAGTAGACCAAATAGCTACGTTAAGGTATGTAGTTATCAAGGGCACTACGCCATTTTAAAGTCTCATCCATTTAAGAGCAGAAACGCACCTGCTACTATTTTCATTTAACTATTTAGCACGTCGGCTTAGACGTTTTGAAGAGTTCGTAAACGAAATTATGATGAAAAATTTTAGAAGTTAATTAACTAAAAATAAATTTTAACTTTCCGAGACTGCAGAGATCTTTAAGACATCATGGATCTCCTTCGTCCTTGGTCTCTTTCACGAGCTTCCAGTGCAAGCTGCCAAGCATAGATCACGTGTTTTACGCAGACGTCCTCTGGAATTTTATCCGCGTCGGGGTAGCCGTCTACATACATCTCCAAATATTCGCCCAGTCTACAGTAAGAAAATAAAGTACATTTTGTGTAGGTGGAACACGGAATGAAACAAAAAATGCTACTGAAACAAAATGCTACACTAGAACACATTTCTAGATCCTAATTGTATTAAGTGAATTTAAATTTTAATCACTATTCATGATTATATAATATGTAAATAATTATATGTTTCGGTTATTATTTTATTGTTAGAATGCTTTGTTATAAAATAAGGCAAACTCGCAATTGTTTAGTAAATCGTATTAATGTGCAGTAAGCCATACAATTGAGAATATGTTGATTTTAGCTTTCGAAGCATGTAAAAAACGTCAATCTGACTATCTAGCTCGAAGCCCCCAAATCATCTTGTAACCCACAAGAAGAAAGTTACTGGCAAGGGACGTGATAACTTCAGTTTATATGTAAAAGTAAATGTAAAAACGTTTGTCACGCTTGCCGAGCATGCATTTTCTGTAAAATACCTGTGGCTATTTTCCAATAAGAGCATCAAATCTGTAGTAATCTGTGACTCTAGGATTTAAACGAAACATTTTACCTCATGTCTCCAGTTTGTTCGTCTTCCTGAGGAAGCCTTGAACTGATGACTTCGATTACTTCACTTAAAAACAGCTCGGTGTCGATTTTTTTCAAAGCTGCACTGAAATGCGTCGTTATGGTACGGGGCATTTCTGTTTTAAAAATGTCAGGGACATCTTCAAAGGGATCCTGAGAAAAGAAATAATCATCAATCAAACTGAGCATGTTCAAAATGTTATATTTTATCGTAGCAATATATATCATCCACAGCAATACTATATAACTTGCCAATATTTTACGGAATATTCTTTGCAAAAATGAAGCACCTTTTATTAACTGAGTTAACTGTTGTCCGAAATATGCTGTTTTTATTGGCTGTTCACTCGTTGATGGTTGAATTGACTGCCAATGTGGCGAAAGCTTGAGAAAAACATTTATGTAAATGTATTGCTAATTTTGAGAAACCAAACGTAATCATCGTTAAAATTAGTTTTCAAATTGTAGAGTTGACACTCTAGTTAAAACGGTTCGAACAAAGGGGCAGAATTGATTTCCATGTTTCGGCGGTTTCTGTATGTAATACTATATCAATTTTGGCTTCTCTGAGACTAAGAGAACTGTCCTGTTTGTCTGTAATATGGAGGAAGACATTACATGTATTCCTGTTTCTCTGAGACCAAGTAAACTGTTGCAGTAAAGAGGTGTCTGTAACATGGAGGGAGAAATTATATCACGGAATTCTTGTTTCTCTGGAGCTAAGAGTTGTGTGCCTATTATTAAGGTGCCTGATATAATGAGGTACAGATAATGTAAATTCTTGTTTCTCTGGGACCGAGAAAACTGTCCGTGATTTAGAGGTGTCTGTATAATGGAGAGTTTCTACTATGCGAATGATAACTCCCTACCTGGTTATTTTGTATTAACAATTTTGCACGCTGAATAGCAAGTGTGGACCAAAGATCTAGGATGTTATTTAAGGTACAAGATTGCTGGACCTGAAAAAATTATGGAATATAAAACAAGAATAACCAAAAGTGAGAAAAGTATGAAGCAAAGACGGGGAATATCATATAAGGCTGGCCGGACTGTTTTTGATAAAAAATAACTGGCATTAATTTCTCAAAGGGTTGATGTTAAATTTCAAATTTCTGTAGGACAGGCACGAATACCTCTGTCTAGAGACGAAGCCTTAAAAATCTTCTTAAAAATCATACTGAACTCATACTCGGGCAAGACCATCAATTGTTCGAAGTATATCGATACCTTCTTAATTTAGAATATATGCTAATGAGGTAACATGTAATTATATAAACCCTGTGTCAGCAAGGATTCACCCCTTCGTTGCCTACCTTCCTGCTTTTCAAACTCGACTTTCCTTCACTAAGTAAAAGCACAGTTTGGAGATAATCGGTGATTTTCATTTGTGGATTACCACCAGCTGTAGACAGAAAGCCAATAGCCATGTCCAATATTGAAAGCAAATCTGACACGTCCCTGAGATCCTTCAACTCAGACAGAATCTGGGTCCGAATGTGCCCTTGAATGGGCTCCTAGAGAAATGAGAAAGAAAATGTCACACCTGGGTTAGATTTTGAAATGCCGCGCCGGCAGAGAATGTACATGTAACTGGATCATAACCCATCTTTGCACTTTGAACAAGCACTTTCAGTTTAGTTCACCAAATATATAAATCAAAATGTATCTTCGATTTTCCTCTGATTCAGAAAATTGCACGTGGGCGTTTCAAATTAACTGACTGGTTTTGAGTTCTTGTTGTGTCCACCTTAAAAACCGAGTTCAGGCATGCAACACAGAGACTCAAGCTCCACTGGTGAGAGATTCTTGCTCGAGCAGACCGTTGCATTTTTTGGCCTCCAAGCACAGCTGATTTTGAATGAGTTTGAGTCTGAAAACTTACCTTACCATTTCAAGAATGGAGGGTTCAGATGGGAGAACTACTTTTACCAGGTACAAACTGCACAAACCTGTGGAATCTTGGTTCTTAACTGGTCAAATGTCAAATCATCACGAGCATCCTCACGAAACATAAATTCTTCCAGCTAAAAAACATAAAATAGTTCTGCTCAGCAGAAATCGGTCACTGTCAGAGTAAGTGTTCAAAAGTCGTATTCTAAGCAAAGACCAGTGAAATCCGTGTAACAAAAAAAAAATAAAACAAAGAAGACAAGCAACTTCGCACTGTTTGTAAAGAAACATTCAAATGCAAGGGATAGACCATTTTACAGTAGTCTGTTCAGTTACATGGCCTTTGAATGGCATCGAGAATGCAGGTGACCTTTTTTTATGAAGACCTCACTGCTTTTGGTGTGTAAATAAAGTTATTCTTATGCCAAACTAGTGGAAATTTAAATGAGAAATGCAGAGAGGTCAAAGTCAACTCCATGCTCGATTGCATTCATAGGCCAGGTAAATAAGCACACAACTGTAAAACGGCCTATTCTAGAGTGTGAACTTGTTTCATATACATGTAAACTCCAACAATTCAGCCTTTGCTTCCAATCCAAAGATCATGTTAAGCCCTCAAAGAACTAAACAGAAAATTAAAGAGAGAAAGAATGTAGAAAACAAACCAACGGAAACCAACAAGCATGCCAAAAAAAACCAAACAAACAAAGAAACAATCTACAATGAACCTAAAACAGCGTTTACCTCAAAATGCACCAAAGGTCTTCCCCGTATGAACCTGTCAATAACCTGCTTTTCAAGCGTTTCCCAGCTGTACTGTAATTGCGTTTCCTTCCCCACCTCTAATGAGTAGGAGCAGTTAGCCAGCATCACAGGCAGCAAGTCTTTTTCAGAGTCATACGCTATCAGCTGCGACGTCGACACTTCAGAAAGCGGAATTGTGGCAGGAGTCCTTTCATTCAAGATATTATATTATAAGTTAATTACTATATCATCTGACCAGGTGAAAAATTATACCAGTTGTGGAGAGAGGAAATACTTGGAAAAGAATCGATTATAACTGGCTCAATCTAGCATTTTTCCCTGCTCAAGGAAAGACTGCACACTAACCTTCGTTACTGCTGAAAGCAATGAAGCGGATATAGTTTTTCATTACTAAATCCTCTAGTTACAGGGCAGTATTCGTTTTATCTTCGAACCCATCCCCATGATTTTGTGTTTGTGTTTTTGTGTTTGGGAACATTCGACTTTACTACACCGTATGACGTACAATAAACGCTCTATTGTAATAAAACAACCTAAAGATATATTAAATTTAATTTACCTTCCACTTCCGTTGGGTTTAACTGCATTGCAGTATGTTTGCATGAGTTCATTGTGCACATTGACCAAGAAGAACAGTAATCCTTTGCAGCAGATGCTAGCTTCAGCTTTGGCTGGAAGTACCACTGACGCAGCAGAGCTCATTTCGATCGACAGTGAGCACTGTTCTTTATTGGGTGCAAAACGCCCTACAAATTTCAAGGTAAACATTTTTTTTACGGTCAATACACTGGTGAAGGAAAAAAAACCACAATAAGATTAGCAGCAAATGTTGAGGTGGCGGCATGCTACGAAGACAACGTTGATTATAACAAATGATCATAGCTAATGCTCTTGAGAACAAAACTACCTCAGGAATAATCAGGAAAATGCATTTTACATACTCAAGAACAATTCAGTAATGGAAGCATACAACACTGCAAAAAACTTTCTACCCTCTATGAACCTTTATGATATTAAGGGATTCTCACGTTATGAAACTCAAGCGAATGTCAACAAATTGAATATAGTTTGTCACCTTGTGAACTCAAGTGGAGGCGAACTTGATCCCATGCGGCACTGAAACTTTGGAATAACTTTCTCACTCTATCTTTCTGACCTGTGGAATGAAAATAAATGTCACTTCATGTCCGCCATTAAAACTGTCTCATCGGCAGTTAATAAGAGCCTGCATGGAGGTGCTTGAATCTCAAATATCATCTTAATTGTCGTCTCTTTCTCGGCTATTAATTATTAATAGCAGTTTTCGTGAAATATATTAACCTTGAAAACGAGTGCAAAGGTTCTTTCCGTGTTGAAAACTCCAAATTGTTTCAGTCCCAGAATTTTGCCAATGTTTGAATAGTTCTGAAGCTTAAGCTATCAATTTCTGTTTCATTAATTAAGCACCGACGGATTTTTAATTCAACTGCGGTAAGAGAAAGGAGACGAGACACTTATGTCAAATGATGTTTAAACTGCCTTATCACGGTGACCACGTATGACACGATGAAAAGGACTGTTGTAATTAATTGGATAATTTCGTCCTATGTACGATATCACCAACTGAGAGTTTCTAGTATAGGACGTGCATGCATAATTATGAACTGATTTCGGAGAGAGAACATGCATGGGTTGAGGAAAAGATCTCGTAACAATGTTTTTGCACTAAGTCTCACTCTACAAACCAGATTCAAAAACTTTACTCAGATACGGAAAAACAGTTGAACCTTTTGGGAATTCTTGCAAGAGATCTCGTATCTTCAGTTGATTGGCTTTGTCTCTGTCGATTCGTCGATGAAAGCGATCCGTCAACATTCTCAGTAAGGCCAATATGTCCGGCAGGTAACGAACTGCCCGGAGGCTGTGTTCCTGTGACAAATAAAATAGACCGTGTCTAAACACCGACAAACAGACACTCAAGAACCATTTACATTTTCCAATGATAAGCGTCCTTTAATCAAAGTGCTCTCTATTAATCAAGTTACATACTGTACCTCAGCGAGGAACTTTCCAAGGACCTTGCAAGTGGCCATGTTTGACTTGACGTCTTGAAACTGTCGAATGATGTGTTCAACTGTGACGCGTGTTCTGTGCTTCCAAAAGGCCGCATGTCCTGGATGGATATCTGCCGCTGTACGGGTAGGAGGAGGCGTATCCACCTCGTAGATCTCTCGCATGAGTGGATCGTTCCCTGCAGTTCCGATTAATGCAATTTTCACTCAAGACATGGTTAGCAAACAAAACGAAATAGGGTAGGGTGGCCAAATTGTTTCATGCACATAAGGGAAAGTCTTGCGGGTACTGTACAGCTTAACGGTTTTTGGCGTGTCGCGAATATCACGCACTAAAATGAGTGAAATGCTAAAGAAGGACAACAAGCAGGGCCTGGCCGCACTTCATAAATAATATATGTTAAAGGCTTTATAAATGAAAACTCAAAAAGCTGGCAAAAAGAGTTTGTCAATACCCAATCTCCTGTCGTTGACCGATAGACCATAAAAATTCTGCAAGCGCTCCTCTAGGTTCTGTGAAGGGAAAAAGGTACTGTTATCCGGTCCATAACGCGTATCAAACTTTAAGAATTTTTTTTAATATGTAATTGTATTTTGTATTAATTAAAACATCATGTCCCATTGTTTCTACTTTTACTTTTAATTATGTGCAATCCTGCAGTGTGGAAAAACATTTTAGGGTACTAAACTTAATCATAGGCTTAAATGTGTTGAATAGTTATTTCCTAAGCTTGGGAAAGTAACACAAATAGGGGAATTACAGAATACTAAAAATAAAAACGAGGAAACCTCACAAACTGGGAACATGAATTAATATCTCTTACTGATTGAGTTCGAGAGCTGCACTTTAAATTACGGACGAAGTTTTTCCCCATCGATTAATAAATCGATAGGGAAAAACGGGGACTCGTGACTTACGGTACGGACTAGAAAAGGAGGCTAGTGAGATATTTATTATATCTCTACTGTGTGTCTGACGGGTTCGGGAACGATTTCTGTTCACACAGAACCGCTTCATATTTCTGACGCACCTCGAAAGCAAAACAAGTCACTGTAAAATCGTGACTCTTAATTCGCTAGCAGGTTTAAATATACCATGGCTTTAATTTCACAAGTGCTCAAGTTGTGTGTATAACTGCGATGATCGACCATAAATTCATATCTTTCTCAGCAGTTCAAATATGTGATCTTTCATATATTCATTTACACAATAACTTACTTCACAAGATATAGTAAGCAAAATTCGATATTACCGTACAGATAGGTCTTGCAAACACATTTACAAACTCGTTTTCCCATTCCTTTCTTCCTGCCTTTGTTGACCACTTTCCATGATAATCATTTTCTCCTTAAAGATAGAAATACAATGATTGAAACAAATAACTGGTACCATCTGTTAAGAAAAGTAGCTATTCTTGTTGCACGCAATGCAAAAGCCACAGAAAGTTCCACTGGTCCATGTAAATAAAAAAAAATTATTAAGAAATCCCGGAAACCCATAACATGGATTTGACATAACTGATATTGACGTTCCAGTCTTCTTCTTATAATTATAATTATAATAATAATAATAATAATAATAATAATAATAATAATAATAATAATAATAATAATAATAATAATAATAATAATA
>OMLO01001562.1_pt1 | contig 17794 bp, 24 predicted proteins | sample 1674811 | NCBI WGS metagenome assembly OMLO01 (sample SAMN06265003, study PRJEB25207) | coral metagenome | isolation source: Coral host | place: Mexico:La Bocana,Puerto Morelos, Mexico | collected 2008-11-13 | reverse complement strand
TTTTCGGCTTTTTCGGCGTTTTCGGCTTTTTCGGCGGTTTCGGCGTTTTCGGCGTTTTCGGCCTTTTCGGCGTTTGCCGGCTTTTTCGGCTTTTTCGGCGGTTTCGGCGGTTGCGGCTTTTTCGGCGTTTTCGGCTTTTTCGGCGGTTTCGGCGTTTGCGGCGTTTTCGGCTTTTTCGGCTTTTTCGGCGTTTTCGGCGGTTTCGGCGTTTTCGGCTTTTTCGGCTTTTTCGGCGTTTGCGGCGTTTTCGGCGTTTGCGACTTTTTCGGCTTTTTCGGCGTTTTCGGTGGTTTCGGCGTTTTCGGCTTTTCGGCGATTTCGGCGTCTGCGGCGCTTTCGGCTATTTTCGACGGATTTCGCCGCAAAGGCGCTTTCGGCGGTTTGCGGTGTTTTTGTTTTTTTCGGCTTTTGTGGCGTTTTTGTTGTTTTTTCGGTTTTTGCGGCGTTTCAATATGCCCTTTGGGTATAGTTTAAGTTTCAATGTCTTGGAAACAAAGCTATTCACATTGTTGCTGGGCGAGTGGTATCTCGCGCATGGTGGCATTTTTTGTTCATTACTTGGGTCTCAACTGAATCGGGAGCATGAAGCGGTATAGTGTGGGTTTGAAGGTGATCGTAGGCAATGCCTTCAGCTCGAGTTTTTGGCGTTTCCCGGGTTGGTGCGTAAAGCAAACGCCGTTGAGTTTGGAATGAATTTGCTCAGAGTTTGTGTATTGTGGCCCGAGTGAAATTTGGATTCTAAGATTTTGGGTTTGGAGTTTACATTTTGAATAATTTGATTCCTGTTTTTTTTGGCGTTGTATAGTAAACACCTGCCGATTGGAAGTAAAACCTACAAGCCTACTCCGTTCAGACACACAGCTGTTACGAGCAACATATTTCGGCAGGAAGGCGCCAAATTAATCTAAGGTAATTATGCCATAGTAGCGAAACAATTGTAGGGAAGGGTTTTAGTGGCCCACAAAAATATCTATGCTTGGAGGTTCCATGAAATGCGAGCCTTAAGCTCTGACTTGGTGGGGTATGAAACTCGATTGTGGGGTCAAGTACTTCCGCAATTTTTAAATAACATTCGAGCAAGCGATTGCTCTTTCAGATTTTCCGTCGGTATTGACGTTTTGCCTTGCTGCAAAATTTGCAAGAATTTGAGATTCCATTATTGGTTACATGTGGAAATTTTCCGGTTGACCGTGGTCCAATCTTCTTGGCGATGTCATTGGGCCAGGTAGGTCTTTTTGCTGTGCAACACATTGGGATAAAGTCAAGTGATTAGCAGAGCAAACCTAATATCGTACCTGTTTTTTGTTTCGGCTCTTGAGTGTCGACACTGGCACAGGCACCAGATAAGGCTTTCACACACGCAATGGAACGAGACAAATAGAATTTGCATGAGCATCTCAAGCAATGCAGGTATATAAGATGTGTATTGATAGTGGGTCAGTCACGGAGCTCTTCGTAGCAATGGATCCCGTTGCCTGGCTAGATGACGACAACGTCACTGTTTGCACTGATTCACTTTCAACTGTTGGCAGTACGGAGACAATACAGCCAGAAGCATCCTGGTAGCATTATTTCTCTTCACCAAGAACTTTTGATCATAAAAGCATATTGTCTGTAGACTTTAGCCAATGAAGTTGATTTATTGTAGACGTCTTTGGGTGACTTTTGTCATTGAAACTGTAGTTCACATGCAGTAGCATATATTTTTGGGTGGACGTTATATTGTTTCTTCTGCACGTTGAGCAGCAGTGAGGTCCTTTTGCTTTTGTAATCCACATGTTTTTGTTGCATGTTGTCTATTGGACAGCGTAAATGTATGTCTGTGGGCTCAACACCTTAGGGCCCTGGAGTTGATTGCAACAAACAGAGAAAACAGTGTGCTGTCTCAACACTTGGTCCAACGTTAAGTTTTACTGGTTGGTTGGTGGTTGCCTTCAAAAGAATCAGGTAACTGAGCTGAGGCTGCTGTCGGTTCTACATTGATTGGAATTAATTCACATTTTTCACATTTTTTCGAAACAGAAGATTTTCTGAAGTTTCTGATTTGGATGCATGATCCTGCGTAATGTATCATCACCAGAACCGACATGGTGATGTTTTGGAGGTCTGCAGCACCAAATTTCTGTTCTCAGGTATGTGAGCATGATCTCCGTGAAAGTTGCGCTGCGGAAGGAGGAGATACTGAGCAGGCGGTGGCAGCTAAAGAAGAAGATCCAATGTTTGGCAGCAAGGAATCTTGGCCCACTACAGCTGGTTTTCGGGAAGAGATTCCAATGAATAGGTTTGGTATGAGTATGTCTGGCTGGAGGGTTGAAGATCTGAAGTCACGGTGCGTGGAGTGATGATGATGGTCAGCATAATATAGGTAAGAATCATGAATAACAAAAGTTCAAACGAGCATGATGACAATGATGTGGTTGCTGATGACATGCAGTGACGATGGTGCATGCATGTTCAATTCTAAGAATGCACATGATGTGCTTGGCAACTGGAGTTCTATATCGTTTAGGTTGCATCTCGCACACATATTCGATGCTAATCGCTTTGGTTGCAAGGCACACTATACTTGGTAGTGTTCGATGTTACGAAACATGGGCTTTCCTAGCATTTTTGTTGTTACATTGGTACACATGTAGAATGGAGCATGTTAATGTTTCTGTCACCTTGCATTTTGCAAATCTTGATTGATTTTTGCAGGAACCGTTATCGTCTCAAGTTGCGCTAACTCCAAAGTTAATCACAACAGGCGAGAAGGGAATTACAATGATTGCGCTGTCTCGACCGCAAGGGATGGAACAATATTGATACGACTTGATAACTGTTTTTTGGCAATGTGTTTCTATGACTCGATATCGTGTGAATCTTTTGATTCTGCGCGTGTAGGCAGATTGGGATTTGGTTGGTTGACTTGTTTTGAAATAATGAATGGTTAATGAATGGCGCCAGCAGGAAAGGGACATTGAATGTGAAATGTCGCTGGTGGGAAGTAGAGCTTTGTTCTGTTTTGGGAAGGAAGACAATATTTGTTTCAATGTAGAGCGGCAGGTCATCAATTTGACAGCAGATTAACGAATTGATGATGATCATTTTTAGTTGGGCGCCAGCTTTTGCGACCAAAAGTCCAAAGTCGTAGGAACAAAAGCGTTACAGAATTTTTGTACACTTGGCACCAAGTATGATACTGATCGATGATTTGCTCAGGTCGCTTTTTCCCCAAACAATGTGGTTAACACTTGGGCTTCTTACGGTAAGGGTTAAAGACCGGGGTGGCTAGATCGAGGTGGCGGACAGGTGCCGGAAGGAATTCATCTCTATTTTCGTGGTTTCGTGCTTGCATGTTTGTTTCGTCTGTGACTTTTTTGGCGTGGCGGCCGCCGGTGGGCACGGGTTTTGTCTGTAAATTTTCGTAGCTTCTGGCTCCTCAATTTGATGTATAGTTTTCGTTGTAATTATCGTACCTTTCGGTGATCTGCGATGGTCTTGAAAGGGTCTGAAACAGTTTTTTCGCGTGGTAATTCTCGTGCTTTTTTTCGGCTCTTCAACTTCTTCGATGTTCACTTTTTGTGGTAATTCGTGTACTTTTCGGTGCTCTGGCTTTTGAACGAGGTTTTTACAATAAAACTCGTGCTTTTTTGGCGTTTTTGGCGTTGCATCATCCAGCCCAAGAACTGAAGTCGAGTTTTGTACTCCTGCTGGTGAGTGCTCACACATAAAGTGGTCACACATAATTAGAGTTCTCACACCTAGAGTGCTCACACACTGTGCTCACACATGCTGCTCACACATAGAGTGCTCACATCGAGTGGTCACACATAGGGTGCTCACACCTAGAGTGCTCGCACTTGCTGCTCGCATAGAGTGGAGGTTCTTGGCAAATAGATCTTGGGCCCACATAGCTTTCCAACCCTACAAATACCAAGAGTAGTGGTGGTGATGAGGTGAAATGTGATGTGGGATTGCCTATAGGGGCTGGAAGTATGTTGCTTCATTGCAGTTTGGTTTTACACTATTTGGGGTCTGTTGCCGGGAAAATTTTTTTTGAGAGTGTCAATCGGAGTCGTCCAGTGTACTTGTGGTTTGAACCTGCAGGCGGTGAGCCAGACGCGTCTGCATCTGGCACATCCGGTGTTGGCCTTCCGGAGCGAGCCTCTAGTGCCAATCTTGTTCCTGACCATTCCCAGACGGTGGTGGGGGCGCAGAGGGGGATCAGCGGTGGTTACCGTTGTTTCTGATTTTAATGCGATCGACCTCCCACGTCTGCATGTTGGATTATTTTCTGAACCGACGAATCAGGGTTCTAGATTTTACTGAAGATTGCTTCACTCTCAGTCTCCTCCTCCATCTTTTACTTTGAAATATTTTTCTTTTTGATAAATATTCTTTGCGAATTCCACTAGTACTTTTGGGGCCTATTAAATGGCTATTGCTACTATTACTATATTGCTTTTGAAACAATGGGAAAGATGTGGCTGGCTGGTTACAGTGCAGGGCATGGCACAAAGAGAGACGGTTTGGTTGCAGAATCCTTGAAATGAAAAACAAATTGTTGCAGAATGTCTCGATGATTTGCATGCCGTTGAGTAGCCATTGTTTTCTTTTTTGTTACAAAGATGGTGCACTGTTTCTTGCTTTGCATCAAGTTCTCATTCAGTTTTGAAAACGCTGTTCTCACGCAATCTTTGCAGACCACCGAGCCCAAGCTCACCGCGGAACAGAAGTTGCAGAAGATCAAGGATGCAAAGCGGGTCAGAGAAAGGAAACGAAAGAGAAAGAAGAGACAGGAAGAAAGAAGGAAGGCTCGCAGTTCGTAAGCGTCGGCAATACGCTGCTTTTGCTTCGCCGGAGAATCCCCGCGGTCGCCCCAAAATGCGCCTGGCGTATGACGTATGTTGCAAACGTAGCTACAGTGCTGTATCAATTTCAACTTGATTCTGTTTGCGCCGCTTGCGTTGTTGATCATGAGAAGTTGTGGCTGCCAGTAACGTTGGTGTGCCATGGCTTGGCGTGCCACCTTGGTTGGGGTGGCTGCCAGGCAGTGGCTACCGACGATATTGGTGTGCCATGACTCTCTTTACTGTGTGTTGGGTGGGAACTTGAGTTGCGGTAGGTATTTGATTTGAATGCGTTCTTTCTCTCGAAAGGGTTTGAACAGACCACGTCTTGGAGCGCTTGTAGAATTCCACGCAATGAAAAAGATAGATGTTGGGTAGAATAAGTCTTTAGGCTCAAATGGAAGAGTACAAGGCAAGAGAGTATAAGAGTTGTGATGTAAGATGGGACATATAGGTGTAGTCACAGGCAAGAAGAGCAGCCCGCGTCGGTTAAATGCTTTTATACATACATGTACGCGCAACACACACGCAATTCCATGGAAAATGCATGAGTGTTTGGGTTTGGTGGTGTTCTGTGCATGCGCGATCCGTAGAACTGCTTTAGAAGCAATGTGAAAGAACCATGGCAAATCCGTTGGAGAACCTTCTGACTGAACACGAATTTCTAGCGGAATGGTTCCAGGAATATGACAAGTTTAGAGCGCAAGCTGAAGTTCAAGATGATGTTTTGAGTACACAGCATGCAGCTTTGGAAGTCCCAGAGGAAGTGCCAGAGGAAAGTCGATGTCCCAGCCGATTGCCTGATGTTGGAGATGTTCGAAAGGTGTGGGATGTTTTGATGCCCGAAAATATGGTTGGACATTTTGGTCCGCGGAAAATGCATGATTTGGAGTTCACAAAAGATGTGGAGACTACTCCGAAAACATTGGCAGTGGCAATGGATGACCTACGAGACAGGATCGATGGAGCGTTTGGATGGCGGCAAAAAGTGCTTGACAGCACGTGGCAGACAAAACGTGGTGGGGTCCAAGCGGTACTGCTGCTCTTGGAAGTACCCTCGGATGATAGCAAGTCTGAAATCCTTCAAACCAAACTATTTACGTTGTTGCTAGGCGAGCGATACCGTGCTCATGGTGACGTCTTGTTTACATACTCACAGGGCGCATGGCAAACTGCAAACAGCAATTCTGTGACAGCAGAGGACTTGGACTTCTTGTCTTTATGCTTGCGTAGGTGCCAGATGTACTTTCTTGCTTTGGGTCGCAACAACGTGAACAGAAAGTATGAAGCAGTCGTGTGGGATTTGAGGGTTATCTTGGCAATGCCGACAGATGACCCGCTTTTGAAGTGGCAACTGTGCGATGTGTCCACTCAGAAAGCAGAGCTACGCACAAAGTATTGGTGGCTTGGTTTGAGTGAGCTTGCCAGGGATTTGAGAAAAGCTTTGGCAGATCATAGCAAGAACCTGGTTCGCAGTTTTCTGCGATGGAGCGACTCGAACATGTCAACCAAAAGGAAAGCTGGCATTGCCTTCGAAGATTGTGCTGACCTCAGAAAAAATTGTAGTCTGTAGAGGCCTGCACAGAAGTGGTTCACTAAATAGTTTATGGTTTTCCAGGCCAGTTCTATTTCACATGCCACGGTGTCGCATGCATGGCGCCGCACCTCAAAAAAACCTTTGTGAAACTTTTCTCCCCTGACGTGACCGAATCAAACTGCTCCAGATACATATGAGTTACCGGCAGAAGTTTTGCCAAGTTCATGTGCAATCCCCGGAGGTTTTTTAAGAAAGGTTGGGTGCGCGAGGCGGCAAACATGAGACTGCAAGCTGCAAGCAAAAATAGAATACAGCAAGGCACACCTAATGAAAAGAGGTTCAGCATGTGAAAAGCATCGCGTATTTGAGGTTACCTTTCAACAAGCCGTGGGAAGCCACGACAGATGAAGAAAGACCCTCGGCGCGGCTGCTACATAGCCGTGCCTGCGTGCATTGCGTGGCAAGCTCCAGATCATGCGCGGGAGCGTTTGGCTACCTTGCTGCTGTCCATTTTTTCGGGCACCTCCGGGTTACAGATGGTTCTCTCTCAGAGTGCTTTAGCGGTGTCTCGCATGCGGCAGCCTGAGATCATACACGTGATGTGTGGCTCTGGGATGGACGGTAAATCCATGGTCATGGTAGATTTGATGCGCGCGTGTTTTGGAACAGCGTTTGGCAACCCGAGCTGCACACTCCTGCAGGCAAACTGGGTTTTCTAGCTGTGTTGAAGAGGTTCAATGCGTAGGACAGGTTTTAGAGATTCAAAACTTGTAAACTACAACTATAGGTGTTCGATTGCCGTCATGGAAGTCAGTACTTTAAATTGTTTATATAGTTGTAGCAGTGCGCATCGAACAGGTGGAGCGAGAGATGCAGCAACAGGGTCACCTGTACCAACAATGCGCCATGCTCACATTCGATGAATGCCGTCGTGACATTGGCTTGGTGGAAGATGTCCTGAAGGTCTTCTGCAGTGGGGGTAAAGTACCGCTGCGCAAAAACCATGAACCAGAAACTCGGTACACGAGTTTTGAGTTTTGTGCCAAAACCTGGCTTTTGAATTCGGCGGATATTCCGTCAGTACCAAGCGCCATGGAGACCAGTCACAGGAGGCGGTGGAGGTGCACTTTTATGCGAAACAGCATCACCCATGATCCTGCTTGTGTGAGCATTGCAGAGAGAGTGTTCCTTGCGGATCACGATGCAAAAACCTTCTGTGGGAGCCCAGCCGCTGTATGGACTTGGTGGCACGACTGGTTGTGGCCATACATGACGGAGCATAAGCCAAGCGAATGGCTAGATACGCTCACTGCGCCAGATCCGACAAGTCGCACGAGTCAGGAGTGCCGTGGTGTTGTTGGTGGTGGTGGGTGTGGTGGCGGTGGTGGGTGGGGTGGTTTCGCTTGTCCTTGCGCACGTTGTTGTTGTTGTTGTTGTTGTTGTTGTTGTTGGTGGTGGTGGTGGTGGTGGTGGTTGGTGGTGGGTGGTTGGTGGTTGTTGGTTGTTTGTTGTTTGTTGTTTGTTGTTTTGTTGTTTGTTCATGTTGTTGCTACTGCTGCTGCCGCTGTGACTGCTGCGCTGAAGAGAGACAGAGAGAGTGTTTGTGTGTCTTTGTTTGGTGGTGTCGGAAGGATACAGAATGGCTGCTGCGGAGAATGGCCAGGCTCACCGAAACCATGTCACCGGAGGATGAAATTGAGAAGGGTGAAGAAGGAGAGCAGGTGCTTGTTCTTGGGAATGAGGCAGAGCGGTTGGTACGGGCCACGCATGGTGCAATTGTCCAGCCCTTCTTCCCTGGACATGTAGTGAATCGCACAGCGGTCGCGTGCAACCCTGGCGTGGCTTCGAAAAGGTCAAAAAGCGACAAAAAGTTGAAAGTTGACTGCTTACTTGATGCAATTGCGTTGTTTCCTCATTTGATTCGGCAAGTGGAGCCAAAAGCCCCTCTTAGATTTCAGAGGCGCATGGTGCGTTTGCAAGCTTTTGAAGATGGTCTGCAGAGAATTGCTGGGCAAAATGTGAAGCCAATGTTTGGCACATGGGAGCAGTGGTCCTGGACAACTGGTACGGGAGAAAGCGTGTGGGATGATGTCTGTCAAGGCATGACAATAGGTTCTTTCTTCGTGAATGAGCTTGTTTTCTATATGTTGGAGCATGCAAGCTATATAGTGGATTTTATTTGTTTGCGCCGAAAATGTGTTAATGCCTAGTTTTGCGTCTGTGTGCATTTGCGTGTACGTGCTGTCGAGACTCGTGCATGATCAGGCGTCGAGCCCACGGGCCCTGTAGGATTTGCTTCTGGCCCGGCATGGGATGTGACGTGTCGCATCCGAGTTCCAGAGGAAAGCGTGCGAAAGTACGAGGGAGAGCCACAAGTTAAGCAGTTCCTGGCTCACGTGGCAGAGCACGGAAGAAAGCTAGAGGATGGATGGGTTGCATTTTCGCAGGCCTGCCGTTTGTGAAGTATTGTCTTGCAATGCATTTTTTCTGGCGCAGTCGAAGTGCATACGTAATTACAAATATTTATATATATGTTATATATATATATATTTATATATATATATATGTATATATATATATACATATATAGATATATATTTGTATGGTGAACATTGATATTTTTGGTGAATACATTGATTGAACATCTCTTTGTTTTGAAAGTGTGCGCATTGTGAAGAGGGACGGTTATTCTTGAACAGGTGGGGCACAAGAAGGTCATCGCAGGCAAACCGATGGGCCGACACTATTTCTCGCGTGAATCCTTGCCCTGTTTACCTCGGCGCGTTCGTGCAGACTTTGCTCCGCCAGGAACAGTGGAGTTTGACCAGGCCACAGCAATCGCTAGCCTGATGATCCAACAGGGTGGAGTTTATGGAGTTGCTATGCCCTGCATGCGATTGTATCAAGCCCACAAAGAGGAGTGGCGCCTATGTGTGGCTGATTATTATGGGGTTGCGGAGGGAGACGCGAAGACTATTTTACAAAAAGCTCTTTTCGGATTTGTTGAATTTTCCGAGGAGAAAGGGAGCCTACCATTGCTACAAGGCCTTGGACATCCACTGCGTGGGAAGCCCATTAAACTGCAAGGGTTGGCTCAGGTAACAGAGCAATATTACCATGAAAACCGATATATTATATAATTAGTGGGTTCCATGTTAGCAGGTACGAAATGTTTGTTACGTCAAGATGTGTGAAAGAACCTGGATGCGGGCTGGTGCATATAGAATGATCGAGACTCTAGTCAGCATGGTCTGTATATCTATGGTATATCTGTTGCGCACGCACGGAGAGCTTTGAGTTGCGGTCGCATTTATGCAGAGCGAATCCGGACATTGTGGAGGCGATGGTTGCAGCAGGACGGCCTCGCCCGGAGACTTCGGCCTTTGCGGTCATGTTGTTCGAGCAGGAAGATGTTGCCATGCGAAAATTTGTGGACCTTTTGGCAGAATATGGATGGTTGCTGGTCGCACCTATTTTCGACGCTGTTTTGGCTGTGCCTGGCCCAGAAACGGTTCCTGGAGCAGAACAAGCTCTCAAAGATCAGTGGCAACAAGAAACGGGATTGCTCCTTCACTTGAAGCAAGTGTGCTGAAAAAGGTTGGCGACACTGTCGGAAAGCAGGCTGCCATGGCAGTGGCTGCCAGTGGCGCTGGCATATCATGGCCATGGCGTGCCAGTTCTTTATTAGGACTGGCTGCCATGGAGTGTGTGTCAGTGGTGTTGGCGTGCCATGGCCTGGTGTTTGGGTTGTTTTCTGGATCTTGCATTTGGTGTGAGGGGCGCTGGCTTGCCAGGCCTGGCGTGCCAGTTTTCTTACGAGGACTGGCTGCCAGCCAGTGGCTGCCAGCGGTGCTGGTGTGCCATAGCTTTGCGTGCCGGTACTTAACAGGTCGGCTGCCAGGCAGTGGCTGCCAGTCATGCTAGGGGTGGCAGTCATTGTGAATCATAACATGTCATCTTCCCGAGAGCATGCCTTGCGCCGCTATTTTGGACCGAAGCTTCTGACCCACCAATGTAAGAATCACAATAAAGTAGTAGAATCTGCAAGGAAGACAGCACATAGGACGAGTCTCTGTATACCTGATTTTGAAATAATATTGTATATATATATATTTACAAATTCTTCACCCAAGAACAAAAAGCAAGAGTAGTAGAGGCAAGGAAAAAATACGCGCGTTGGACACTTGCATCTACATCTGTGTGTCACTTCAGTGCATCAGAATCGTACCCAGTGCGCCCGGCATGGCTTAATTAAACGAAGCATGGATGACAATGTGGATGAGGAAGGCGTGCCTGAAGCAGTAGTCGCAGAATTGCTGAGTTCGATCCAAGCAGAAGTCGACGCCGCCCTCCAGGGACCATTTCCACCATCTGTGAATGGCTTCAGGCGTTGCCCTTTCTGCCCCTTCCGAGCCTTTCAGCGGCCGGACCGGCTGCGGAAACACATGCAGACATATCACACTAGAGACAGAATGTTTACAGCAAATTCTCGCACGGATGCTCAATGGAGGATTGCTTTGGCCCTCTTCGAGCAACAGCAGGCTTGGCTGTTTATGATGATGCTATAGGTTTGGCTGCATGTTTGGTTTGCCTTTCGAAAGGTTTTGTACTTGTATGTTTAGAGGGTTGTGAGCCGAAAAAAAGGCATCTTTGGTAGTGTCCCTATAACTCTGTGGCGTTGTGATAACAGTTGCTTTGACTGGTGATATTTTTTGATAGATTGAGTGAGCAGGCACTTCTTCCTCTGTGCAATGCGTCGTGTAACTTCCTGGCGGAGTCTGCAGCGCTTCTTCGTCAGTGGTGTCATGTGGACGACGCATCAACAAATTACCTTCGTGGACACAACGATTTTGATTGTGTACTACTTCTTTCAGGCACAGGACCCAGATATATTCTGAAGAGCCAAACAGTGAATTGCAAACGGCTGCATAAGAAGCTGTATTTTGACAATTCATTGGCCAATTCGTTGCTTCCGTTGATGCTGGAACACCAGGGAAGGTCGGAGCCTGTCTTCTTGGGCCTGACCAGAAATTTTGTGGCCGCTGGGCACCCCTGTGCAATGCTGGGTACTAGAAACAGGCACAGTCGAAGGCGTTTAATGGATGCTGTGTGCGCTTTGGGGTCTGTACAGGCTTTGCACAAAAAGCTGTTGGACAAATGCACGGAAGAGGGTGAATGGAGTATCATCTCCCATGATGCTACGTTCAAATCTCTTTTCTCCATAGTTGGACAAAAGAAAATGGCGCAATCTGAAGGTGAATTCCATGCACTTCACACAATTCTGGGGAAATCAGGGGCCCTGCCAGGAATGTCGTTGCAGCGTAGCGAGGGACCGGCTTGCTTTGCGGATGCCTGCCGGGAGATTCTCCCAGACTATGCTCGTGAGGGCACACGCTGGGTATTTACGGATATTCCAGACACGGCCCATGCGGCCAGAGATGTATTCCCAAACTTAGCTGGAATTGCTGAAGATCCGTTACACCTGGTGCTTCGGGTGGAGCAATGCTACGGGGAGCGACGGACCAAATTATCTCGCCAGGTTTTGCGACTGCAGCGGAAGTTTCATCTTCCTCACACCACACATGCAGTGCATGCTGGCGGCCCGCCGAGGGCAGGAGAAGAAGGTGGGGTTTTTTGCAACATGTATCAGAAATCTTTCATGTATCAGATGTTGTCTGCGCAGTGTCCGTTGAGTGTATGTGTGCGTGTGCGTGTGTGTGAGTCAACCTGTTTCAATCAGCTAAATTTACCTCAACCTAAGTTAGGCAGGGGTGCCAGGGGCATCAATGAGTCTGGCACTAACAAAGACAATCATTCATTGCCTGTGATTTGAAGAAAGGACGCTTTCTTCACGTACCTGTTTTATACTGGAATGGCAAAAGGCTAAGCCCCAAGAACCTTTTAACAGCAATTAACTTTAAGTTTTTTGTTTGTTGGTTGTGATTTTGTTGATGATCGTTGAAGATATGTTGGATGTTGGCTGCAAGGCCGGTGGCGGTGGCTGCGCAAACACCCCAAGGATCCGGACCGAGATTGGGACGCATACGTGTCTGTCCCGTATCAGAATCATCAGCAATATATTGATGATATCCACAGCATCATGTTACTACACCCGGATGAATTGTGTCGTCGCAATTCGCGTGGTCAGACGGTTCGGCAGGTCTTAATCAATGGAGCATCCTGGGGTCATTATTCGTACTTGCAGAATGGAGGCCATGCAATCCATTCCTTGTCTGCCGAAGGTCGACGTCTTTGGGGCATGGGCACATGTACGAACGAAGCGCTGCACAGCGAGTTCAACAACACACAGCGAGTGACTGTTCAACAGCATGTAGAAAGCATGCGCGCGGTGATATCTATGTTTTCGCTGGCAAAGCTTTTGGCTCACCAGTCAGCTGCATACTATGCGACCACTAGCCAGAGATCCCAATCTCAACTGCTGGCGCTATTGGAAGGGTTCATGAGGCAAAATTTCTGTGCTCCGTTCTCGAGTTTGAGACAAAAGTCCGTTGTTAGCCGAAGGAGCCTGAGGGCACCTGTGCACCAGCTTCTTCCAGCGCATGTGCAACCGTGGAAAGAGCAATTGGCACGTCAGAAGAGCAGGTGGGCTAGGCATTTGCTTTTGCGTCCAAGACCTCCAAAGAGAGGGAACGTCAAACGGACGGTGTTCACGAAGCGAAAGGAGGTCAAACCCCGCGCAGCAAAAAAGTGGCTGAAGGTTGCTGTGAAGGGTTCTAAAGGATTGCCCACGACTCAGGAAACCTTGGGATCTGCGCTGCCCGCCCCAAACCTACCCACACCCATCCGTAGCGTGGCATCCATCATGTATCAACATGCGTGAGGTTGTCCGAGGTGCAAGTGAGCCAAGTTTCTGCATATCGAACGTAAAATAACAAGTCTCGTTCATTCCCACCCGCCTTCCCACTACAAATGTAAACCACATATCTTCTCTTGGAAGTTGATTTTTTCGGTGCTTGGGGATCCTTTGCGCAAGTGCTTGCCGCAGCGTCACTTTTTTTCCAGGCGACACACACATGAGAAAACTCCTTGGTCAACATATCTCTTTCTTCCAGCTTTAAAACTTCCTCGTCATTCCTCCGAGGCGCGTTTTCCCTGATCCGGCAGGGGCTGGCAGCATCACATGTGAATTCACACTGACTTGTGAACCCAACACGCATTGTACCTGAGAAAACACAATGAAAGTGAACCTGAGGAATGCGGCAGGATTCCTGCAACACGCGTTTTCTTTGGAAAAAAACAAGGACTGTGGTAGCGGTCGGCCGCGAGTCATGTAAATTTACAACAACATTCAACGCAAGACGCGTTTTACTTGAGAAAACACACGGAATCTGCAAGGGTTTCCGCGACGGACGTTTTAGTTGAAAAAAGATGTGGAGTCCGGGAGCGGTGGGTCCCGGGTCATATGCATTTACAATCACAGTGAACGCAAGACGCAGTTTGCCTGAGAAAAACACAAGGAATCTGGGGGGGTTGGTGCAGCCAAGTCGGAATAGTTTTCGAAATTCAGCAGTTGGTGAGAGCGCACTTAGTACAGCCGTCTAGATAAATGCCTGTGGCCTGGCGGAATGTGTCTTGGCATGCATTGAGAAGTTCAGATACAAACTACGGCGAGAATGACAAGAGATGCGATGCCTATAATTCGTTGAAAAGCAGACGAATTGTTCCGATCATACTACGGTGCCAACCTTTATCGAATTCTGACTGGATTGCAATTGATTCCATAAGATTCGGCATCTTTTTCCGCTTTTTAATGATCAAGTTTGCAGAGGTGGATTTGTTCTGGGTAGGTTTCATGGTATGAGTTTTTGAAGTTCTTGCCGTCATCTGTGGTCAGAAAACAAACAAATCATGGCGGGTTTGCTAACAGACCCGGAAGGAATCGTTGTCTTGGTAGGTTTCGTGGTATGAGTTTTTGAAGTTCTTGCCGTCATCGGTGTTCAGAAAACAAACAAATCATGCCATGGCGGGTTTGCTAACAGAAACAAGGTAGCTTTTGCTATGGACATAGTGGACATGTAAGTTGCTTGCGATGTACTACATGAGTTGGATGCTTGTAACATCTTTCCATCGAGCATACTCCATTTTTCCTTGAACTAGCAGTTTTGCACGGTGATAGGTCCGTCAATCCAGTGTCTCAGGACAGTGATGCATCTGCTCTTTAATGCATTTGCTTCAGCTGGGATGAGATCTTGCGTGTTGGGGCACAGCACTCATGTGCCTGGTCAGCTTGATTTGTGCTGTGAAGTGTGGTACTGGGGGCAGCTTTCCTGGTGTGAGTTTTATGGGAGGAGGCTTGATAGCATGGCACTATCATTCTTGTAACGTGGGTAATCGGTTCATCCTAAATCTCTTACGATGAGATGTGGCCACCCGAAACATTTTGGAAAAAGAGCACGGGAATCGGCAGTGATATCGTTGACCGCTTGAGCAGTGGTATCAAAGTGAAGGCATCATACAATTGCATGGCTTTGCAGAAACCATGTCTCTTTCTAGCGCCGATTCTAATTATAGATTCCGATTGTAGCCACATGTCTGCACTTTGTGGCAAGGCCTCTTGTCTATGTATCCAAGAACGAGCTGCTTGAGTGAAACATGGCCTCACGTGTTCGAAAGGAGAGTTCTGGGTGATGTTGACTTTGTCTCACTGTAAAGTGTAAATTGGTGTTTATTGGTAGCATGTGGTCACCGTACTCCATGAACCAGGAGAATGTTCCCTAAACACAGTGGTTTACACTTGGGTTTGTTGCGTTAGCAGTCAAAGACCCGGTGCTAAATCGATGTACCGGACGGAATTCGTCGCTATTTACGTACTTTCGTGCTTGCATGTTCGATGTAGAGATGCATGAGGTCTAAAAGGGCAAGAGATCTGGAAGTCAATAGATATAGAGGTCAATAGATCTAGAGATATAGAGATCAAGAGATGTGATGTGATCAGTCTCGTAGCTTCCGGCACAATAACTTCTTCGCTGAGTGATGTGGTGAGATGTGAGTGATGTGTGATGTGAGATGTGATAATTCTCGTATTTTCCGGCCCAATGTTGTATACCTGATATCGACATGTTTTGTTTTGCTATGTTTTTTTTGAGGAACCTGGTAAATTTCAATGAGCCCAGGCAGCCTCGTATATATACGCTTACTATGGGAAACCCCCCAAATGGATCATCACTCAGACTGCAGCTGGTGCATTGTTGTTCCTTATGTTCGCATTCACTGTTTCAACTTTGAGCATCAGTAGTTGTGGATCATGACCCTGAATTCCTAAGCAGACTGTCTAAAAGGTATATTTAAGTAAAAGAAGAAATATTTTAGATGTTGCGGTACTGTAGTTTTTTACGTTTGGGAGATTTTTTTTGTTTGGCCATTCTTTTTTTGATGTCTTGAAGCTATCGATCCCTCATTCCCCGAGTAAAATTTGGATTTCAGAGTTTTGCTAGTCTTTGGACCCCCACGAGTTCAGACATGGTCCACTTTTGGACGAATGGTTCACTATCTGTTTGGGTTGATTTGGATTCCGAATGGATCTCCTTGATGGAAGGGATTAACCATGATGATATGTTGTTAAAGTTGTTATCTAATGGACCCTCTTTAGGATTACACCCTCTACAGCAATTAAATTGTAGGGTTCAACCCACCACATTTTGCTTGGGCATAGGCCTCTAATGTATCACAGGATTCGTCCATTACAAAAAAAAACGGGATTACTAATGGATTTGTCAGGGGTCAAACTTGCTGCTAAAAAGTATGGTATTTTTGCAGGATTTCCCGATTCCAATAGTGCATTGTTTAGGTTGGTGTCATATTTCCCAAGAACCAGCTGAATCCACCCAGTCATGGGGCGGGCGGTGGTCCAGATGAACTCAGGTGCGTTTGCGGCGCCCAAGCGAGGCAAAGGGATCCTTGACCCAAGCAGCGCTGGAACGTATGCAGAACACGCCTTAAGGAGTCGGTATCAGATGATAGGTGTTTTTTGTAGAACAAATGCAGGTTCCTTTTGGATGACGAATTCACCCTTGCTACCAAAAAATTTCTTGGGCACAATAAGGGATACGACGTATAAACTGTTGATTTTAACAAACTCCTCACCCATCAATCCTAGTAGCACATTTGTCGAAATGTGTTGTTTCTTTGTTTGCTTGCCGTCTTCCGCAGTTTTGGCGGCGGCTCTTGAACCGCCACCCAGCAGAAAGCTGTAGCTGCCAGCCAGAAAGTGTGTTGGAGAGATGTAAGCGACAAAAAGCAGTATGCACCTTGATAGAAAGCTCGGTGCTTGAAATCCTTACCTACCGTATGGGTTTCAAAGAGATGCGGCCGGAACCGATTTTCGGTTGGAAATCTTCCAATTACCAGCTTGTCAAGCATTTTGCGACACAACAAATGCCAAACCTGTTTGGGCATCCCTTTGGAACTGCAGACCCCTTTTAATTTCTATTCTTTTTCTCCAATAAGCCACACACAGTTTTGAGTCAAGAAAAGGAAATCACGTAACCTAAATCCAATGGCCGAAAAGACGTTTAAAAAGTATCTCCAATGCACTGGGCAGATCAACACGAAGTGAGACCCTGAGCGCGTTTGGTTGAAAAGAAGTTGTCTTGCTTCTACCGCTTTTGGCGGAATGTCCGCTACGATTTTTTGTTTTGTACGGATTTTAATGTTTGACGCGGTGTTTTCCCAGGGACACCCTTTTGGCCCAATGATTGGCGAAGAAACATTCATGTATTTTTGGGTGAGGTAGTTTTAATGGTGGTATTCAATGTGCTGACCATACCCCCAGATCCAACGGGCCAATAGTTTATGAAGCAAATTCTCCGTTTTTTGGGTTGGGGGGTATGTCGGGCAGGTCTTATGTTTGTCCTTTGGTTGTTGACAACAACAGAATTTACAAAATTTCCCCACGGACTGGCGAAGGATAAGTTGCTTTCAGGAGTTATTTGGCATGAACACCGAAATCGTGGTGTTCACAGGTGACTACAGTAAGTAGTAAGTACACTTGATGAAACAAACGTGTAGCACTTGAGAAGTGGTAGCTGGATGATGATGATGATGATGATGATGATGATGATGATTCTTCCCTGTGAATACGAGGTAGTTTTATCTAGTGAGGTAAGCATATGTCGTCTTGGAATTCTTGTCGAGTGTGGCACACAATCTTAAGCGCGACTAGTATAAGTGCTTGCAGTACTTGTATAAGTGCTTGCAGTACTTGTATAAGTGCTTGCAGTACTTGTATAAGTGCTTGCAGTACTTATAAACCGTGGATGTCGCATAGTCCGGAACAGTCCAACCTTCGGGGGGAACCCCCCTTGGGAGCACGTTTTTGTATGAGACAAAGGGGGTTACCAACCCCCCAAAGAGACGTCTGAAACATACATTTTTATTCTTCATTTTTGTTCTTGTCGGGTGTTTG
>OMLO01001561.1_pt1 | contig 17801 bp, 14 predicted proteins | sample 1674811 | NCBI WGS metagenome assembly OMLO01 (sample SAMN06265003, study PRJEB25207) | coral metagenome | isolation source: Coral host | place: Mexico:La Bocana,Puerto Morelos, Mexico | collected 2008-11-13 | reverse complement strand
GATGAGTGCGTAAGCACGAAACTCAGAGTTGCAGTGAATCATGTGTGTTTTCATTTAGTAACCCAATTCTAATAATATATATATATATATAATTTTTATATAAAAAAGGAAGGAATCTTTATTTTCTCTTTAAAATTACACAATAACATAATTCCAAAAATTATAAGTATAAAAAAGGTCAATTGTCTCTTTTCTTGGTTGGAATAGTAATAATAATAATCATGACAATAATAATATAAATAACAACAATAATCATCACGATACAATGAAAAGAGATCAAAAATCACTTTGGCTTAAGGGTGCTATCAAAATTAATAAAAATTGATAAAACAATGAAAAAATCAATAAGAAGTAATGTTCAGTTCAGCCCAGCTGATTCTTATTCTAATAATAATAATGATATTCGACAATAAATTAATTAGAAGAACTCTGCCACCTAACTCGATCTCAGGAGGATCTGGATATAACAAGTACATGCCAACAGTGGTTTCAATGACGGACAGAGAATATCTTATAAGGCTCTTATAAAACAATGAACAAACTTTGTTATCTCAATAACTATTATTTTTGTGGTTTTTCCAATTCACGCAAACCTTGCAAGGGTTGAATTCAATCAAAGATCGAACAATCGATCCTTTGATTATGCACTGTGAGTTCGATCACGTGCCTGCAATTGAAGTGTTTCTGAAAAACGTAAAAGGAACCTCACCTGTCTCGACCATTTCTTTAACTTCTTTGAACTTGTGAACAAACATCTTCTTGATAGAATGCATATCACTCCTTAGTTTATTAAGTTCTCTTCTTGCGACGGCAATTTTGCTCTCGAGGAGCCGTACCTTGGTTTCGTCCGCCATATTTAGTTTTATTTCGTACCCAGTCACCAGAAACCTCGTTCCCAGGAACGAGGTCGAGTTCATTGATTCGTAGGCTCAGTCAATGGTCGACTCTCGGAGTTGCACTGGTTTCTGAAAAATAACATTAGGAATAAACACGAAGGAAAACGTTCGCACATATGAACAGTCTTTTCTATATCCACCAACTCTCCAAATTTCTGTTCCAAATTAGAGATTTTAATTTCAAATAAGCAAATAAGCGAACAGTCCGTACGTAGAAGAATGGAGCGCTCGGAAAAACTGAATAATTATACATTCTTATTGAAATCTGTTTTCAAGAAAAGAACTTAGTTTTATGCTTGATGATGCTACAATACCCAAACTTTCAAGTGACGTTCAAACACAACTGAGTGCATGACTAAGACAAAGTAACTCAACAAACAAACGCTTTCTTCCGTTTGGATTCATGCCTGCTTGGCGCAGATTGACTGATTTTGGTGTATGCAAAGTACCTTAAATTCTTTTCCCGTATAGTTTTTGTGTAAGACCAGGGAAAAACAACCGAGAGAACTATAAATGATATCCAACGTTGCACTCGTAGACCGCAATATTAACCTCACAACTATTCGGGAACAAAATGACCCTGACGTTGTTGCTGAAGGAAGCTCTATAGATTTACCATACACATTGACCCACCACTAGAACTTGGTTCACATCAGTATGAATTAATGACCCAATCAACTACAAACCCCTCGGACATGATAATTCTGATAATTTGAAGGGAATTTGACAACGTAACTTTCCCTGGGTTGGGTATTTGGTAAACCAAGTCATCCCGGGTTGAGACATAGCTTTAAGATTACAGGTATTAATTTATATACGATTCAGATTAGTGAACAATTATTACTTCCTTTATCAGTCATTCAATCATTGAAGTACTAGCTGTCTCATGGGTCGGGTATTTACACTCATCCCGATCAAAGTTAATGTGGGTTACTGTGAGCTAGCCCCACCGTTTGGCATTTGATGATTTTAAACACTGAAGTGTATCAGGAGGAACAACGCGACGAATAAAATAAACAACTGCTCGATGGCCTCTGGTTTCAATCCCATAATTCAACTCAATACAAACAAACGTCACGCATATTTTACGCATACATTACAAACACAAATGTCCGACAGATGCCAATCAGTTGGTAGGATATTGAGCATCTTATTGACGTTATTATTATAACCATCCAAACTGATAAGCCACCCTTATCTGGATAGAAACACCAATAGCTAACAATCACCTCATCAGTACCTGAACAAACCAAGCAAAACATCGTTTTTCGGATCCCAAATTGAAACAAGCTCTACATGCAAAAAGAGTTACACTGGCACAAAAAGTCAGAAAAAATGCAGTCACAGAGCTATTTAGAAACTGCTTTCAACAAAGAAATCGTGCTTGAAGATGCAATACTAGACCTAACCTCATTCAGGTAACGCACAAACAGTACTGAGTGCGTGACTGAGAGAAATAACGCAATAAACAAACGGTGCCGTTTGGACTTATCCTTGCGTTGATTAAGTAAAACCGACAAAATCAGACGTAATACTAAGTAGCTTCCTGAGATCCTCATTCGAGTCAGGTAACAAACAGTCTGACCAGTATCGTCTATTCATCACGATAACTCTTACAACGAAACTGTCTGTTTCTGGATTTTATACCTTGAAATACCTAGAATTGCCAATAGCTAACGAAAACCTCTGAGTAAACATGACAGCACATTCCGTTTAATTACGCGGATGCGTAGCAATCCGCGTTAGAAATTAGGACAAATTTCTTTCTTTCTGTTTTCTTTTCTTCATGGTAGTCGCAAATTGTAACGCAAGTTGTTATTGGCTACAGGAAAGAAAGAAGAAACTTTGTTTTATGCTTGAAGACGCACCGAGAAGCAGCAATAACCTCGATTACTTGACATACAAACACGACCAAGGAATGTCTTTTTCTAGCAAAAATAACTCGACCAGCAATGCGCCGGACTCATGCTTGCGTTGCTGAAGTGAACCGACAAACCACAGACATGAAAAAATAACTAGCTGAGATTCCTATCCGAGTCAGATAATAACCGAACTTTTTGAATGCCTCTGTGGACGTGACTGAGAAGTATTTTTAATTCTGGGAAAAAAATAACTCAATACTCGAACGCCTTCCGTTTGCACTTATTGCTTGCGTTGCTGAAGTAAAACCGACAAAAGTAGACATGGATAAATAACTAGCTGAGATCCTCATTCGAGTCAGATAACAGTATAACTTATCAACTGATCATTCCATTATTTTCTACGCAAAAACCATTTCCCGACAGAATTTTTCTTGCGTTCCATCAGACAAAAGCTTCAAAAAAGGTAAGCGAGTTTTCCCTTCTTAGACCTTGCAAGACTGCTCATATAACACTGTTTACTTTAGCACTCTGTGAACTTTTTGTTCTTTCAATCATGTATTTGTACATTTTAAACGGACTAAATTGTACTACAATTAAGGATCAATGTCGCCGAATGCCCGATTCAGTTGACCCAAAACTTATTTGGGAGCCCTCTGTGGACTGCTCAGTCCACCGGATCAGGCATTTAGTTGCACAATTTGCTTTCTGTTTTCAAGAGAATTTCTCCTTATGGGACTGTAAATGTTTTTCATTCCACATCAACGCAGATTAATTATGAACTTAACACTAAGGGCCTCAAATGATACGCGGAAAACCTACAGAGACCATTCTGTTTAGGATCAAAATTCAAAATACGCTCCATACACGAACGACGAAAAGTCAAAAGAATGTAGCGATCGAAAACATAGTAATGCGATAGTAATTTTACGGGTTCTAAGGCTACTCGATCTGGTTCTCTAGTTGTACTTTATCTCAAGTTCTCAGTCGTGTTTTCGGATTCTTCTATCACTGGTGTATAACGTTTCTTCCTTCAGTCCTCTTCTCCTCGGCTCCCGGCTCCTTGCGCATGCTCTTTATAAGCTCGGCTTTTACTCCTTTTGCAGCCTTCAATCAATCAATTGATTCAGTCATTGATTTATTAATTCTCTTATTTATTAATCTCAAGGTTTATCAATTACCATTTCATTCGGTCTTACACTTTACCTTTTCTCACTCATTTTTCAATCCATTTTACATTTACTCCAATATAATTACCGTAGTACTCGATCTCTGTTACTTTGTCGGTTGGTTCAAAGTTGTTTTTAGTGGTTTGTCCTTATTGCTGTTTTTCTATGTTTTCTTTCTCTGCTCGAAAGGTGGTTACAAAATACAATGGCAAGGTGGCCACAAACCTGCCTGCTGCTTACGGCTCTCGTTATCACCTGTGGATACAACACACCCGCCTTAGAGCTGCCTTATGAGGTGCTGGACACAATAGTTGAACTGAGCAGCCTTGATCCTGACTTTAAAAATCTCACCCAAGTCAATGTAACTGATGATCTAGGCCCCACTCGTCCAATTTATCGTCTGGACCTGGACGCAGACTTCGTAGCCTACTACGAAATTGACATGGGAAGCGAATACATCGTGCTGTCCTCTGGCCGTAAAACTGGAGATTTCCGAAAAGTAGAGAGTGGCCCGGATCCAAGACCTACAGATGTACTTATGCGACAGGCTGAGAAGAACGGTCAGCGATGCGGGAAGTTTTATCGGCTGTCACCAATGGGATTGACAATTTGTAAGAATGACAATGGAACTGTTGTGGCTGCCAGTTATAACTGGACAGCGGGTATCCCTGAGGTGAGAGCAAAGGCTGCCTACTGTAAATTTAACTTCTTTTCTCATCTCTGGCAATATAGTGGCATTTTTTAGCTTTCAACATCTAAGATCTCTTCTTGCGCATTGCCGGTAGTATTCGCCACGTCATAAGAGACATGCAAAATCAGAAGTTTGGTCCACAACTTTTTCTTTTAATCAATGTAGTGATGAACTAGAAATATCCTCCATTTAGGTGGTAAGATATAGCAAGAAGGGCACCTGTTTATAGTTTTATGGACGATCATCAGTCAGATTGCCAATTAAACAGGAGCCTACGAATCATTCCTTCTTTCGTTGTACAGTACTAGAAGTTATCATACCTTCATACGTGGTGAAGTATCCATGGAACATCCATACTCAATTTATACAAGTTTTCAGAAAATTAAGAAAGTTGTTTAACTTTGTCAACCTTGTCAAACAGATTGAAGACTGGCGTCAATTGGATCAAATGGTGAAGCAAGATCTCGATGGCTTTAAGAGACAGTGGCGAGCGTGGGAAGCACAAAAACTTTCCGAGTCAGACTGGGCCACTACGGACGTTGTTTCTACCGGAGGAGATAAGAAAAATAAACAAACTGCTGCGGAAGTCCTTTCGCCTGGCTCCATCGTGGAACTCGCACTTGGTGAACACTTCAAATCTGTCCACATTTACGTAACAGACAGTCATAATACATACATGCACCACTGGTCGAGATCACGATGGCAGCAGAAACTTTGTAAGGTGCTTGTAGACGTGTGCCTACCGGATGGAAGTACCGAGGTGGCCTCATCTGCTATAAAGGAGAAGCCCAATCGTCTTTCATACACGAAGCTTGAGGTCCACGCCAACCGGAATTTCGTGGAAAACGTCTTGCATTGGCGAAAAATTGGATTTGTGGTTGAAATCAGTGGAAGTAAGAACGAAGTGATTAAGAAGCACTTTGCAATTGATTTACATCCCCAGCGGCCTCTACATTCGCCATGGACAACACTGTTTGACGTATATATACCCTCTGAAAACGAAATGCCCGACTATGATCAGTTCATATGTTGTCAAAATTGTCGGAGTGGAAGCGGTGCCGTGGCCTGGGCTCAAGTATTTGGATACTATGACAGACTTGCTGCCAGCCCCAGCTTCAGCTCGAAATTTAGCGCAACGTTATACGGAAATAGCACTGAAAAGGCACCGCTGAGTATGACAGATGGAGTTAAGAGCTTCGTGGAGACAATACGAGCATGGCTTCAAACAAATTGTGAAGGAGTAACGTCTTCTTCAGATATTCATAAAATCGCGCCATGGTTTCGAGCACGCCAAGGACTGAGGTCAGGTGTGCAGAGTTATCGTGAGAGTCGCAATAGACGGAGCAACAGGGCAAGCGTCTCACAGGGTAGTAAATCTTGGATTGAAGACAGCAGTGTCCCATGGTTAAATAACGGTTATCCAGTTGTATTTGAAATTGAAACAGCAAGATCTTCCAGACATTTTGCTGTCGCCACGAAATACAAGCAAAAATCCAGACAAATTCGTCGTTGTAGTTCCAGGACAACTGGGTGGTGGTGGTGGTGGTGGAAAAAAAGGAGTGAAAACTGTTGGACGAATACAGAAAAGCATAAAGAGTTCTTTCTACACTATGGCTGGGGAGGCTACAACAACAAATGGCAGAGAGTCAATCTATATAGTGCTCACGTTGCTCACGTTGAAAACTGACGAGTAAACAATAACTGCAGATGAGGCCCATTTAATGAGCTTCACTGAAATGTAACATTGCATGACACTAGTTGTTGTCGTCCTCTGACTTGTCATTTACCGTACGATTAATTGCTTATATGTGTTAAGTAGTATCTCTGTTTAGCAATGCGCTTTTTACTCGAGAATAAGTAAGATTTTACTCACTGCTTAATTTGCTCATTTTACTCGATTCTCGGTGGTTTGCAGACGTAGCGAAAATTTCGATGTTTTTGTTTTCTCCTTTTCAGGGGGTTAATTGAATCAAATCCGCGGGCTTACATTGCCCGACAAAACGCCCTGCGATCACCCAATAGAAAATTGCTATACTTATTTGTCCTCACAGAATGTCATTAGTGCCCGCTTTTATTTTGGTCAGCACCAAGAACAATCGGACTCTCGCCAGTTCCAAGTTGAAAGCGATTTTTCAGGCGTCTTCTATAATCTTATTCGCTGACAATCGAAAATAAGCACGAGACGTGTGCACAAGAAAGTAGAACCGACCAGAGTCCGCGTTGTTAGTGCTGCCAAACGGTTTTTAGGTTTAAAATGAAACTGTGCAAATATATAGTTGGAAGTAATTCAGAGTTTAACAGTGATAAATGTATTTTGGATTAGTGCAGAAGGATAAACCTAGCTAAGCTAAGATGGAAGAATTCGACAACATAGAAATGTTTTTTTTCTTGTGGTGTCATGGCTTTGAACCTGCAGAGGCGGCGAGTTTATGATAACTACAAAAGTAGTTTGAAAGCTCAGAATTTCTCGTGCCTAGCAGTCAGTGTGTGATTTCTCCTTTGAATGACAAGGAAAAGTCGGGCAAAAACGTCACTAATCTCGAGAGATTTATGAACTGGAGACCAGCAAGGAGAAACTACATGTTGCCACATGGCCTTTTGGGGTAGTATTATTATCTTTTTTAACACAAAAAGCATAACCGCTGGAATAGTGTATCTTTACTCTAAAGAAATATAGACATCTTATAGTCTTCATAAGTACTACATGAAGGAGTATGAAGAAAGCGAACAATAACGAGTCAATTGAGTTACTAAACATTGAATATTTTATAATCCTTGAATCATTTGAACTATGGACTGATTTTTTTAACAGGTTAAAACAAGAGTAAGGAAACAATTTAGGTGCTTAAGATTGCTTAAAACAAAATTCTCTCGATCATGTTTATTTTCAAATAAACTTACAAGAGAATGTCTTGTGTGGTTTTATATACAGTACTAAAATCTTAATTCTTTTCACCACGCACAAACATAAAGGGCTCCACTCTCCGTCGGTTAATCGTCCGTTATGAATGAAGCAAATGAGATAAATCATGAGATTAATTGCCCGATCTTAAGACGTATGGACTCGTATATTAGTAAATGTAAAAGGTAATGAGACTTCTATTGTCACCATGTCAACAAACATACTCGATATTCCGATAACATCCCTAAACTTTTTTGGTTCAAAATTTTCTTTACAGCGTCCATAATTAGCGGAAGGTGATGCAGCAAAAGGCATGAAGCTAACAGTTTCTTAGTTGGGAGGGGAGGGAGTGGGGACGTCCCAAGAGGGTTTGGGTTTATATCAGTTTTGATGCGATGTAGCCGGCACTGGAAGAAAGGATATCTTTCTCTCGAAAAAAAATAAATTTCAACGTATTACCGTCCTTGGCCTCTACACAATATCGAAATAAAATTGTATATCGGTTGGCAAACTAAAGTGAAATCGCTTTCAATAAATTTATTCTTTGTGTTTTATGACACACAAGTTGCAAAAAAAGTCCTTTTCAGAAATACAACTTCGTAATTGTATGATGGCCATCAAAATGAACCTACTACACTGTATTTAGAGCCCTGTAATTTTTTTAAGATTGCTCATTTTCCAAAGGCAAAATTACCCGAGGGTAGGAAGTAATATTTGTCAGTGGGTTGGTGCCTTAATAAAGTGATCCCAAGTACGGCTAATATACCGAAAAATTCACCATGAAGCCCTTAAGCCTGGGATGTCAGATAATTGTTCATAGGCCAGCTGGCCTTGTTTTCGATGGGGGAGAGAGGAGGCATATTATTTCAAAGACATTTGATATGGAAGGAATGAAGTGCACACAAGAACACTGCATTGGGTGAAATTCTCTGCCCAAAATGATGTGAAGAAAAAGACAATTTCTCCAATCATTAGATGAACATCTGAGCATTCTCTAGTAAATGGAAACAATAACATAACAAAAAACAAGTACTACAACAGAGGGCTTCTGCAATCGGATGAAGTTACATCTTTCTTTATTGCGGAAACTTTACAAGAAAGTCGGCTTATCTTCGAGGCGAATTTTATAGCAATTCTACAATGATTGACCGCAAACTGCACTTTAGCCCAACCAAAAAAAAAAATAATGTTAGCATCTCACTGGCGCATATCACAACCTTCTTTCTCAAAAATATTCTCTGCGTAAATGAACATTGTTTCCTAAATCTAACAGGAAATATTCCATGTATGCACTGTAAGTGAGATTTATAACAGGTTGTTTGGTTTGAGATATATATTGCTGGTCAGCTGCCCATCACTCCAAGCGCACGCGCGCTCTTCGGTTGATGGTCACAGCCTGTAGCAAAAACCGCAAATTTCTTCTTGTAAGCACTGGGTGTAAGCAACTTCGTAAGGGGTTTTGGAAGGGCTTACATCCGGTTGGAATTATAAGCGGGATAAAAAAGAAATGAAAGTTTTCCAACTGAGCTTGTGTTGATCAAAATACATTTTTCATATACTGGCTTTTAATGAAGCTTTAAAAAATCATAATAGATCTACCTCGTTTCGTGTTTAACTAGATGGGGGAGTTTATTTCTGGGGGGAGGGAGAGTCTTACTCTAAAGCAATTTTACGTGTACAGGTAGATGACCGTATAACTGGGAGGGGCTTACAACCGGCAGTTTACGATATACATTTGACCACCAACACTAGCAACCAGAAGAGACAAATCTCATAGGGCTTAGTAGTTTTCATTGCAAGATGCCAATCGGTTTCTCCAATGGCGCAGGTAATCCAAAGCATTGATCCACCTACAACAAAGAGCAACATCATCATAAATTTTAGGCGACAAACCGCTTACATGAAATCGAGATCATAAAATAATAGTAGCTTTGGTAGATAGTTTGGACTCAGGATTTCAATTTCAACGGACCGGACTTATAACACCATCGACAGATACACACTTTTCACTTGACTCTGAAGATAATGTCTGCTCAGGTTGTCAAGAGTTAACCAACCACAAGTCTTTTCAGAAGTACCAACACCCAGACGATCACACCATACCGACGAACTAAAACGACGACCTAGAGAGTCTCAGATCGGCCTGAATTATTCCGTGTCGAAGGAACTCGAATACAATAACCCGGTGAGAAAGTACAAGTGATATTGATTTCAAAGAGTTCATGTTCTATTCATGATATAAAATGTACACAGTTTTTCAACTAAAAGAAGTCAAATCAAATGTATTTAACTAAATCGCACCTTAGTTTTTCTTGCTCATCGTGAGCCATAAGCTCGTACGTCCGCGCGGGTGTCACGACATTGAAGCATGCGCTGTTAATGTCTTGTTGTGAAGAAGGTTGGTCTTGGACGGCAATAATCACATCAAGATCAATGAATCTGACAAAAGCAAAAAACTGTGAGAGAAGCTTGGATGTTTGCCTTTCATAGATTGCGTGTTTCGACCCACTGAGGTGCAGCAAAACCTGGCCGCACCACAAGCCAGGGTGTGAATGTTGAGGCTTGCCTCAGTTTTTTAATAGTTAGTAGTTACTAACTATGGTTTTTTAGATAATCTGGTCTAAGCAAAGGACGCTTAGCCATTGAACAAGTCTCCTACAGTTTCACTGTTAAAATTTGTAAAGGCCAGTAAGATCCCACAAGAAAGAGGACCTATGGTGTAGACCTCGATATTAGTGTTCGTGTGTTTCTGAGGTGGTTTGTAGAACACGAATAACCTCATGATCTCGATTTCGCTTACCATGAACAACACAAGTTCAGTTATCTTGTCTAGATATGACAACAGATACCCACCCTCTTGGCAAGGTGTTATTGTTTTTCTGATAGTAGTAGAGCCTGCCATCATTGTCCGTTGAAAACCAGCGGCGTCTCCATTTTCTTCCCGTGATTCCTTTCACGCCTCTCTTGCATAACCAGCCTCTGACTTGACACGACTGATTGCGTAAAGAAAAACAAAACAATAAGAAAAGTAAACAAAAACAACAGCGCAGTGACCGAGACGAACGTAATAAACTTTGCTCACCACGCATGAAAGAGTACAATGCAACCAAAGAACATGCATTTAAAGGGAAACCTCTACTCGAAGCGAGCAGAAGTGGGCACAGTCAAGCTAATCTCCATCTCTTTCACATAATCAATCACACAGAAATTTGCTCAGCAATTGGTTGCAAGTATAATATTGTTTCTCGCACAGTTTGTCTAACAAGTTTGATTTCATTCAATTTCATTTTTATATGAAAACGATTAGGACGTCTGCAATCAATGGTCAAAAACCCCACCGATGAGGAAAATGCAAAATAATGTACTCCATCCATGCGCGGTCATCGATTTTTTTCCCTTCTATTTGATTAGTAACTCAAACGATGTCAGACAAAAAACTAGGCCAGGAACAAGAGGGACTCACTTAACGCTAGACTTGAAGTAAAGAAAATTAATTACCAAGAGAAACATTTGTGAACTTTACGTTCTTACTTCATAACTTGATGGACCTTTTTCCTTTTCTGTTGACTTTTCCAACTTGGATTCCGCTTCTCCGAGCTAAATAACGGAAGGAATCCACAAACATGAACTCGTGCACAGTGACAAAATACTGAACAACAATGAAGAACCACCGGGACAAGCAGTGTGCATTGATCTTACTAGGAGCTCCGCTTTTTGTGTTGGATACCTGAGCAGGCAAAATGGAGCTAGTTTGCTCGGTCGGGATTACCCGCTATTGGAGTCAATCTTTTATGTGGTTATGAGCTTAGTCTAGCCAGCTTGAACCCACGCTTGGCCAATAGCCTGTATATATTTCTGCATCGTGGAGCCACCTCCAGTCCGACGCAAGCAGTGTGACCTCAGCAGAATGGTAAGTCAATGTTCAGCCACAGAGGGTTTACGAGTGAAGGGTATAGCCCTGCCCAGCTCTCTCAAGCCTTTTACTAACTCTAAACAACGAACAAACTCCCCATACCCTATGATGGCCCAACGTCTCTTGTCACACGTATCTTTTCATCCACTCACCTGAGTCCTCAAGTCTTCCACTAGCATCTGCAGCTCTGTAATTTCTCCTTGTAATTCTTCTCTCTCCTTGACAAAGTCGGTCTTCTTGTATTTGGCCCGTAATTTCAACTGTTCCAATTCGGAGTGGACGTGTGCCTTCTCATTTTCCAAGTCAGTGACCTTTGTGACAAGTTTCTGGTACGCAGCTCTCAGATTCATATTGTCTTTCTCGAGTTGTCTGCAAAAAAAGATAGTGACAATGGCACGAGAATTTCCAAGAGAAATTTATAAGATGCTATCCTCAACTAGTTTGACAATGTTATAACTATAGAGGTGTGGCCGCAAAGCGTGGTTTTCACAAGCGATAGAAGCATGAGCGCAAGCACATGTCAATTTTATATATGTCAAGTAAAAACGAACGACGACGCTACCTCCAACTACCTTTGTACTGAAAACGTGTTTTAATTGGCCCTGCCTAACATACAAGACTCCCTTCTTGTTATACTGTATTTCATTCACACAGCGCAAAGCGAGTTTGAGCTAACCTCGTACCAGTATCTCACTGTCAACATGGGGGACCTTGTAGGTTTGAGATAACGTGCACGCAAAAGTGCAAGCTAAGGAGAGGAAAATACTGATTGTTGTGCTGTGCACGAGCTTGTATTGATTGGGAAAATCCCGCTTGCGCCATTAAGGAAAACCAGGTCATATTGTGTAACGTTGTAGGGGCAGCTTTGATGCAAAAATTGAGCAGTCAACATGGAACGTGATGGGGTTAAATACAAAAACTCAATTTGATTGACTGAAAACTAAACGTTTCAACTAATACATACTCTACTCTGATTTGACTAGGACCATCTTCGTTAAGATTTCCCTGCAGCCATTCCGACACTCTGTTTTCACTACTTTCGGTAGGAACGCCCTTAAAAAGACAACCACATAAAAATTACTTCCGTGTTCCTCTGTAATCTACAAGTAAGTCAGGTTAGCAAAAGACCCGCACCCTCCAATAGACGTTACCTAACAATATGAAGCACGTGCACAACACCGCTTCACCAATATTTGTACGGACTTGTAACTAACTTACCTGAATGTTACCTTGAGCGTCTTCAGATGATGAGTCCGACGGCTTGCGCTGGACAAAGAACAAAAGTAAGTTTTGCGACTTGATCGAATGAAGAAAATCAGAAACTAATCAAGGAACTTTCGCTTTTTTTTACCAATATTTTGACTCACAGTGGCCGATCCAATGTACTTTCGCGCAAAAAAAAAAACAAAACTAGCAACCAATCATGGGCAAAGACACACCATGGATGTTAGAGGTTACATCAGCACAAATCAGCACTATTGAACGTTTCGGGTCCAGTCCTCGAGCGGGTGAAAAATTCCACGAGAAGAGTGGAATCTTAAATCTTACCAACACTTTTCCATCCTACCTTGTTTTTTCCGGATAACGAGAAGTGAAATTTGTTTTTGAAAGAACTCAATGAAGACAATGGCGAAGTAGAAAAGTGGACTGACAGATCTTCATCCTCCTCTTCTTCTTCTTCGCATTCGGTCAAGTCTTCTAAGTTGGCGCTGACAACTTTTCTTCTTTCCCTGTTTCTTTCCAAAAGTTTGCTGCTCTTGTTCTCTGATTGTTGTGCTTCTGTCTGTTGGTGTATGGGCTCTACGCCTCCAGCCAGACTGTGATTTGCGTTGACTAGAATCAAAGGATAGATTTTAGCATTCAAATTCTCATTACTAATCTTCATATATTCCTTAGTGTGCTGGTTCAGAGTATCTGATCAGTGAACGTAATAACCTCCTTCACTCGATCTCCAACCGTGTATAACTCCTGACTTTGTAACCTAAGTTTAAGGGAGAGCGCTTATAGTCATTTCAGTCGATCGATAACATTTACTGCTAAAAAGCGTAGTGTTCTCATGTTTATCCTTCTCGCCCGAGAATAGACCCTATCTATAAATGGCTGGCCAATTCAAATTCTTTTTGTATGCCTTTAACTAACCTCGTTTGAGAGTAAGAAATCTTATGAATTATCAACTCAAAAACGAGGTTAGTTGGGCTAACTTTAATACTTACAAAATAATTTTTAATTGGCAGCCATTTATGAATAGGGTCTATACAAGCCGTATCTCATTGCTCTAGACTAGTTAATGATTGTCTCATTCTTGCGAAAGCAGTCAAAACTGGACGGGAGCTATGAAAGGCAGCAGCATTCACATGCTAATGCAAAACAAGGAGACTCTCGAGATTCTCCAATCGACTAGATGTTGCAGTCATTTCAGTGTGATCTACACGAGGTGATAATATGAAAACGCGGGAAAATTCTGGCGCCGCGCGAGTGCAGTAAAGGCGTGTGAAACAGAGTTTCCTCCCGTATCTCTCTAAAATCGCCTAAATTCTGGAAGGGTGTGATAAACTAGACAGGTTTACTGGGAGATCCTAAATATAGCGTTGCTGAAAGTTATACCCGTTTTCCAAGTCAAATGAAGCAAGGTTTTTCTTGTTTCACTATTGTTTACGCGACTCAACAGTTGTGTTGTTAAGAATCAAAGGACGAGTTCCAAACTTAAGGTAAGGATCTTTACTGAAGTACTATGATTAATTTATCCCAATTAACGAACGGTTTTTCCTCTTTCTTCTTTTCTTCTTCATGCAGTTTCTTTTACACTGATATTTGTATCAAACTGATGTATCAAACTCTACATTCTGTGGTTTTTGTTGTTTCCGGGGTGGCATTGCCCATCATTTCCCCGCTAGAAAATCTGCTAATTTTAGCTATTGAAACTGGGTCACTGCCGTCGAGAAAAGACAATACTGAGAACTTAATTTAAAACAACAACAGAAAGTTACACGCTTCACTGATTCTCTAACCTTGATTGGCCTCGCTCGGTACAACATCCGCAACAGGATTTTCGAGCATGGCAACATTTTTGTATTCCAGTGTTTTCATCTCATCCATAAACTGAGACCAAGTGCTGCAAACAGAGGCGGAATGAAGAAACATAAAACACTTACATGCCTTCCTTATCCAAGCGAAGATGCAGGGGGGGGGGGGGGGGCGCAGGGGTTTTGCACGTGACGCGTGATTTGGACATAGCTGGAGAGGGATTGCATAATGTGCGAGATGCCATTTGGGCATATACCAGTTCGAAAGAGGAAATGGAAGATTACTGTGATTTGTGATTTGAGAAAAATGGGCATGCTAGTAATGAAGACAATGAAGTGCCACTCCCACATTGGACCTGTTGGTCATAAAAGAAGGTGCAACTCAAGGCATTGACTTTTCTGCTGGGCACATCAGTGTTGCCATTTGCGACAGAGCATTACCAACAATGGGCTGTGATTTCACAGCCCTGATTGTTGCATTCTTGGTGAAACTGCACATGTTCAACCACTGACTTCATATTATGTGACTTACTGTTTGGAACGGTCAGCAAATTTTTCTGATTCGTTAGGCGTACTCTGGTCATCTTCTTCCTCATCATCACTGCACTCTGCCAGTTCAGACAACCTCGATTTGAATTCTGCCTCACTTAGATGACTGAAGTTGCTTTGCATATCATCCTCACTTTAAAAAATGCCAAAAATTAAATTAGAAATAAAAATTTAACTGCATCACACATAGCCTGCGAACACAGATTCAGTAGTTGTCAAAAGAAAGCATGGTAACAGGTTTAAAAGGTGTGACAATCATGGTATTCAAATTTCAGCAAAATAATTATTGAATGGTTCTGAATATTGATAAATTAAAGTAAATGAGAGAAAAATGGGATTAAAAAAAACAACTGTAACTTATTAGACAGATCTATAATACATCAAAGAAAATCCTACTTACTCAACTCTTCCTTCTTTGATGAATTCACATTTCACTTTTGCTCCAACCCTAGCAGAGGCAACTTTCTTTGAAAGTGTCTTAAATTCCATTTCTAGGTCAAATCTACAAGCAAAGAAATAAAAGACATTTGATATCTAATTATTAATAAATACTTGGCCCTCTAATCAACAGTAATATATAGATTTAGCCAAGCCTAAAAGCAGAGCTATTGATTACAATAATTAATTTGGCTCAAGCCTGAGATCCAATTGAAAACCAATACTTGGCCAGCAGTCAACTTCTTGACTTCAATGAGCTATAAACCCGAGCCTGCAATATGGTCACCTGATACTGGCCAGGAGATACCTTGTTTTGACTATTGTCAATAACTTGACATTATAGATGTATGCTGTGAGGCTGCATGACTTGGTATTAGCTGGAGTACGGCTGCCATGTTAGGTACATGTTGTACATGCACCAGTGATCCATACTGCTAGCCTTATTGACCATGAAAGAAGAGTTACATGGTTGCTCTTTCTATGCACGCATGTGGTTCTGTTCCTATAGTTATAGTGCCATGCTTGGCAGCCCTTTGGGCCACCGGAGCTCCGCCAATAAATAAGTTTCTAAAATTTAATGTGCTGAGCAAAACCTACCAAAAGTATCTAGTATACAATGTACCCCCAACAGAATATTTTGAGGTTTTAAACTGGCCCATTCCTCTTGTCTGAATACATTCCACTTTTACATCAATAGTTCTCATTAACTTTAACAATTCTGGCAATAGTGGCCACTCAGTCCCTCAGAATTATTTCCCAATGGTAAGATTAAGATGTTTTCTTTTAAACATATATTTTTGCCAAAACCACTGATCATTTTACACATTTACACACCATGGTAGACAAAATAGTCAGATGAATTACACATCACTACACTGCCATGTTTGTTTTGATTTTTGTAAACTTAAATCTTACATGGTATAATTATGTATCGTGTGACCCATCAGATGTTTACGTAATGCCTAACACTGAAGTGCATGCTAGAGCCCACTCATCTTATGGAAATATTACAACTGTTTTGAGGCACCTTGAAAAGTTACCACACTACAATGTGTACAGAGAAGTAGACAAGTTAAGTCAACATCATAGATTTGCAAATTATGCATGCATAGAGCTAAGTAGTCTACATATATAGCATCACAAGTCCACAATGCATACATGCAGACTTTTACTAATAGACTTACACTTCTGTCTCTGCAGAAGCATACTCTGCCATGTTACATGGGAATATAGCAAGCTTCTTTCTTGCATCTGAAGCAACCTGAAAAGAGAGTTATATACCATGATGCAACTTTTTTTGGTTTTCTCTTGAGCTAAACTCATTAAAAGTAAAATAGGAATAATTTGTCAGTGACATGTCCCACAGACGGTCTCTTCTTTCACCGGTTCCAGATGAAATCGGAATTTAGAAGTGTTGGGTTTTGTGAATGGAGGATATACTGAGAACCCAGAAAAAAACCTGAGAATAAGATGAGAACCAACAACAACTCAACCTGCTTATATATATGATGCAATGTCTGGAATTCAAACCCAGGCAACACTGAGACTGATGAAAGAGAAATTGCTCACACCACTCCCCCATACTTGCTCCCCAATAATAAAACTACAATATTTCAACCCATACACTTCCATCATTATCAAGTTTAAAATTTGGATTTTGATCCTGTGACATGTTGTGTTTAGATTGTTCTGACTACCTCTTATTACACTTTTTCACTGCCTGATGCAATTAAGCACTACTTTAAAATTTCCTTATAATAGCCACTTTGAAGAATTTTGAAATCTAATTGCAGTCACAAGAACACATCTAAATTGAAAATTACAAATGTAAATAAGTGATCAAATTCTCATGCCTTTGGTCTACCCTTATGATGGGAGAGGCTTAATCCTATGAGAAGAGGCCAAAACCCAAGGAGGCACCCTAGGGGTTATACATACAACAACAGAGAATATTTGTTGAAAAAGTAATAAATGTGTTTGTAGTGGGCGAAGCGTTCTTGATTTGACGAAACTAGGCGCACACGGTCGTCTCGGGTAATATTTTAGCAAGAGTGCACGGTAGTGTCGGGTACTTGCAACCACGCGGTCGGGTTTTGTCACCTTCGTCTTCTAGCAACATCTTGCAGCACTTGAAGGTCTTGCATCTATGAGTTTGCCTTTGTTTTGTCGCCTTCGAACTTCTAGTAGCATCTTGCAGCATTTGAAGGCCAATAAAAGGCTTCCAACATTAATTTCTCAGCAGTTGTATGCATGCACAATCTTTGTATTCAATAAACATCCAATGAACAGGATATCAAAAGCGGGGGCAGCTATAGTGAACACTATTTCTAGTTTATTAACTACCAGCCATACATGCATAAA
>OMLO01001560.1_pt1 | contig 17805 bp, 10 predicted proteins | sample 1674811 | NCBI WGS metagenome assembly OMLO01 (sample SAMN06265003, study PRJEB25207) | coral metagenome | isolation source: Coral host | place: Mexico:La Bocana,Puerto Morelos, Mexico | collected 2008-11-13 | reverse complement strand
ACTACCCTGATACTTCTTAAGGCGGTAACGATATTAAACTAGTGACTAGTACTAGGATAATTGGACTTGATTGTGCTGGATAATCACGTGATCAGTCACGTGATATCATATTATTGACAAATGTTTGAATTTAATTAAGTGATAGTATTGAATGTAACGTTTGTGTGAGGTTTCTATGCATTCTCCTGCCTGAAACCAATAGCAGTTTCAATACTAGCGTCCAGTCTCGTTTTCATGCTGAAATTTCGGTAGCCCACAAAAACATACCCTTAACCCCGAATTGATACCACAATGTGCCTGGCGTTAATCAGGAAGGTTTAATCTATCAGAAACCATTGTCAAACCTTTACTGTGGAGTGGGTTGACCGAGTTGATAGCTCCCAGACTATCCTTGAGGCAACTCATTTGTCTATCTGCTTATTGACAATGAAAATTAGCCAATGAGCGCGCGAGAATTTCTGCAAACTTCACAGTGTGCACATTCAGAGTGAGTCAGTAGTGCTAAACGATGTGCACGTGGAGAGCGCGCTAAATGTGGTAAGTAGCTGTGGCATTCCCTGTTCTGTTTTCCGAAAATGCTTAGCTGTAGACCACAGTGGAACATTTTTAGAGTCGTTGATACGAACGGCTTGGTACGATTCATCCGGACGGAAAATCTGAAGAGCTGAGTGTTGAGTTTGTTTCTCTTGTTCTAAGCGTATTTAATCATCAATTGGACAGCTTTTCTCACTATGATGGTATCCGGTCACTTCGTTCCATCGTGAGATCACTTTAAGCACAGGCACCAAACGAATACTAAACAGATATTCTAGATAACTGAACCTCAAATTGGTCTCAATCTGCTTCAAATTTTCATGAGAACCCTGTTAACGTATCACTACAATAACATGTATTTCAACATGAATTCGCAATGGCGGGCAAAAAATCGGCCGCTACATAATGCAGACTGCCGACTAGGTACAAAACACAGACTGAGAATTTAAGGTGGCTCGAAACAGTAATAGGGACCTAAAGCAAACCACAATTGGGACGGCAACAAGAGAGATTTTTAGAAAGAATGTGGGGTCACCAGCTTAGTTTTTACGACTATTTTGCAGAAATGCAAAATAAGAGTTAGGTTTGGGTCGTAAACTTTTGTTTGTATTTCCGCTGACCAATTGACGAAGAAAAAAATGTTGTCAATGTTGGTTCGGCAAATGTGAAACATAGTTAAATAATAATTAGACAAATTTCAGCTATGTATGTCAACAGCATGTGGTGTGAGCATTTTCTTATTTGAATTGTTTAAAAAAAACTTGAAAGCATTTGTTGTCCTAGTTACGAAATGAACACAGGCTCCTGGGTTTTAATAACATGATGCATGCAATGCATGAATATTGAGCAAAATAATGAATTATTATGAATGGGAAGCACTTATTAACTTCTTGAGGGAAAAGGAAGAAAAAAACACGTTGGAGGGAAAAAAGAAAAAAAAAAAAGAATGTGCGTTTGCCTGGCCGAGTCTTGAACTCTTGCCCTTCATGCTTACCCAGCTTTCCAATACAGTATACCAGTGCATTGAGCTAGCTTAACAGATAGGTCCGCAAAGCGTGTATGTATGTGTCTAGACCATTATGCATTATTGTATTGCGGAGTCACGGCAGTGATTAAAGCGTGATTTTAAGAGGTTTAATTAAGGGGCAGAAGAAAGGAATTTTTTTTTGGAGAAAAGCAAAAATATTTTATCTTTTCTGCTTATACTGATGCATGTACTTTATCATGCAAAATAGTCGTAGCCTCAAAGAGGCCTTCGATTAAGATAGGTGCAGTTGATGGTAAACAGCTATGCTACAGATTAAACACAATGAAAGGTACAGTGGAGAGTAACCTTGAAAAAATAGCACAGCCATTCAAAACAGTACAGTTCACAAGCCTAAAAACGATACCTATTCAGGCCTTCTGACAGGGTGTGCGGGTGTGGGACTGCACAATTCGATGAAAGCCGCACAATCCCGCACAATTTCTGAAAATCCGCAAAATGCCACACAATATGGAAAGATTTGGTTAAAAATCTAATTAAATCGACATTCCCATTGATTGCCAAGGTTTAAAGAAGCTTTTTAGGCTATATTTAGGCTATTTACCTTGCAAAACAATCGGCGGGATAGCTTTTGAAGATAACGCAGCGAGTCGCCTTGTTTCCTTCGTGTTGTCATATGTTACCTTCCAAAACAAAAATTTAATGTCGCTTTTCTCTCTATCGCATTTGTTTCCTCGTTCGTTTTTAAATACATATATATACATATGAACCGATTCGGATAGCAAAGATGAAACACCAAAGAAATGCCGGAACATGATATTTTCGCAAAAGTAAATGCACATTTGCAAAATTGACAAACAAAAGCGCTGCAACTTTGGGCGACAGAAAATCAATAATTCTTGTCAAGAAACACGGTTTATTTTTGTATTTAAGTGAAGGACGTTTTCATTCAGGAAATACAAGTTTCATGCTCTTATTTCTAAGTTTAAAATAAAATGATATCAAATTAAATTAAGCTGCACGCAAATGAATTTGCATTTGTCTTGGTGTTGTGGTTTTTGCAGCAATTTCAAGCATGAAGAGTTTTAAACCTTAACGAGAAAATATTCGCTCTATATATTAAAAATGACAGGATTTTTCATAAAGTAACTTGTTCTGGTTGAAAACATTTTATTTTGAAGCGGAATTACGCCCGGGAATATATGGTTTTGAATAAACTTAATCAATCGTGTAATGCAATATGATTTTGTTGATACAAACTTTGGCCAAAGTTGTAGCAAAATAGAAATTTGGTTTATATTTAATTGCCAAACTAAGAGTACAATTGTTGCACTTTTCATTTATCCAGAAATTCCTCCATGTCGTATTTTTGGGGGACCTGATGATCGAATATTTGTTTGTTTACACGATTGCGCAATCACGCACAATCGCTGTTTTTACCGCACAATTTGCCTCCCAAAACCCAATAATTTTCTTTTTTTCCCGCACCCTGTCAAGAAGGCCTGGCTATTGTAGTTTAAGTCTCAAAAAAATAGAAAACTGTTTTGAGCCACCTTAAGTCAGGATTCTTTAGCACACGACTGAGGGAAGCAGAGACTTGAGCTAGTTTGCAAACAATGATTAATATTGAAGAATAGTAATGAATTTCCTAAGTATGTCAATGTAATTAACCTTTTCTTGATGATGTTAACCCATTGATGCATGCATAAAATTTCAAGCATTTTTTTGGATTAATTCAGAGTGAGCAAAAGTTAAATCAAAGGAGACCTATGGCCAAACTCCTGGGTTAGTTAACAGTTCACAGAAACAGTTCACTTGTTTTTACAAGATGTTTTGCCGTTTCCAACTCTTTTCTTGGTCTAACATTGTGAAGCTGATAATGGTACTTCTAACTTAGCTTGCTTTTCAATTTTATAGGAATGGTTTGTGATTCATTTATAGGTTTTGGCAGAATGTTTACATCTGAATTTACATCAGCTGGTAGATTAACAACATTGTCATAAATAGATAATTGTCCACCTCTAGGGAGTTCACATAATATTATTTGCATGAATGGGATATGTAGGGATTTTAATCTTTCTTCTAAGGGTGTAAAGTTTAGGCATTCAGTGGTTTCACAGGAAAATTCATTTTTTTTGCCTTAAAGTAGACTGGTAACTTCTCAATGGCAGGTTGAGCTAACCCGTGTTGTCTACACTAGCTTTACCAGTTGTACTCACATTAATTAGATTTTTGTGCACTTGGTGTACAGTATTTATTATCATCGCACTTCGTACAAAATTTGTTCAGGGCCGCACAAAGCAAAGCTATCACATTAAACACATTAGCCATATTCATTTCATCTGTTCCATCTGCTACAGTGAAATTTTGTTTTTTCGTAGCTGGCAGTAATAGCTCATGGTCAGTTGTGTGTAGCTGTGAACTCAGAAATCTCTTTCTAATTTTTGCTTTTTTGTTCATCTCTCTGACATTCTCAAGGTTATTTTCTTTTGTTTTCAAAAATTCCTCCCTATTTAAACTTCTTACTTGAGTGGGATTTGGCTTGTAATGCAACATTTCTTATTTTCATTTAACATACTTAAGTTTTCCACTTTTATTTTTTATTTATTACTAACTCATAAACAATTTGATGTCTTTTTAATTTTTTTTTATGTTAAAACTTTTTTTTCTGTGATCTGATCCATGATCCAGGCCGGTCCGATTGGTTCCAATCCTGATTTTGTTGACGCCACCTTTGAAACCCAAATACTTTTCTTGTTGTTTATTACACGTTATTGAATAACAGTTATTCAAGCCACAACCATCATTGACATAAAGTAGTACATCTGTTTGTTTCTGCTTATTTGTTCTTGTCTTTACAAAATAAATATCATGAGTCATGCAATGGTAATTAGCTGAACAAGAATTTTTTACAACGAAGTGTTTAAATGCCCAAGAGCCGGGCGTGGTCTTAAATAGACTAAATGCCCGGCAGTCAGAAAATTTTCATAATCGCGTGGTTTGTATTTTAAACTCGTGGGACAAAACGTTGATGTGGCAAGATTGGCTTGAAGGCGGCATAACTTTGCAACAGACGCATGGAAACGCGGAAGCACATAAACATTTGCACCGGATAGTACAATTTCGCAAATCCGAGTAGATATATATAAATACAGTCAAACTGCTATTACACCAAAGGGACAGAGCGAAATGTCCTTATTGAGGCCCGCTCTTGAGTGCCTCATTAATTCCTATATATACATTCTGGAATTCTGGAACAAAACAGACTTCATCAAAATCACACGACATTTATGGTTTTTCTTACTTTTATGGGTGATACATGTGCTGGAGTGAAAGCCTGAGTTTTTGCCGACGACTTTTTCAAGCAATTCACTGGTTGTGCAAAATGTTAATTTCACACAACTGTAAACTCAAAAATGATGATTTCACATCAAAAAGAGTTTAATGTCAATTTTATGTAAATGCACAACCACAAGGATGTTGGTTTTCAGAAAATGTGTTGATTTAATGTAAAAAAAGCTAAAATGTTGATATCACGTTAACATGTCATGGCAATGATGTTGAGTTCACTTAATCAGCAAAATGTAGATTTTACACAATGCAAAAGCCCAATTATGTTGATTTTGCATAAAGGTGTGACCACAGAGATGTTGATTTTACTTTAAAAACCCAGCAAAATGTTGATTTCATGTTAATGCGTGACGGCAAAAATGTTGAGTTCACTTCAAAAACAGTAAATTGTCAATTACACAAGAAAATGTAGAAAATGCAGAAATGTTGATTTCACTGCAGAAACACTGCAGTACAGGCAGATTAGCAGGTTCTAATGCGATACATGTGTGTGCGTGTGAACCGAGCACGAAGCACAAGGCGAGAGGGGGTAAGTTACTTTGAGTGGGACTGTAGTTTGTGCTTCAGCCCACCAAACCATTTGTTCTGCAGTTAACTTGAAAATATTTATATTTTCCAAGTCAAGTGGTGGGATAATTTCACTCCATCACTCCTTGACTGGGTCATTAACTGTTAGACATTTGGAACTCTGGGGTCATGGTCATGGTCAGGGATGCTTGTCAGAAAATTTGAATTCAATTCCTAAAGAAGACTTTAGGGCTTGAACACTTAAAATGGAAGAGGCTCCATTTCTAGCCACAGTTCAAGAAAGGATCATGTACTCTTGAAAGAGATCAGCAGAAAACTAATGGGATGGATTAGAACCTTGAGTCAGTGGCATCAAAATTGTCACTGTGTGCAGACGATGCAGTTTTCAAGTTGAGAGGCTTATAGTCACTTTGTTTATTACAAACTCAGATTCACTCACCCAATCCAAAGGGATAAAGTACGGTGCGAAGAGTTCATGGAGGTTAAAGAGGCTACACATGTGCCCCAAGATGGAATTGGTAACCAGCAGGAGTCTCTGTTAAATCATACACAAAGTGGGAGGTAGATTGTTACTTACTTGTTTATTTATTTTGCTGTTGGCTTGCAGTTGTTATTAAACTGCCCTAAGCAGTTGACAGGTTACTTAATGAAACGATCACAGAGACATTGTCGATCCTTTAGAGATCCAACATTATTAGATCTACCACAAGTTAAGACCAAAATAAAATAATGTGGACAGACCTCGTTTAAGTTTTCAGCTGTGAGTGCCTGGGACAAACTGCCACGAGAGATTCACAAGCTCACAACACTTGCACAATTTAAAGGCAAAACATTCGCTTACCTAATAAACATGGATAGTGCAAATCACACTTGTACAATTAAATAAATTTTTTTTTGTATATAATTTAAATCTTTTTAGAATTATAATTTTAAATTCTATTCCTGTAATTCTTTATTGACTTTTGTGGTGCTTTTTATACTAGTCACCAATTAATACCAGTCAATCTATATCTTGATCAACTGACCGGTCTTTACCAGGATAAATAAAGTTATTATTATTATTATTATTACATTGCAGTAAAAGCCTGAATAAAACATTTGGGCATCTAGATACATGTAAATTAGAGCTGAACAAGATAATAAACTCGAGTTGTTTGAAAGAACATTTTTATGTGGTTGGATCTGACTTTTGTCTGAGTACATCCCATGACAGTTAAAGTTGTTGCCTGTGGTATGGTCAGCGGCATTAGTAGAAGAGGATGAACATCAATATTTTATTTTCCTAATTTTGGATCTTGAATAACTTAAGGTCTTGGGGATAAAAAACATGCTGTCCCATTGACCAGACAAATAGATTTTCATTCTGGGCAAGTACCGGTAAGTTTTCATTCATACTTGCCTGATGGGCAAGGGAGGTCAAGCAAGTCATCTGCCAACTAATCATTAAAAGAATTAAGTACTTGTCCCAAGGGAAAGCTGGAATTCAAGTTTTTTACAAGCCCTGGGTCTGCAAAAGATCTATTTAATTAACTTTTTAATTAATCTTTTTAATTATCTTAACATATTTCACAATGTTCTCCAGAAGCACACGGGGACAGTTAGAAGATCTTGATTCTTGGAATCCAATGTCAGATGATTTTGAATCTGAAGCATTCAACAGCTATAAGGAACCAAGCATCAACGATTTTGTTAATTCATTTCCTGGGTATGTATAACATCTTCTCAATCAGCAAATTATGTACCAGTATTACTATTTGTTAAACAAGTAAGAATGGATATAATTAAAATAACCTTTCCAGAATTCTTTGCATTGCATTGTTGTTGTTAACAACAACTTTTTAACAAGAGGTAAGTGGTTTTTAAGAAAGCTATGATATAAACATTAAATAGTAATAAATATAAAACTGATAAATACAGAGCTGAATGAGTAATTAATTGCAGGATTGACAAAATGTCTAAAAAGTGGTTCAAGAAGACAACTGGAATTTGACGTCCTGCACCATTTAAGAAATAGAAAACATGTACCATGTTTCTATCGAGTAATAGAAACACAAGTGAAAGTTTCGGAGAACGAGAAATGCTGTGGGAACTTGAGCCACCGGGGAGTGTTTCCACAGCTTTTTAGATAACTTGATAGAAACACAGAGAACATGTTTTCTATTTCTTTTAGAAAATACTGCGATGAAAGAAGAAAATCAACTTGTTTACTTTGATCATCAAAGTGTAAATTCTCTTTGCTATCAAATTATAGAAACACAATTTTAAACCAATCAGTGCGTGTATTTGCTTTGAGTTTTTTTTCTAAAGGGAAATAATGGTCTTCTACTATTTTTAAGCGATGACGTCATAAGTCATCACTTTATGTTGGTGTGCTGAATCCCTTGGATAGTGATTTTGTCACACTTTTGTCATGCACTTTTTATCCCTCTGTGGAAGCAAAATGCACTAGGTTTAGCAGAGTGCTTTTAAATCTAGCTTTTAAAAGAAGATTTTGGGTTGTATTTTGGTTTATACAGTTTGGATAAATTTGCATTCAAGGGCAAATTCATAATACTGTATTTACCTGTGTATTAGTCGATCCCATGTATAAGTCGACTCCCAATTTTTGAGGTCAAAAACTAGATTTTTCAATTTCTAGGTAAGTAGTTTTTGAAAACTTATCTTCTATTCCTTAGAATTTTCTTTGAGTTACTACAGATTCAGCAAGTTTCAACAGAAAGGTTTAATAATAGCCTGCTTATGAGCATTTTACCCAGTTAAGCAGCATGTGTCCCTGTGGGCTTTTTGACGATAATTTTTGTAAAATGCTTACAAAATCAAACATGGCGATTTTTGCGTTCAGCGAAGGGGAACGCTTCCTAATCCAGAAAGAGTTGAGATTTTTGGGCTTTGTATGGTTATCAATTTGCGCCACCAGAAAATTTTTCAGGGGCTAATGACGTCATCTCCATGCCATGTGCTTCTGATGCTCGCGCTTCGCTTCGCTAGCTGTCTCGACGTGTTATTTTCGCAAGCTATTAACAAGTAAGGTGTGTCTGTGTAGTCTGAAGTTAGAATTAATGGCTTTAAAAAACCTTTGTAGCTAAGATTTATCGATGTCTTCACGAAGTGTGTACAACTTTTGGTGCGAGCAGAGAGATGCAGTTAGACGGCGTGTTTTTTACCCGTTTCTCTTTGACAAACAAAAAATGCTACTTCATGCTGAATAAATTAAAAGACGAACTGTGTAGTTTCACTTTGCTGGCCTTGATTTCTGAGCGTAAAATATACAACATTAACCCACCGAGTTGTGTAGCTCTGCAAAATTTTACCATGATTTGTGGTCAGAAAACTTCCTTACCGCGTTGTGTAGCTCGGCAAAATATGGCCATGATCTTTGGCCAAAAACTACCTTATCGAGTTGTGTAGCTCTGCAAAATATGGCCATAATCTTTGGTCAAAAAACTACCTTATCGAGTTGTGTAGCTCGGCAAATGGCCATGATTTGTGGTTGTAAAACAAACTTGTCAAGTTGTGATGCTCAGTTGTCATCTGGAAAAGCCGATCAGGTTATATCTAACAAAATCGGAGCAGTCTTCAAGTCAGGCAATCAAGTGAATGGAAAATTCAGTTAAAAAACAACACAAGCTTTCTTCAAAGTCTCTGTAAGCTCCATAAACAGTGCAAAGAAACCTGTAAAGTTTATGTTGAGAAAATGGACTTTTGTTAAACAGATGATGCATGTTTCCATTACATGTAATATGTTGTGTTCTTGTTTATAATTATGACTTGCAAACGCAGAGCAAATAACTTAACAGTGGAAGTACTTCAACACGCCAAAGCATGAATCAAAGTGCACCATTGAATCAGCTCAACCTTTCACAGAACCACTACCTATTTTATATGAATTTTGCACCTACAAAGAAACCATGGGAAGTATCATTAGAGAATCCTCGTCTTCTTACATTGAGCTTTGACACAGTCTCACAAACAATAACATTGTATTCTATGAATTTTCTTAACTTGAAAAACACTTCAAGATTTAATCCATTTCTAAAAGCAATAAAAGGTGCAAAAACCTGTAAGCTTTATTTATGTTGATAAAATGAAGTTTTATTAAAGACTTAATACACGTTTCGTTCAGTATGTTCTGCTCTTGTTAATAATAACTACAAAAACTTCACCAGCGAACTAAAACAGGGTGTCTGCTTCAACAAAAATAAACCATGCCTTATCAATGCAACACCCCAGAAGTTGCTATTCCAACATACCAATACTCGAATGCACTCTTTAATCTATGATTACTACTAGTAAATGAACCTTTTTAAGTTTGAAGAGAATAAAGGGGGTTCATAAGACAGGCAAAACAACAAAGAAGCTTGATTCTTTGTAAACGACTCTTTGCAAAGTGTGTGTTATGGAATTTGGTAGCCAAGCTTTGCAATAACATTAGTCGAGTACTAGAAACTGAAATAAGACTGCCAGTTTACTAAGCAGAGAAGTTCGAAGCGAAAGAAGCTTTCTCCGAGCAGCTTTACGGCTTATTTACTGGAAAAATATTGGTTCTTTATGAGAAAATTGAGGCAGCGAATATCTAAACCATTCAGGTTTAACATTTAGCAAAATATAAATGTTGATGTATTTTAACTTGAAGTTCTGATATACAAAACAGATAACTAAGCGAACTGTCCTGCCGTTTGTTAACATTAAAAGAGAATTGTTATGCCAGTTATTTAACTGATGCTTGGATGTCAAGTTTTGACCCATGTATAAGTCGAGGGTGATTTTTTTGCGCTGATTTTTAGGTCTTAAAAGGTCGACTTATACACAGGTAAATACGGAACATATGTGACCTTCTTTGGGAAAACAGACACTAACGCTTTTCTGTTAAAATGGCGAAACCGTTTACAATCTGTTTATACCCGTTTAAACGGTTCATGCAAGCATTTAAGTGGTTTGCTTATCTGCTTTAAAAAATTTGCATCTGTTTAATGCTTTAGCGAAAACCTTTAAATGGTTTGTTCATCTGTTGAAAAAATTTACATCCGTGTAATGTTTTAGCGAAAATGTTTCAACGGTTTGCTTATCCGTTTAAAAAGATAGCCAGCAGCTGTTAACCCTGCAAGCAGAACGATCAACTAAGTATCGCTCAATACTCGCGGAAGGTAAACTGCAGGACAACAGTATTTTATTTTACTTCCAACTTATCCGTGTTTATAGCAAGCAAATAATTGTCGTATCCTTTTCAAATGACCAAAAAAAGTGTCCGTTTGTACAAATGCATTACACCGAGAGCTGATGAAGCCATTAATTCCTACCGTGACTCTGCAATCGATCTTGTTCAGGACAGTGCACTTTATTTTGAGATAACGCTGCCTTGGTTCCTGTGTCATAGGTTTAAATTGGTCATCCTAGACAACTTATTTAGCTCAAAAACTATAGCTACTCTGTCTTTCCATTTCTTCAGTAAAAAAATTACCAGCAAATGTCATCAAAGTTTGGGCTGCTATTTTAAACCTTGTTAACTTTTCACCATTTGATCAATGCCACAGTGATAAACCAAAGAAGGTAAACATCTTGCACATGGGCTATGAATTTAAGCTAGCGGGAATCGGGCGAATACCCGCAAGGATGCCGATACTGCCGTCAAGTTTTCATTGTGGTGCATTCCGTTTTGATAGTTGTGGTTGAAACAAAAATGTCCTAAATTTGTAATCTTGAAAATTCAAAATTTAGAAAGAGAATCATTTTTGCGTTGTTTGACCCTGACGCGTCTCGGCTTCTGACAAGGTCATGGCATTTCCAGTTCATTGCACATACAAATTTGTGTCGTGCAACTTCAAACCAAAACAACAAATTGAACAAAGGAGATTGTGAATAAAACCTGGAGTGTTAATTTGCGACGGTTTTATTACAGATTTCATGACAGTATAGATAGTTAGTTGTATGTTACATGTACAGTGTATTAAACAATTTTCTTGTCAACGATGTTATGTACATTGTATAATTTGCTTCCAGAGGTTACGGTCTCTTAGCGTTTCTTGCACTAGCCGTTCAGGTTGAGATATTGGCAGTAAAACTGTTCTTTGTAAATTGCCCTTAAATCAACAAAATAATGTCAGGGAAGAGAATGAACGTAAAGTCCCACAAAAGCGGCAAAAGTTTACCCAGAAATAGAATGTACAAGCGAGAAAGCAAGCAAGCAAATGAATTTTGAAGTAACCCAACTAAAGTTTATCAGATACGACAGAACTTTTTTCTTTCGCAGTATCCTATCATTAACAATCTATAGTTGTTATAGATTTTATGCCCCGTGGTTACGCCGAAAGATATCTGTTTAACATTGTAAGACTGCTAGTTTATTCTGAAATGATATCGCCGACTTAACCATTTAAGCTGTCCATTTGTGAACTTTGGTTAACTGTTTAACAGTTCAAGCTATCCGTATTTGGACTTTGGTCAACTGTTCAACTTTTCAAGCTAACCGTTTGTTTTTTTGGTTGACTGTTTAACGCTTTAAGCTCATGCAGCATGTTGATGTGATGTCTTTGCAATTGACAACCCATTGAAAGAGTTGAAAAGAAGTGTAGAGTATTAGTTTGAACGATTAACCACAGGAATAAACAATACACATTCCTTGGCTTTTATTAACCTTATGGTTAATCGTGGTTAATCGTGGTTAATTGTTGTCAATCGTCGGCTTTTACAGATACTCGTCCCCTTGTGGTCCCAAAATCAAAGTGGCAAAGCATTTACCACAAGGACGTAGTTGCTTTTGCTTCTCTTTGGGGATTTGTGCGTGGAAACGACATAATTTCCACCGCATATTCCGTCACCTCTAATATTTCATGGTCCCTTTCTTCTGAGGAAAATCCATCGGAATCATACACTTTCAGCAATTCCATCTTTTGAGATCGTTGCACATAAACGCCGATACAAATTCTTTAACCAAGCGACGAAAAGACAACAAATTTTTTCGTGGTGCACCGACAACATGTTGCTGGCGGCACGTTCTTATGCATACCTCTTTATTCGTACATTTTCACTCTAAAATAATTCCTCTAAAAAACTGTATTTAGAAATATATTTTACCCAATTAGATCATATCAATATATCAATATATCAATGTGTACTCCACAGAATGAAGTCCGAAAGGTTTATAGTTGTTTTTCTAAATGCGAATAGCCACAGGGCAACAAATTGTTCTCAGACAATCAGCGACATATTTAGTTGACACATTGTCTTTCTATAGTCCGTTTAGTGCACGGAATAACACCACTCTTTTTCTCGCGCAATAAACTGTGGAAAACACCCCATTCCCCCATTCAATGTTGCTTGTTTGTTCCTCAGGATCACAGCAATTGCGGCACAACATTGTCTGGGGGGGAGGGGGGCTGAAAGGACAAGCTAGGGGGGCTAAAAGGGATCACAGTGACGAAATAGGGGGTTAAAAAGGTGAATGTGTCAACAATTTTGTCGCCGATTGTAGGTTCATCAGTAGAAGAGTTCATAGACGGCCAGGAAAATGAAAACACCAAAGACCAAACAAGATGTTGCTCTGTTCCACGAATTTCTTGTTTTCAAAGGCGAGATGAGACAAATAGACGAATTGACTCCTCAAGAGCTGAACAAGTTTCTCAGCGAATTCCTTACAATGGTTCACAAAAAAGAAGACAACGAGGAATACGAGCCTAATTCCTTAAGGGCATTCTGCACTAGCTTTGAGCGCCATTTGAAGACAAAAAAACTATGAATTTTACCTTATGACAGACATCCAGTTCAAGCAAACTCGGAAAGCGCTTCAGTCAAAGCAAAGGGATCTAAAACGGAAAGGCAAGGGCAACAAGTCTAATGCTTCTGCTGCTTCAAGTGAGGAAGATATTCAAGTTCTGTATGAAAAGCATCTCTTGGGAAGTTCCACGGCAGAAGCGCTTTTAAACACGGTGTGGTTCAAGGCTGCAAGGAGCACAGAGAAATATGTTGGGAGACGTAAAACTTTTTCAAACTTCCACAGGGCAGGAATACCTCGAATTCAATGAAAAAGAAACCAAAACTCTTTCAGGAAACGACCCTCGGAATGTAAGAGACATTGCACCGAAAATGTTTGCTGTGCCGAACAACAAGAAATGTCCAGTAAGGGCCTACAAAGTATACGCAGAAAAGCCACCCGCAGAAATGGAAACCGACGATGCACCGTTTTACTTAGCAGTAAACAATGTAAAATCTGGCTCTGGCAAACCTTGGTTCAAAAAAGCTCCAGTCGGTGTAAATAAGCTTAATACCTTAATGAAAACAATAGCACAGAAAGCCAGACTTGGGCCAAACTTCAAAAACCACAGCGGCAGAAAAACTCTGATTCAAACTTTAGTCAACAATGTGCCACCAACTGATATTATGCAACTGTCAGGACACAAAAACGTTCAAAGTATCACTGGCTACTCTACCGTCTCACAGAAACAACAGTTGAACATGTCTCTCACTCTCACTGCACTGAGTTCGGGAGAAATAGCTCCCCAGTCTGGCTCTTCTATTGCGGAGAAAAGAAAGCACAGGTTTGACGAACTCACTCATCCAATATTTTGTCCAACTTTTTGTCAGCAAAGCAAGCAAGGAGCACAGCAGCCCCTTTCTCTTTTTTCGGGTGCTGTTATAAGCGGAGGACATATTAGGGTGGCAATAAACACTATAAATCAATTGCCCACTCTTTCAGTGCAAGAGGAAAACCCTAGCAAAACTTATCAAACCTCTTGATTCAGATTCTGACTAGTGTTAGTCAATTCAAGCATGCAGGTACTGATACATGTAAGCACCAAAAAATGAAGTCTCGGGTTTTCACTTCTGTATTTCAAATTTTGAACTTCTGTAGAACTGTTTTGACATATTTTCAGGATGTCTTATTTTATTCTAACTAGTTCTGCCTTTTAGCGGCATTTTTGCGTGATAATTTAGATGTTGAGTATTTAACAAGGAAGCCATTTCAGTGCAACTCTCGAACTGTGAGGCGGCTTGACCGTGCATTGTTTTCCTTTGAAAGAAAATAAAGATATGTTTATCTTTGAGTTCTGTTCGCTTATGAATCTCGGTATGTATATAATAAATAAGTTATTTCACGATTAGTTTGAATCGCTTGTACGATTTTTATTCACTCGTGTATAACAAACGAACAGGTGCAGCGAGTGAGTTTGTTTTGCACAACTTGTGAATAGAAATCATATGCGCTCACCAACCGTGAAATAACCTATAATTATTGAACTGCTTTGTAACAGAAGAACCAGTTTAGACTACACCAGGAATGTTGCTGAAAATTTTGATGAACCCGAGCCGGATGATCCATCATCCAACTCCAAGCATATCTCCTCGCGTTGCTTTATGTTTGAATTAATAGCATGCAAGGTCAAAAAGGAGGTCCCACAAACTCACTGTTTGTGTTCTTGCTGTGTCCTGCGAGGTCCTTCTTGCTTTTCCACACATAGTAGAAACTCGCAACCAAACTTTCACTAATTTTTCTTTTTATTTTGGCCACAGCACTAATCCATAAATAGTATCCAAACAAAATCGCAACTAACCCTAAGGGAGTATTCCAAAAATGTTGTAAAAGCACTAGAAGAGAAACTGTAGAGCTGGAGAACACCTGAACATGACCTAATACCAACAATAAATAACATGATGAATACTGAAACGTCTGTTTATAAGCTGCATGTGTAGATAAGCTGTACCCCCAATTTGGAAGTGCAGATTTTGAAAAAAAAATAAAAGTTTGAAGTTCTAGTAGAGTTGTATTGCCATTGACTCAAACCAGACCAGTGCTTAGTAGCCAACCTTTAAATGTTGGGAGGAGACTGGAACATGGCCTACTGTTCTTCCAGTGAACAGCAAGAAAACTCGTAACAACTGAATACTATCATATAAAAAGTTCTTTATTGCAAACTAAACCATAAAAAATATTTTTAGGAAGTGAAACGTGTCTGATAAAGTGAGTGTTTATCATTAAAAGTCATTAAAGTCCTTGCCATGAAAGTGGTCAAAATCAAAGAAGCGGTTGACCATTTACCTCGCGAGTACTCGCAAATTTTGTGGTATTTTATCGCCTGTGGTGGAAAGACGGGGAAATGACTGGCTGTAGACGTCAGTGCAAACAGCTGTGTGGAGGAATGGAGATTCCTTGTAGATTGGTGTTAAATTTTTCGAGTAAAGTGAATATTAATCGCTTGAAAGAACTCTTGGAGGGCAAGATTTGCAGATAAACATTCAAAGACACAAACAGCTCCTTTAGGAGCCACAACTCATGAGAAAGTCAATGAACAACGGCTACATGCTCTCAGTGTCTGTTATGTTTAAGAAGTTTTATGAGTATTAATTAGGTTTTTAAGAACTCAAAACACAGATGTATCCATGGACAAGCCACACTCTTGATTTTTGCTTTCAATTTGGTGAAATAAACTGCGGCTTATACATGGATGTTTACGGTACTTTGAAGTTTTGAAATTGTGTTTTTAAGAACAAACAAAGAAATTCAATAAAAGTTAGTGTTATCTTTATGCAGTACTAATAGTGGCTTGTTAATAGCTGATTCACTGGATAGTTTATCATGATTTCTCTTTCTTTCATTAGGAAAGTAAGCCAAACATCACAGTCATCAACAAAGTCAAAGACTTGCCAAGGAGATGTAAGACTTTTTGTGGGCAGAATTCCTCAGCAAGTGACTCAGGTACTGTACAGTCACCACTTGATGTAACAATTATATAGAATGTGTGCTGCTGCACTTGGAGTGTAGTCACTAAAAGAAGGAATGACCTAAAATGATCTACAATGAACTAGATGGAGATCTAAAATGATCTAAAATGTTCTCAAGTGACCTTAAATAATGATCTATCTCAATTGTTTCAATGACTACATGAAAAGCTGTACTTTTATTGACTACGTCTTAAAAGGCCGTCAACCAGTTACACAATGGTCTATGGTCTATGGTCTGAAACATTCAACCCTAGTACAGGGACTTTTACCGATTTATTATGAGTTGCAAAACACAAAAAGCGAATCAAACACAGGTATGCGCGTCACGGCAGACGGCAGAAGCGTTGCATGATGAAGGCAAAACAGTTGCATGATGCCCAACCCAGGCCTGTTTAATGAAAGAATCAAATCTCAACCGCTAAATGACAAAAATGACTCCTTTTATTTCCCTTTAACCAAATGCCTCGCTTAAGAGGAAGGAGGGTGCCTGGGATACCCAGGAGCTTCCACTGTGGCCAGCCAGCTCCTAGATAGAATACTGCCCCCATTGCTGGCAAATCCCCGCAACCCAGCCATAAGCCCCCATTCCAGGCACCTGTCACACTGATAAAACAGTGGAAAGGAGAAAAATAAGGGATGGGAGAGGGGGGAAGACGCTAAACAAACCGCTCCACTGCACGCTCGATGTCGAACTCACTGCTCGGAGCAATGTACAAAGCTACCACGTACCATGTGAGCCTGCACTTATGGGATTGACCGCTCAATTCCCACTGAGCTTGTGGGCCGCTTGAGCACTAAGCTTATGAACCGCTTGACCGCTAAGCTTACAAAGTGTTTGACCGCTAAGTTTGATGACTGCTTGACTGCTAAGCTTGTGAACCGCTTGACCACTAAGCTTGTGAACCGCTTGACTGCTAAGCTTGTGAACCGCTTGACCGCTAAGTTTGTGCACCGCTTGACCGCTAAGCTTGTGGACCGCTTGACCGCTAAGCTCGTGGTGGTTAACTTAGTTAAATTGCATTTAACCAAATTTAACCAACTGCCTCGCTTAAGTGGAAGGAGGGTGCCTGGGATACCCAGGGGCTTCCACTGTGGCCAGCCAGCCCCTAGATAGAATACTGCCCCCATGGCTGACAAATCCCCGCAACCCAGCCATGAGCCCCCATTCCAAGCCGAAGGGACTCTCTGAACTGACGCAAGCCAGATCAGAGAGGGAAAGAGGGGCTCAGGGCTGGGGGAAGCCCTGGTCCCAAACTACCAAAGTCCCGAGGCACCCTAGAACAATCAGGGAAAGAGAAAAAATACATAAGAAATACCTGTCAAGTGAGAAGGTTTGCGACCTCCACAATAGTACTGAGGGGAGTGTGAATATAGAGCTGATATGCATCACTGGACCATCTGCCAAGCGTCTTGATGAGGTGATCAGGTAATCCACAAGAGGCTGCTGAAGTAGCCGCACCAATGCAGAAGCTATGACCGGTGTAGCAACCAGGGACCCCAGCAGCAGCAAGGATACAGTGCAGCTCAGATATATCCGAACCAAAATATATGCGTAATACGCGTCAGCCCAATACGCGTATATGCGTATTGATATACGCACATACCTGTATTCATATGCGCGTATATGCGTATTCGTATACGCACATACTCGTATACACTACATACGCGTATGCCTGATTAGTATGTATGAGCTA
>OMLO01001559.1_pt1 | contig 17809 bp, 16 predicted proteins | sample 1674811 | NCBI WGS metagenome assembly OMLO01 (sample SAMN06265003, study PRJEB25207) | coral metagenome | isolation source: Coral host | place: Mexico:La Bocana,Puerto Morelos, Mexico | collected 2008-11-13 | reverse complement strand
GTGAGGTCTGGCATGTCAAGAAATTCATATTCATATAGTTTCCCGCATTTATTGTATGGAGCTAAGAAAATATCAGAAACAAATATGGGAGGAATTCTCCAATCCTAAGCCACTGGGCTGATCCTATGTTCCATATTGATACACTGACACATGCCTTTGCGAACACTGCTGGTAGTCTTAGCCCTCTTGCATCATAGCATAAAAGGTCATGTGCCACGAGACAAGTCGATTTTCATTGAATCTAAACAAAGACAAGCGAGCTAAGTCACACCTGGCTTCAACATGCTTCAAGAGTCCTCATTCTTCAAACCACCGTGAAAGAATTATCAAAATGGTAACTCTTCAACATCTGTAAACATTTCACCAATATGGACCCTGCAAAGCTCCCCGAAGGCGATTGTGGCTGAAGCCTGGTTCTGCGTCAGGGAAAACGCACTGTCTTTGATTCATCCTGATGGTTGCTTGCGTCTTGGAGGTTGGAATGTTTCATAGGTCTGGTAAGACTAGGATAACCAAGGGACGACGTGGGGCTCCTATTGGGTTGTGAGATCATTATGGGGGCACATGATGTCCAAGGCTTTACAATGTCCACCTGCCTACCTTTCAGGCGAGGCGCCAGCATCATACTGAGTTCACATGTCCCATGGTCAGACTACCAATCAACATAGCCCACATTTGCCGTGAGGCGTATGGCTGAGCTGGATGATAGAGATACTTGATATACCTGGTACTTCCATGGGGTACTGTAATAGCCCTAAAGTTCGTCAATGGAAAGCAGGGACTACATTGAATATCTCAAGCACATCACAGGTGCAACAGTGCATGTGGCTGCAAAGCACCTCCCTTTTGAAGTCAAGAAAAAAACGGGGATTGATTTTTTTCGTGTGTGGCCGGGTGGGTGGCCGGATGGCCGGATGGCCGGATGGCCGGATGGCCGGATGGCCGGGTGGCCGGGTGGCCGGATGGCCGGATGTCCGTGTGGCCGGGTGGCTGGATGGCCGGGTGGCCGGGTGGCCGGATGGCCGGGTGGCCGGATGGCCGGGTGGCCGGATGGCCGGGTGGCCGGATTTCGGCAGTCTTTGATCACGGCTATCTTTCAGCAGTCTTTTGCGCAGTCTTTCAAGACAGGCATCATGTCAGCAATGTTTCCGCGAGGTTTCCGAAAGGTTTCCGCGAGATTTGGTTGTTGGAATGTCCAGTTTGCCAGCATGTTGTCCAGCTATTTTGCCAAAAATTTTCCAATTAGGAAGACACGCCGGGGGCCTAACCGAGAGGTTGCCGGCAACTTTGCCGAAGATTTTAAGGCACAACGATATGCGCCGAGTGGTTTGCCAATGGTTTTTCCCACAACTTATCCAGCAAAAGCCATATGTTTGGCCAAAGAAGTAAAAATGAGTCTTCGTACTAAACTGCCTTAATCAAGTTCTGTTACTAGGAAGCACACACCAGTCCCTGCCAAGATTCCGACCAGGGACTGCTGCCAGGCGAGGCCACTCACGCGCCGATTGACTGCTGAGCATGGCAGCGCCGACCCGGAGCAGGAAGGACGCATGTTTGAAAATAGAAGACTTGAGCTGTTGTTTAATCTGCTGTTACGCAATGTATGCGGATTGAAAGGAAAGAGGTTTACGCCGAAGTTGCAGCTAATCCATGAGCTTAACAAGCGTGTAGCTTTGAGGCAACACAGTTTGGAGGTGGCCCCTTACTGGCTGTCTTGAAGAAGCGACGGATGTACGGACTGCAGAACGTCAGGCATTTCATCGTTTCCAATCCACTCATTCATGCGAAGTTCTAGACTTGCGCACTGTGATAAAGGCGTGCATTTCGGGGATGAAAAAACACATTAGTTTCGATGCATAGTCTCTGCCCTCTTCCCACGCTAGCTGCTAGCACCTTTCTTCTTGCCAGCACAAGTCAAGGTGCTTGCGCGCCGCCTGCGGGCGCTCCAGATACCTGAGCGCGAAAGACACAGCACCCTGAGCAAATTTGCTGAATTGATGGCTGGGTGTGAATAACATACAAACAGACAGCAGGAACCTTACACATAATGGTTCATGGCTGCTGCTGGCACGAAGAACGCATTAGAAGTTGTATAATTTGGGAACTGTAGAGGTGAAACACATACACATTTCACAAGCCCAAAAGGCACACTGGGTTTCACTACTAGCCAAGCTACTCTGGCACATTTTTTGCTTTGCGCTCTCTGCCTGTCCTTTGAAGCCAAAAGGCGGGATAAGTTGTGGACATCTGCGGACTCGTGCACAACCAACTGGGCGAAAAATCGGCCCATATGGTGAATGGTGTGCCCCAACGGGCTAAACTCGCTGTTGACAGTCTCCGCGATGTCAGTCGGAAAGTTTCGGAGCAAGCCTCGATTTAGCTCCAGCTGGGGCATGCAATGCTCCTTGCAGTAAGCCCCGGTATGGCCTGGCGCATGAAACCTGTCAACGATAAAAGCCATCTGGGCCAACTGCTCGGCAGTCTCACTGCTGCGTCTGTGCTGGATGCAGAACAGCTTGAGATGACAGGCATCGTCATGGCACACAACCTGTAGTTCCGGCCACCTTGACTTGAGCCTGGCCATGAAACAATATCTCTGGCTCAATGACTCTGCGCACAGAACCTCGTGCAGATCCACAACCAATCCTGCAGAGGAAAGCACGAATCGGGACTGAACCATGTTGACCTGAAGAAGAAGAATAAGAAGAAGAAGAAGAAGGTAGCTCACCAATTTAAATGAGGGCCCTGGATCTGAGGGTTCTTAGATCTGAACAATTTTTGTAATCTTTTCTCATTTTGTCTCTTTTTGTTTTTTGTGTTTTTATCAATCAACACTAGTTTTTCCTTACTTTATGTTTTGCTTATATTATGTAGAATTGTCGCTCATGAGAAAAAAGAAAAAAGCCCTCGGATCTAAATTGGCCGGATGTAGGGACCTTCATCTAAATTGGCAGTAACATGCAAAATGTTGCGAATCTGACAAGCAGGCGTCCTCCAGCACTAACAGCAAAAAGGAAGCCGGCAGATTTAGAAGCCGCGGTGATGTGCTGCTCTGATTCCTTGTGTGTCTGGCAAGCACACTGAGCCCGAGCATCTTGAGAGGACCATTCGGCTAGAACGGCTTGTCTCCGCGGGCGCAGGCCGTGCCATCTCTGTTGCCTGTTCACCATACGCTGTTGCCGCCTGACAAGGTTTGTGCATTGCAAGATTTCGATTGGAAACTTCAAACACCCCACCTGCGCCGAATCTGAGCATCTGCAAGATTGGCGAAGTAGTTCTCCAGCTGGGCTGCTGACACCGTGCAAGCGGGCTGCCAAGATGAAAACCCGTCCATTTGTATCTCCAAGTGCTGCACGTCGCCTTCACTGTGTAAGGCCCGTCTCAACCGATGGCGTCCTATTTGCCAGCGGACTGCTGGCTGGCAATCCCTTTGGGCTGCGTGTTCACGGCAAAGGGTATCTCTTCGACCAGGCGTGCGGCTGCAATGCCGCAACAAGTATTTGTTGACGATGGGGCAATGAATTGCTTCAGCAAATGGCTGGCCGCATGTCCGCCTGTGAAGTTTAGCGTTGCCGTCGAGAGCACAAATGTCCAATCGATCTCCGGACAACTGAAGCTGCTCCATGCGCCTGGCAGTGACACATACAGGCTCGTTGGCCGAGACAAAAAAACAGTTTCAACATGGGCAAGCTACTTTGAATGGAAGAAATGGGGAAAATTGGATGGGTACCCCAAAACCCTTCTAAGGCGCCTTGTGAACATCATGGGCTCATACCAATTCCAGTTGTCGGCCAGCACCTGCTCGAGAGGCTTGGCTAGAAGTTGCGCAGCCAAAGTCTCCCGGATCTCAGGCGCTGCAGCCGCAGATCTTCTCCACAAGATTTCTCTGCCCCACGCAAGCGCCAGCTGTTGTCGCGCTTTCACTTGCACAGCCGGGTCCAGGAGGCGGAGCAAAACAGCTTCTCCTAGGAAAGAAGCCCTGTGGAGATACATCCGGTATCTCCATCTCCTCAACCAGCTCCCGGCCACTCCGAACTTTTTGCTCAGGAAAAAGAAAGTCTCGTGCGGCGCATCGATGTGCTTCACCCACTTCCGGCCAGTCAAGACTTCCACGAATCCGCACCAAAACTTCTTGTGGGACCCACAGAAAGAGCAAAGCCGACACACATGCCACCCGTGCAAGGAAGCAGGCTCTGCAATGATCTGGCAAGCGACGGCTCCCCGGCGGCTTTGCCTGGCTGGTGTTTGGGTCAAGGGACAGCGGCAATCTGGGCAAACTTCTCGCGTGGAGGAAAGGACGAGTGAAAGCATTCAGGAGCTACACAGCTCCTTGGCAGCAACTGATGGAGCAGAAAAATTCTTCACAAACGCAACTTGTCACATGTATAGTCGCATGTGGGAAGCACGCGCAAACTCAGGTGACTTAAAGTCCCAGAACATTTCTGAAGGGTTAATAATTTGGTTTAGTAGGGTATGAGGCATGTATACCAACCATTAACGAATTTGCGGAGACATCCAAGTCGCGTCAATCAAATTTTCTGGAGCTTGTGCATGCTTTCCATGCGCAACCAACATCGACCGCTTTCCGTGTCAAGCGCAGCTAAAACTTTTTTTTTGTCTCCAAACTTCAGCCTTGGTCTTCCGTCTGGACGCTCCAAGCATCGCCGATCGCAAGCCCTATAGATATAGAAATCAACCCCTCCCACCAGGTGGGGTCGGGGGCGCAGGGCCCGCTGGCGCCGCATTCTGCGGTTGATTGGGCACTTCAGGCGGGTCTTTGTTCTCCTGGTAGAGGGCCCTTCGCTGGGAAATCTCTCGGATGGAGACCCGGCAGCAGAGCAAAGAATCGTTGTGGTAAAGGATCTGGTTGGCGCGGCTGGCGCTCCAACCTTTCAAGTAGACTGTGTCATCGCGGACCGAACCCAAGCGAGGATAAGCCCGGAAGGCAGCTTGTAGCACTGCTCTCACCTGCCGCGGGGTGATGGCACGGACTATGCATGTCGAACTAAGAAGAGCGGCAAACACCTGGTATTTTTATTTGAAGGGACCAACAAAGTAACTTCGTGGAAATTTGCAACCTTTTGCCCCTTGAAGCCAAAAAAACGGCAGCAAACACCCACATGGCCTTGGCAACAGAGGGTCGAATTTTCCTTCGTTTCCGGCTCTCTCCTTCGCCTGTGATCTCTACAACATGGTAAATGTCCACCAGCTTCGCGACTTTGAACTCGCTTGCTCCTTGGAGCAAGATCCTTTCGAGCAACCGTCGATCTTGCAAGGGCCCCCGGCCGAAGAGCATCTCGGAGTTGGGCCCAAGTCCTTTCTGAAAAAAAGCATTTTCCTCAGGCACATCTTGCACCTTCAAGACGTTTGGCAGCTCTTCTTCAGCGCCTTCAGGAGGTAGCGCTTCAACCTGGCGAGGTAGATGGCTGGCACAAAAGACATTCTGCAGAAAACGGACGAATGGGACTACGATCACAGAACAGTGAGGGATGAAAGTTTAGTAACTATGAAACGGCAACAAATCTCCGGGCTGACGGACCTGGCAGCCGGCAATAGGAACATCGCCTGGCAGCACTTGCTCCTCTTCGACCCGTTGCAACTGGTCCTCTGTTGCTCTTGGTGGCGGCTGTGTGGGAACTGGTTGCGCAAAGGCTGCCAGCGGGTAAGTACCCTTGACAGGCACATCTCCTACATCCTGGCCAGCCTCTGGCCCTGTGACATCCTCGTCCAAGGGAAGTCGAAAAATAGTGCGGACCTGTAGGCAGATCTCCACCAAGCGACTCGCCACCTGGTGGAAAATGGGAAAAGCCATTTTCACAAGGCTTCGAGTGAAAACTGCAACATGTTGAGCGGATCGACTGTTCGACCCCAAAAATGTTTTTTGAAGCCTAGAAACTGTCACATGGTCAGCTGTAATCTTGATTTGTCCGCTTTCATCAAAGGATCCTGCCCCGCTGGCCATGTCTAAAACAGCAATAGCTGCCGCCATTTGCCCCATGAGGCCCGCAGCATTGGCATGCATTGCCTCCATGTCAGTCTGGCCTGCCTGCTGAGCTCGCATAGACTGGGCGACTTGCATGCCTTAACAAACGGAATTTGAGGATACTGGCCACATGCAGACTTGACAATGAACTGAACATCCGCCATGGGCATGTAAATTTCATGCAAGTCTGAAAAGGAAGAAGAAATACTGAAGTCTGCTTCATGCGATAGAAACCAGTGCAGGGGACGCAGCAATCTTGCAGCCAAGGAACCAAGGAGCAATCGCCGCGCTTCATCATCCATCTCCAGGACAGCATGTGGCCGCGACCGAAAATGTTCACAAACTCGGCGGGCGCCATCTTGAATATGATCTGTGGGGTCGGTAAGTTGCCAGCGACTGGAGATGCGATACTCGGTTGCCAAGTCAACTCCGCCTGGCGTGTGAAATTATGAAAATGCTTGTGGAAGGTGAAAGAACCCAAGGCGAGAAAATATTGAACATTTTGTCGGAAACGCTTGGGCTTGGGTCAACCTGTTGTTAGTTGGGCACCTGGTCAATAAGTTGGTAGCTTAAGGTGGCTTAGGTAGGTAGCGATGTTTCCCGAAAAAGAAGAGATTCCGAACTTGGGAAGCATCATGTCAATGTTAACAGGTTCCTGGTTAGTTTTCGGGTGGAGCAAATTGTTTTCGGTTATAGACTGTGTATTCGATGTGAATAGAAATGGTATGTGCTGGTGACCAAAGCAACTCACCCCGAAATCGGAAGAGAACGATTCAAGTGGAAGTTCAGATACTTGGATATGGAAAACATTTTAAGAAGAAACTCATTTATAAGGCATGTTTAAAACTCAAAGTTACGAGGTAGTTGTTTTTGTTACGTCAATAGGCCTTGCCCCACATGTCTGCGCACGTAGCGAATCCGAGAAGGCACACCATCTGGGAAGCTGACTGGGTACCCGGAAGCTGGCCCTTCAGTTTCTACCGAATCTTGTGGGTCACCAGCTTCGAAATCATCGTCAGCCACAGCAGCAGCTGCACGCTGCTTGAAATAAGTAGGGTTGCCAAGCATGTCTTCCCAACCGAACACTTTGGCTTGAAGTGCGGTCAGAGGGATCCAAGACCATCGCCCACTGGCAGCACTTATGCCTGGCGGCAATTTGTCGTGTCGAGCAACGGCTTCGTCTGCCACAAAGAGGAATCTTTCTTTGGTGGCCTGATCATGGTTGCCGATGAGTTGGCGCTCCATGGGCACCACACGGCTGGGATGGCAATTTCCCAAGACTGACAAGGAAATGGTCTTGGTGCGCACACCCTCTCCAAAGGAAGTAGAAGTGCGGGTGGCCCGCTTGGTGCGGCCCTGCTGAACCAGAGTGTTCAACGTGCTAGCATGGCTGTTGATGGCGCTGGTCCTCTCTCCACACAGGCTGAACATGTCAAAAAACTCATACGCTTCATCTAAGCTCACTGCTTGGCCCCACCACAAACGGGCAGCGATCACATCCTTTTTGGCCCCCACCTGGCGGAAGAAGGTGTTTCATGCGTGTACTTGGGTGTGGGTCAACATTAAACCTAACGACGGCGACACAAACAAACAAACACACACACACACACAGAGACCCAGCGCAAGATTTGGAAGTGCAGTACTATCATTCGCTGGCCTGAACCTGCGGGAAGTCGCAGCTCGATCTGAAGAACAGTTCTGTCGGCGTGCAGGACTGAATGCTGATGGATTTGGTTTGGACAGGAACATCCACTTCAGCAGCACCTTCCGTTTGCTGTGTTCTGGCGTAATCTTTTGCCATCGACTGCAAAACGTCATCTGCAACTTCAAACAGAAGTTCTGTGGCTTGATACAGCCTGGATTTGCCCCGCTGCGCAGGCGCCACGTGGAAGATCAACAAGGCCATAGGAGACGCCTTCTGTGTCCACAAGCGCACCATGGCACCGTTTGTCAAAGCACACATGGCGCCGGCGAACATGACGCACGTGGCAAACATTCCCTGGCATGTCGCTGTGCTCACGGGCTTGAGGAAGGCCCGGATGGATGACGGCAGGTGACTTTCATCAAAGTTCTGTGTGACCACTTGGATTGCGTTTCTCATCAAGGCGTCGATCTCCTTCACGGGAATGGCTTCTGCTTTATGCTGCTTCGACATCGTCAAAACCTGGGGCGTGAGAGTGAGCACAGGTTCGGGATGAAATGAAACAGAGATGTTGGCACCAGGAACCAAAGGGATGATATATGAGAGTTCACAAGGGTGACGTTTCAACCGTTAGTAGCAGATCTCCCCACAATTACCCGAAGATGAAAAGAATGATGTCAACAAGTTAACCTGCAAGCAGGAAGAACGCCGACCCCTGCCCGCATTCCGATGAGGGGCTGCCCAACTGCGATCACAATGCAGCGCGTCCGCACTATGATAGGCCGCTCAGCCAGGATGCGCTGACCCAAATGAAAAGCGATGTCTTTGGAAACTGAGGATTTTATGGCGCGTTTTCCTAGATTCTGGCGGTGAAAGTTTGAGCCTATGCTATGCTCTCAGTGTGGCCTCTGCATTGATTTCATTCACTGACATCCAAGAACTGCAGCCTGCAGAAGGTCAAACAGAAGGACAGCCATGCAGAAGGTCAAAGCTGGTCGTTGGTTGTGGAATGGTGTTTTTGGTGAAAATATGCCAAACACGGTCACCTGTTTCTCCCAGAGCAAAACAAAGCTACCTTCCACGCAACAGCGGCAGGGCAGACTTTTCTGCTTCCTGTAGCTGCAGCTGCCGTAAGTCAGGCTGTCTCTGTGGAAGTGTGTGGCGCCTGGGCGGGAGTTGTGCGTGTGTGGAACGTTGAAGGAGACGTAAAGCTTCTACCTTGCGTTAAGTTTGTGTCTGTGTGTGTGTGAGTGAAGAAGTTATAAATGTTTAGATAGGTGGGCCTACAGCATCCACCATGATGGCTTTGTCAACAAAGTTTTAAAGTTTTAGGTAGGTGAGCCTTCGCATCCACCATTATGGCTTTGTCGAAAGGTTAGGGTAGGTGGGCCTTAGCATCCACCACTATGGGTTTGTCACGGAAGGATCGGCCTTTATTGTGCTCCTATTATTACTACTACTACTACTACTACTACTACCACTACTACTACTACTACCACTACTACTACTACTACTACTACTACTACTACTACTACTACCACTACTACTACTACTACTACTACTACTTTCGACTTTTAGCCCAGCTTGTAGCCTTTGCCAGGAGCCAGTAGCTGAGGGCAATCAGGACCAGGACCCTTACCGAAAGGCAATGGCAGTCCGGAAACAGAGGTCGAAGCAGTTTCTATCCAATCCACTCGCTGCATTCAACATCCTCTTCACTCTCACGTTCCATTTCCTGCTTTCCCACGTGACAGCTGCAGCATTTCGCCTGATGGATGCAGACAGAGATGACATCAAGAAAGAACAAGACAGCAGAAGGGTGGAAGCCAGAAAGAGGCGACGAATTCGGCTCAAGGGTCCAGAACCTCCAGACCAGGAGCAAGGCCCTGGTTCAATGAGGGATTTGTTTGAAAGAACATCCCAAGTTTGCAACCTCCTGTGGACCATTCTGATGTCGACAAATCCTTTGATAGATACGATTTTTTCAGTTGCCTCGGCATTTTGGCCAAGGGGGCAATACTCCAACCAAGAATTGCTGGAACGTGTGGCAGCAGACATCATCAAGACGTTGGCAGGCCTCAAATGGCGACTTTGCTACCGGGCAGAAGCTCCTCCATATTGTTTTTTGGATCTGTGCGATCCTGATGCGGATGTGTCAGAAGCAATGGGTTTTTTTCTGCAAATGAACCCTTGCTGTTTGGATGCATTCTGGGCGCGTCCTATCCAAGAAGAATTGAAAGAATTGACTGACATAGAAGAGCAAGCCAAGCGATTTCACAGGCATATACGCACATTTGCTGCAAATCTTCGTTCCGTCAGCTCTCGAGAGGAAAACATGCATGCCAAACAACGTGCCTCAGCTGGAGGTTTCAAGTCCAAGGCAGCTCTTTTTTCGCGGCAGTCAGCAGAAAGTGTTTTGCGCAACAGCCTTGAACATTTTGTTTCAAGGACTGGGGCAGTGCCAGATTCTGCGCCGCAACAGGTGAAAAATGCAAGCAAAGTTGCCCGCAAGAGAATAGTCAAGCACAAAAGGCCAGGTCAATTCGGAAGTGCAATGTTTCATTTCATGAACACAAAAAGGAAAGAAGGGGTTCAGACATTGGACCAATTGAAAGCAGAATGGAGCCAAATGCCGCCAGCATCGAAGGCTGCCTGGAGGACTCAACACATTGCAAAGGTGGCACGCAGAAGGTTGGCCAATTCCCATATGGCAGAGCTTGAGGATGAGAAAGAGCCGCCGGCATCACCTTGGCAGTTGGGTGATGATCGCCACCCCATCTCAAACAATTGTTTGGCGCAATTCTTGACACCTTTCCAGCGACGCAGCACTGGCTTGGAAGAGTTGGCAAAGTACAAGGGCGAGGACGCCAAGGAACTTTACAGAGCAGTTGTTGACATGGGGCAAAAGTACCATTCTTCTGACACCGCTGCCACAGCCGCCAAGGATTTGTTGGGCGAGATAGTGGACGACAACAATTCAAAGCAGAATACATGGGCAGAAGTCATGGAGTGTACAAGGGAGCCTCAATGCTGCTTTGAAAAGCACCCGGGACTTTGTGCAACCAGGGATGCTGCCAAAATATCCGGTGTTGAAGCCTTTTGCAGGATGCTTCCAAAGGGAAATCACATCTTCATGTTTGAGCTTGCTTCCCGGCCTGCCCGGGAGAGAGTGGCTATCTTCGCGCAGGTTGTGACAGGACAGTTTTGCAAGTGTTCTCGCTTGCTTTCAATTTCTCCACTGTATCATTCAGAGGCTTTGAAGTTGGCCGATGATATGCTCCCAGGTCCATACTGACATTTGAGGCTTTATCATTTGATGGACTGACATTATTGATACCGGCTGTATGGTTTATGATTCAAAGTATGATGTCTATTTCTACATTGTAAGTCTACCGGAGTCTACCGCGCCTTTCATAAGGTAGTATCATCACCTTAAGACAGTGAAAGGTTTGGGAGTAGTCTCAAGACTCAAGATAATAAGGCGGCAGATATTTTAATGATACTAAATCATTTTGCCAAATGGTTGTTGCAAACCCAAAACTGGATGGCTAGGTGTTTCGGTGTTGGCCCATTGTTAGCCCACTCCATGCTCACATGTTCCCCAAATATAGCCACCCAGATCATTCAAGTCTGATTCAATGTCGGTTTTCTTAACGGAAAATCACTACGGTTCAAAGCTGGTGATTTTTTTCTATGATTGTGTTTTTTACATTACTTTTTTGCTCATGAAATGATTTGTGGTGATGGGCCATGGGCTATATGGGACTAGCGCGACTATTTCTGTAGGCCTGTAAGTATTGTAAGACTCCAACAGCGGCAGAAGTAGAAGATGGTTGATTGACAACAGTTAAGATCATTGTCAGTCATCTTTTTTCACATCGCAGGAACTTTGCGGCCTCGAAGGCTTTTCTTTGTTGCTCTGGAGCACATCGGTGGGTTGCGCCGGGGGCAGCCTCAAGCTCCCAAATGTCCTGTTCACAGTTACAAGTTTCCTGAAAAGTTTCCATTGGAGCTGCGGGTGATGCGGGCCCGACACGGGGTTGACATAGGTGAAACAGGAATTTTCAACCAGTTTGAGTTCTTTGGTCACCTACTTGACATCAGCAAGAATGATGCCACTGCTTGGCAGATACGGACCCTCCGATGTGTTCAACAAAGTTTGGCATTGATCACAGTCCTTCAGATTGAGGAAGATCTTGGGCCCCCTAAAAAAACAACTTCATCAGCTTCAAATTTAGATGATCCTATGTCTTTCTTCGAATGCCCTTGGCTAAAAAGAGGCCAAGCAAAGAAATTTGAACCCAGTTTTCAGAATGACGATATGTCTGAATTTGATGTTTCTGACAATGATGGGCTCGTGGAGCTTCATATGGACGATGCGGAAGATATTTTTGCAGGGGGATCACATCAAAAGCATCCAGAGGGGGGGGGAGAACATGGTAAAGCCCCTTCAGAAGCTGGTTCAGTTGGCCACAAGAAGACTATGGCCACCGAGATGGGATTGGTGGAGCAAGCATTGAGAGAGATTGGCAGGCACCTGTTTTCAAAAAAGGGTTTCAAATTTCAATCCCTTAACGCAGGCAAATCGTCCAAAGAGGTTTGTTCTGATTTCTTGCAAACAAGAAGGATTACAGGATGATAAAGTATTTGTATTGATATCGAATAGAATCACAGTAAGAACATTTAGGTAGGCTAGAATTAGAGCCATCTATCACGTATCCTAACATCACCTAAGATTTTCATACATGCCCAGTATCAGTATCACTGCACTTACAGCCTCCAGGCCTTCAAAAAACAAAAAACATTGCCTCAAAGTGGATGATGTTGACAAACGATGAAAAATTATGATATAATTTGATGATATGATATGATATGATTTGTTTTTTGGTCATGAGTCATGAGTCATCAATGATGATCATGGTGCTAATGGGGATTTGATATTCGTGATAATGTAGGCCTACTGTAGGCCCTATTATACAAACTTAGGAAGACTGTGAAGTTTGAATAAAAATGTTAAGTTTTGTAACTACGCCACTACCTGCGTTGTTCTTGAAAACACGCGTTGGATCATTGTGAAAATAGAGCAATCCCAATCCCAACAGCCACAAAAAGTACCCATGGAAATTGGCGGAGGTGTCATAAAAATTCAGGGTTGATATTGCCAATTTCCCGTTGCGTTCTTTGGGGGGTTTTGTGATTGATGGTTCAACGGGTCCAATGTTAAGTTATATTTTGTCTTTAGGTTCTTTAAAGTTCTACTTGATTCAACTGGGGTAGATACCATGACTACTATGAATCGACCCCTTTTCTTTTTTCTCATATTGCCACAGGTGGCCGATGCCGCCGCATTATGCAATATATTGCCAGAAGGTGAAGGGGACGTATGCCCTCTTCCACAAAGGGAAACGTCTTGCTGGTTGCTATGCACACATCAGCAAATGCAAAGGGGAGAAAGGTGAGGGGCAACATAGAAAAAAGAAATGGGAGTGTAGAGGTCATGTCATGTATGTGATGTGATGTAATGTAACGATGTAACGCCACATGATGCATTGCAAAATTCAGAATCATTGTCTGCACTCAACCACCAACTGCCGATTTCCAGTTTCAACTCATAGAATTTGATGGTTTCAAAGCACCACTGCGCGGCAGGGGCAATCCAAGAAGTGGCGCAGCACTTGCCATCCACTTCATCTTCAAGCAAAATCGCGTAGCGATCGGATCTGCGCAAAGCACGTGATCTGGGATTGGCGGTGACCTATGAAACAAACGTGGAAGGAAAAAATGTTTCCTGTTGCGCTACTGACAGCAGAATGGTCCCCATGTGTGAACAGAAACACAGACAGCAACACGCACGCACACACACACACACACTGAGATTGCACATTTTCAGCACTCTTAGTAAAGAGTAGTACTGGCGTAGTACTTTGTAATACAGAGAGTACGGGCGTAGTATTATTGTGTAAAACAGAGTAGCCGTTTGTAGTACAGAGTAGTACTGGCGTAGCACTTTGTAGTACAGAGTAGTACTGGCGTAGTACTTTGTAATACAGAGTAGTACTGGAGTAGTTCTCTGTAGTACAGAGTAGAACTGGCATACTGCTTTGTAGTACAGAGTAGTACTGGAGTAGTACTCTGTAGTACAGAGAAGCACTGGCGTAGTACTGTGTAGTACAGAGAAGTACTGGAGTAGGACTTCGTAGTACAGGGTACTGGCGTAGTACTGTGTAGTACAGAGAAGTACTGGAGTGGTACTTTGTAGTACAGAGTAGTACTGGCGTAGTACTGTGTAGTACAGAGAAGTACTGGAGTAGTATTTTGTAGTACAGAGAAGTACTGGAGAAGTACTTTGTAGTACAGAGAAGTACTGGAGTAGTACTTTGTAGTACCGGTAGTACTTTGTAGTACAGAGTGGTTCTGGCATAGTACAGAGTAGTACTGGAGTAGTACTGGCGTAGTACGGAGTAGTACTGGCGTAGTACTTCGTAGTACAGAGAAGTATTGGCGTAGTACGTTGTAGTACAGAGTAGTACTGGCGTAGCACTTTGTAGTACAGAGTAGAAGTGGCGTAGTACTTTGTAGTACAGAGAAGTACTGGAGTAGATCTTTGTAGTACAGAGTAGTACTGGCGTAGTACTTTGTAGTACAGAGTAGTACTGGAGTAGTACTCTGTAGTACAGAGTGGTACTGGCGTAGTACTGTGTAGTACAGAGAAGTACTGGAGTAGGACTTGGTAGTACAGAGTAGTACTGGAGTCGTACTTTGTAGTACAGAGTAGAACTAGAGTAGTACTTTGTAGTTAGTACATACAGAGTAGTACTGGAGTAAGTAGCGTGTCGTAGTACAGAGTAGTACTGGAGTAGTACTTGGTGGTACAGAGTGGTGCTGGCGTAGTACAGAGTAGTACTGGAGTACTGGGGTAGGACTTTGTAGTACAGAGTAGTACTGGAGTAGTACTTTGTAGTGCAGAGTAGAACTGGAGTAGTACAGAGAAGTACTGAAGTAGTACTTTGTAGTACAGAGTAGTACTGGAGTAGTACAGAGAAGTACTGGAGTAGTACTTTGTAGTACAGAGTAGTACTGGAGTAGTACTTTTTAGTACAGAGTAGTACTGGAGTACAGTATAGTCTAGTCTCTTGTAATTTGTACATACAGAGTAGTACCGGAGTAGTACTTTGTAGTACAGAGTACTAATAATGGAGTAGCACTTTGTAGGACAGAGTCGTACTGGAGTAGTTCTTTGTAGTACGTGGTAGTACTTCGTCGTACTTTGTAGTACAGAGTAGTACTGGCGTAGTACTGTGTAGTACAGAGAAGTACTGGGGTAGTACTTTGTAGTACAGAGAAGTACTGGCGTAGTACTTTGTAGTACAGAGTAGTACTGGAGTAGTACTTTGTAGTACAGAGTAGTACTGGAGTAGTACTTTGTAGTTAGTACATACAGAGTAGCGCTGGAGTAGCGCGTTGTAGTACAGAGTAGTACTGGAGTAGTTCTGTGTAGTACAGAGTGGTGCTGGCGTAGTACAGAGTAGTACTGGAGTAATACTTCACAGTACGGAGTAGTACTGGCGTAGTACTTCGTAGTACAGAGTACTACTGGACTAGTACTTTGTAGTACAGAGTGGTACTGGAGTAGTACTTTGTAGAACAGAGTAGTACTGGAGTAGTGCGTTGTAGTACAGAGTAGTACTGGAGTAGTGCGTTGTAGCGCAGAGTAGTACTGGAGTAGCACTTTGTAGGACAGAGAAGTACTGGAGTAGTTCTTTGTAGTACGGTGTAGTACTGGCGTAGTACTTTGTAGGACTGAGTAGTACTGGAGTAGTGCTTTGTAGTACGTGGTAGTACGTCGTCGTACTTTGTAGTAACCAATAAGGAGTCGGAAGAGTCGTGCGTCGTTGCGGACTGCGACCAGCCACAGTTAGGTAGAGACTTATAGCATCGTCTAGATTTTGCTGTCACATGCAGTTGCGTGCTGCGACAAAGCCAACAGATGCCAACTTTGTTCGCGTCATCAGAAGAAGGTTCGTCAATCAAGGTTGTCGCAAACGATTCCATATAGGCACATGTTCTCGTGCGGTACTGCTGGTATGCGCACACACACACACAAAAACATCCACCCGCAACTGGGGGCCATTCCGTCGCCGCACTGTTTGATCCACTTTTTTTGCAGGTGTTCCAGCCAAGAACACTTTTCACCATCATTTTGAAATTGCCAGGATTCTGCCATGGTACGATGTAGTCAGTAATTTGGGAGAGGAGATGTTGACCGGCGATAGGGAATTCGGAATTGAATATTGGCAGTGCGCATTGTCACTGTCTGAAAAAAATTAGACACTGCAGTTTCAGTCCCAGCCATTGTCTGTAATCTATAGTCCTTGGGCGCCTCACCTCCGTAGCTTTTTCGGCTCAAAGCAAAAAGTCCAATTGTGCAGACATGCCGCTGCCACAATTTAAAAGCCTTATACAGCAATTACGCCAAAAAGACTACAAACGCGTTCCGTCCTTTGTGGGTGATTCCTTGTCAGCAATTCCTGGGCACATCTTGGATCAGCTGGCATGCCAGCAGTTTTGATGGCCTCCTATTGGACAAGGTGGTGCCATACCAATCACTCTCTATCCGCACTTATGAGACTGAAGGAAGGAAGGAAGGAAGGAAGGAATGAATGAATGAACTACCAGAAATGGAAAAGGACATGGAAAGGACATTGACATGGAAGGAAGGCATGGAGGAATGAATGCGCAAAAGGAAGGAAGGAATGAACAGAATGACGAGGTGTTGTGCCTGGAAATCAAAGTGAGCAAGCAGATCACGTGCAATGTGGAGCATTGCGCAACCGTCGCAAGCAGATAGCGATGGGATGTCAAGGTGATAGGCAGATTTGCTTTGAACTATTTGATCTTTTGTGCGGCACACCAAGGTGAAGCAACAGCTTTTTTATTGCCATGCCATGCTTGAAATTCCACAATGAGTTGCGGTCTGAAAGTTGGTGTATATTATGCTTTGAGACACCTAAGTCCTAAGTTGGCATCTGAACAACTCTATGACTGTGCCAACAAGTCATGGTTCATGAGGCAACCTGTGGAACATTGGTTTATGAACAATATGAATGTCTGAATGGTGATAGGAGGAAAAGCTAAACTGACATGATCTATCTATCAGTCTATCACTGACATCAGGTATCCGGTATTTGATATCTGATATATGATATCATTTCACTGATATCACTGATATCACTATCAGTGTTTGTTGGACTGATATTTGATATCTAAAGGATGAAATGATTGTCAGGATCAAAACACACAGCAGAAGAGAAGCCTTCAAGTCAGGGTCTGTACCACCTAGGCTTGCAACTCCTTAGAATGACCTGTGTGGTGGTATGTCGGTATGTCGTTTGGGTTGCAAGATTCAAAAGTAGCAGTTTGCAGCTTGTAGTCTCATTATTGAAGTTAAGCAGCAATCAATCTTACGGACTGTGGGCATGATGTGGGTCTGAAAGCTTCTGCAGCACAAGCTCAGCCACGCAACCGCAGTGTCAGCTAAAAGCAAAAAGAAAAACATGAAGTTGTTGTTGTGTGAGATTCAGCTTCATGTTTGAAATTGCAGCAAAAGTAAAATCCAAGAATGTTATTTAGGGTTTAGGGTTTAGGGTTTAGGGTTTCCTAAACCCTAAACCCTAAACCCATGAAAAAAAAACGGGCATAGTGACGAGCTTCAAAATCATCACAAAGGAAGAAAAATTTTGGCACAATTTTGGCACAATTTTGGTGAATTTGAGCACAAAAAATTCTAAGCCCGAGCCTTTCTTTTTTGTGCAAAAATCGAGGTGAAATTGTGCACAAATCCAGACTAAATTGTGCACAAATCCAGACTAAATTGTGCACAAAATCAGGTGAAATTGTGCACAAAATCGGACTAAAACGAGCACAAAATCAGACTAAATTGTGCACAAAATCAGGTGAAATTGTGCACAAAATCAGACTAAAAAGAGCACAAAATCAGACTAAATTGTGCACAAAATCAGGTGAAATTGTGCACAAAATCAGACTAAAACGAGCACAACAGAAAGCACAAATTTCGGTGAAATTGTGCACAAAATCAGACTAAATTGTGCACAAAATCAGACTAAATTGTGCACAAAATCAGGTGAAATTGTGCACAAAATCAGACTAAAACGAGCACAACAGAA